>JAABUO010000819.1_pt1 | contig 48554 bp, 43 predicted proteins | sample 5559291 | NCBI WGS metagenome assembly JAABUO01 (sample SAMN10711878, study PRJNA513372) | rock metagenome | isolation source: Antarctica rocks | place: Antarctica: Victoria Land, Finger Mt sud | reverse complement strand
GGGGTGGTCGTCGGCGTGGTCGTCGGCGTGGTCGTCGGCGTGTCTGTTGGGGTGGTCGTCGGCGTGGTCGTCGGCGTGTCTGTTGGGGTGGTCGTCGGCGTGGTCGTCGGCGTGTCTGTTGGGGTGGTCGTATTGCTCGGCGTGGCGGTGGTTGTGGGCGACGACGTGCTCGATGCGCTCGGCGTCGCGGTCGTGGACACGCTTCCACCCGCCCAGTCGGCGGCGAGGTTGGCGAGGTTGGGCGAGCCCCAGCCCGTGGCCTGGTCCCACCCTGTTCCCGCGGGGTACCCGGCGCCGCCGCTCGTCACGTCGTGGAAGTCGCGCGCGCCGGTCGTCGGGTCGGTGGCCAGTTGGTAGATGCGCGGGGCCGCGAAGCCCATCAGGGGACGGCCCGCGTCGCCGAGGTAGCGGTTCAGGTCCGCCGCCATCCCGGCCCATAGAGGGGCGGCCAGGCTCGTGCCGCCTAACGTCTCGGCCTGTCCCGCGACGTAAACGTACGCGCCGCTATTGGGATCGCCGTCGGCCGAGACGTCGGGCTCGGCGCGTCCGGAGCATGTGGCCGCGCCGACGCCGGTCTGCCACGAGGGGCGCGCGAAGATGGTGGAGCACCCACCGCCCGAGCCGCCGGTCCCGAACACAGCGGTGCAGGCGGTGTAGTCCGCGCACGACCACGTCGACTCGGAGCCGTACGCGGAGCCCGACGCCCCCGTTTGCAGATTCGTGCCGCCCACGGCGACGACGTAAGGGCTGTCGGCCGGGAAGCCTGGCGCCTGGGTCGTATCGGTGGAACCGGACCAGGCGCCCTGGTCGCCGCTAGGGAAATAGAACGTCGTGCCGTGGCTCGCCGCGTATTGCAGCGAGGCGTTGATGTTCGAGACGAAAGGGTCGGCGGCGCTGGTGGCTTCACTACCGCCCCAGCTGTTCGAGACCACGTGCAGGCTGGTATCGGTCGCCGCCGCGTTGACGGCGTCCTCCAGTCCCTGGTCGGTCGGTTGGCATCCCGACGCGTCGCACCGTGTCGGGTCGATGTTTCCCAGCCAGTACTTGAGGTGGCTGTTCGGCGCGACGCCGTGCGCGTATTCGACGTCCATCGCCTCTTCGTCCAGCGTGCTCGTGTCGGTCACGGGGCCATCGGGCTGGATGAACTCGACGCCGTTCGCCCCGGCCCCGTTCACGACGATCCGTTGTGTGCCGGTATGCGCCGCGAAAGCGTCGAGGTCGCTCTGCGCGACCGGCGGCCCCCACAGGGTCAGGCCGATCGTTTGATTGCTGGCGTCGCCGACCGAACCCATGTTGTAGGCGGCCTGGAAGTCCCGCGGATAATAGCACGGCTGCGTCTGTCCGTTAGAGTCTAGGGCGCACGCGCTCTCGAAGGAATTGCCGCGCGTGCGCGCGCTGTGGCGCGAAATCGGACGCATGATATGGAAGCGGCGCAGGGTCGACAGGCCGCTGATGGCACGGATGTCGAGGCCCGACGGCACGGTCGCGTCGCGGTCATTCGCGTAGAAGCCGCGTCCGGGGACGGTATAGTCATTTATCCCGACACCCAAGGCGCGCTCCACCGTGCTCGTGGAGCCTTGTACTGTGACGAGCAGGTTGTTGGGCGCGACGGAGCGCACCGTCAAGCCGGCCCTGGCCGTCCAGGCGCGGACGGCGTCGACCTCCTGTGTCGTCGGCGCGAACGTCGCGGCGTACCGCGCGGGGCTCAGGTAGTGGCCGTATTGCGGATTGCCGGGCGTGTTCGCGGCGGCGATGAGCGCGTCGAGCGCGGCCGAGTTATGCACGCCGAGCCCTATATTGAGCGTGAGGAGGGCGCGCGCGTCGTGGGGACCGCGCGGGCGCGCGCCGCCGTGTACCACCGTGTCGGGCGTCTGGCCCGCGAGTGCACGCACCGCCGGGGCGGAGGACGCCGCGCGGACAAATGCGCGCGGGGCCGGGGCGAGAGCCAGCGCGCCGACGACGGCGCACGCGAGGAGAACGGACCATGACCTCGACCCCACAAAAATTCTCCTCGACGGCTAGCTACAGTCAATAGGTACGGCATCTACCCCGCACTCTCTGCTACTGGCTACGGCGCCTATCCTATAGGGTAGCAAGAGGGAGAATAAGAGCATACGTTACTTTTGGGTCCCTACAACGGCGTAGTACAGTGATAGTGGAGAAACAGTGGATAGTGGGACCGACGGTGTGCCAGACTGATAGCCGTATCCGTCCTATCACCATTGATCCTATTTAGATGAGCCCCTATTCAAAGAGAGGTGTATCGATGACTGCTTCCAGCGCGCCTACCGCCGCGCCGCGCGCGTACGCGCTCGCGCCGAGCGTCGCCGTGGTGGGGCGCTATCCGGCGCCCGAGGGGGTCGCGGCCGGGCTGGCGCGCATCAGCCGCGACGCGACGCCGATCCCCGAACTCGTGCGCCAGGCGGTCGAAGACACCGAGTTGGCGCGTCGTCGCAACGGGAACATCATCTACGAGTACGGCCACTCCTCGATCGCCGAGGGCGCCGTCTTCGGCGTGGCCATCGAGCGCATTCCCCGCGCTCTCTCGATCGAGCTTGTGTCGCACCGCCTGGCGAGCTACACGCAACTGTCCTACCGCTACGTCCCTGTCGAGCGCGTCCCGGTACAGTACTTCCTGCCACGCGAGTTTCGCGAGGGTCCCAGGCGCGCGATCTTCGACGCGGCGGTCAACCGCGTCTCCGATATCTATACGGAGATCTACGAGCGCATGGCGCGGCGTCTGCTCGACTCAGGGCAGAACCGCACGGAGGTGGCGGCGCGTCGGCGCGCGACCGAGGATGCGCGCTATGTCCTGCCATTGGCGCAGTCGACCGCGCTTGGGATGACGGCGAACGCGCGCACGTGGGGCCACGTCATCACGCGCCTGCTCTCGCACCCGCTCTCGGAGGCGCGGGCGCTCGGCGACGGGCTCAAGGCGACCTTGCAGCCGATCGCGCCCTCGCTCTTCCCCGACAAGTACATCCACGCCACGGCCTACCCGGCGACGGCGCTCGACGCCCTGCGCGCGCGCGTCCTGACCGATGGGTATACGCGACTCCCGTTCGAGCAGGGGGCGGCGTCGAGCGGAGAGGCGACGGCGTCAGGGAGCGATGGCGCGGATGGCGCGGACGGCGCGGACGCGCTCACGACGGCGCCGCCGCGCCACGGGGTGACCCTGGTTGAGTACGACCCCCGGGCCGAGGAAAAGCTCGTCGCGGCGTTGCTCTTCCGCGTCACCGACCTCGACGCGTCGCGGCGCCGTTCTCTCGCCCAGGGGATGTCCCCCGAGGAGCGCGCGGCCTTCCTGCGCGACGCGTTCGCGGGGGTCGGGGCGCACGACGCGGCTCTGCGCGAGTTCGAGACGGTCTCGTACACGGTGGAACTCGTCCACTCGGAGGCGTGCTTCCACCAATTCATCCGTCATCGCATGGCGACGCAGCTTGCGCAGCCGCGCTCGGCCGCGCTCGGCTATACGACCCCGCCGCTCGTCGAGGAGGCCGGCTGCCTGGACCTGTACAGGGAGGGGATGGCCGTGCTGGAGGACGCCTTCGACCGCCTCGGGGGCGACGAGCGCGCCTCGATCATTCTGGGCAACGGGCACAACCGGCGCACGCTGCTGCACCTGGACGCGCGCGAGCTCATCGAGCTTTCGCGTCTGCGCGTCGACAAGCACGCGCAATGGGACGTGCGCGACCGCGCGGCCGCGATCGTGGCGCTCGTCGACACCGTCCACCCCGGCATCGCCTGGGCCTGCGGCGGCCGCGACGCCTTCAAAGACGGCGCCCTCCCCGTCTCGCCGTAAAACGTTACCGCGCGCCACGAGGATACGGCTCACCCCGGAGCCCCCGGAGCCCCGGAATAAAGAAGAAGCGGTCTATACTGCTACGGGCCGACCGTTCCCAGCGCCTCACGTGTCGCGCTTCGAGGGACGCTGAAGGCGAAGGTGCTGCCGGTCGCGGCGCTGGATTCGAGCCAGACACGGCCGCCCATGGCTTCGACGAGTTGTTTGGCGATATAGAGTCCGAGTCCTGTTCCGATCCGCCCGGCCCGCACCGTCGCGTCGATCTTGCCGAAGCGCGTGAAAAGGCGGTGCGCGGATCGCGGATCGATCCCCTGCCCGTTATCGCGCACCCGCACCACGGCCATGTCGTCGCGCGCCTCGGCCCTGACGGCGATGGGCGCGCCCTCGGCCGAGTATTTCGCCGCGTTGTCGAGGAGGTTGACGAGGACTTGCTCGACGCGGTGGGGATCGGCGTAGACGTGCAGGTTGGCGGGGATGTCGAGGTCCAGGGGGCGCCGGCCGTATTCCTCTTGCGCCTCGCGGGTAGCCGCGGCGACGAGGGGAGCGAGCGGGACCTGGCTCGGCTTGAGCGTGACGGCGCGCGGGTCGATCCGCGAGACGAACAGGAGATCTTGCACGAGCCTGTTTAGCCTGCCCGCCGCCGCCTGCGTCTTACGCGCCATGTCGCGGCGCCGGGCCTCGGGCAGGCGGTCCCAATAGCCGAGCATCGTCTCGGTGAAACCGATGATGCTCGTGAGCGGGGTGCGGAGTTCGTGCGACACGGTCGCGAGGAACTCCTGGCGCAGACGGCCGAGTTCTTCGAGCGCGGCGACGCGCGCCACCTCGCTCTGGTAGTGGCGCGCGTTCTCCAAGGCCACCGTCGTCTGGTCGGCGATGGCCTGCACGAACTGGGCGTCCTCCTCGGTGTAGGCGCCGGGCTGGTACGAGCCGATGGACAGTTCTCCGACCAGTGTGTCCCCCGCGTACATGGGGGCCGAGATGACGACGGCGGAGGGACGTCCGCTCCCGTAGCGGTCGGGCGCATCGACGCCGCGCAGCGTCGTGAGCATCGCGGCGGTGAGGATGCGCGGGCGGCGCGCGCCGGTCGGATCGACGGGGCGTGAGACCGGGGCTCCGGGGTAGCGCCTGTCTTCGTCCATGACCAGAATACGCGTCAGCCCGTCGCCTTCGGGGGAGCGTACGGCGAGCGAGAACGAGCCGACGTCGAGGACCTGTGACACCTGCGCGTAGACCCGCTCGGCGAGTTCGTCGACGTCGAGGGTCGAGGAGATGACGCGGGCGATCCGTATGAGCGTGGTCAGCTGGCGGTTTTTGCGCGCGAGCGCGGCCTCTTGCGCGCCGACGCGCGCCCGTAAGGCGTCGGTCGGGGAGGGGGGGGCGTCCTCGACGGCGTCGATTAGGGGGACTGGGGTGTCCTCAATGGCGTCGGACGACGCGTCCTCACGCATGGTCGATGGGGGCGACGGCAACATAGGGTCAGACATGGCGCTCTTCCACTGTCATAAGGTGTCCCATGCGCCTCCACGGCCCCCGCCACTCGCTTTCTTACTTAGTCTATGTCCGCGGTCATGGCCTCGTCGTCCACGGTTTCTTCAGATGGCGACGAGGTCTCCGTCTCGTCATCGGCGGCCGCGTGGGCGTGCCACTCGGCGAGGACCTGCCGGACGAACGGGTGTTCGTGGTTGAGCCGGATGGCTCGTGTCGTCACGCCGTCCGATAGGCCGACCATCTCCTGACGCAGCACGTCGAGCCGCACCATGGAGTTGAGGATCGCCTTGGCGTCCTCCAGGCCGACGGGTCCGAACGGATGGCGCGGACCGGAGATATAGCGCGCGATATTCATGAACGTTGTCGTTTCCCAGTGCTCGTCGATCCAGCCCAGGAGGCGCACGTAACGCGCTTCCTGTTCGCCCAGACGCCGCTCCTCGATCTCGACGGGGTCGGCGAGGCTTGCGCTGTCGATGAGGTCGCCGCTGATCGTTCCGGGTATCCCCGCGATGACGACATTTTTGCCGAACCGATTTTTTAGACGAGCGCTGATGCGGACAAAGTCGCCGTCGCCGGTCATTAAGATAAAGGTTGAAATTTGGGGTCGGTCGAGAACAGCGTCGACGATATCGAGGAGCATGATGAGATCCGCTGAGCTTTTTTCCTTCCCTCCGGGCATCGTGCGTAGTGGGACATCGACGCGCGAGATTCCAGCGGCCTCGAAGCGTCGTTTGTACTGATCGGGATGTTTGCTAAAGTCGGCGTACGCGAAGGCGACGGGGACGGTCCCGTATTTGCGCGCCTTGGCGATGAGTTTGTGCGGATCCGGCTCCTGCCCGAAATTATTGAGCATGGAGTAGCGGATGTTCTCAAAATCAATGAACAAGGCAACTTCGCCTTGTGAAATCATGGTAATCCTCCCGCGAGGCGGGGGGACGTGGATGCGCTGTAGGGACTGGTAAAGAGCCACGGCCGGGTCCCGGCCGTCACGTGGTATAGGGTACCACAATACACCTGACACCCACGTTACGACCCCTCGGCGACGTGCGAGCCCAGGATGGCGACGACCTGCGCGTGGTCGGTCCCGATGTGGCGATACGCCACGTCGGCCTGCAGCATCTCGGCCAGCGTCCGGGCCGTGTAGTCGGCCCCCGGCAGATCCTCGTTGACGACGATAAGGCTACGCGTGTAGGCGTGGTCGGCGTTGCGCGGGGCGAAGCCGCCTGTGTTGAAGCCCATCCCGTTCAGGATCGAGGTGTACTCGGCGGCGAGACCGGCGGTATTCTGGCCGCTGCGCACCTGCACCGTGGCATGCTCGGCCTGTAGTTGCGGGTCGGCGAAGAGGCGCGCGACCAGCGCGTCGATCTTGGGCTGATTGGGGGCCAGGATGTTCGCGCCGTCGGTCGAGGTCGTGTCGGTGACGTAGCCGCCGTCCTGATTGATGTAGTCGTGCTCGATGTTATTCCCCTTGGCGCGGGCGAGTTGCAGCCCGAGTTGCGGCAGCATGCTGTGCGGCATGTTCGTGATGAGCGCGCTGTTCGCCGCCGTGAGGATGTTGGGCGCGCGCAGCAGGGTGTTGGGCGATAGGAGGCCCTTCGTGATGCCTTCCAGGATCGCCTGTTGCGACTGGATGCGCCCGAGATCCTGCTGCGTATAGGCGTGGCGCTCACGCGCGTACTTGAGCGCCAGAGCGCCGTTCATGCGCTGGCAACCCGCCGCGATGTGCAGCGGGTCGAAGCCGTTGCCCACCGGCGCGGGGTAGCTGGGGTCGTCGATCGTCCGCGGCACGCAGACGGTGACACCGCCGATGGCGTTGACGACGGCGTTGAAACCCGTGAACTTGAGCACGGCGTAATAGTGGACGGGGATATGCAGCGCGCTTTCCACGGCCAGCGCGGCGTACTGCGGGCCCTGGTTGTGCAGCCACCCCAGCGCGAAGGCCCCGTTGATCTTGGTGTAGCCAAACGCGTTGTTCGGGTCGGGGGAGGGCATATTGATCCAGAGGTCGCGCGGGATCGAGAGCATCTTGACGTCGTGCGAGGATGGGTCGACATGCAGCACGATTATGCTGTCCGAGCGCGTCTGCTCGTTTGTGCGCTGGTCGATCCCCATCACCAGGACGTTGATCGGGTCGCGCCCGTTCCAGGCCACCATGCCCGGCTGTGTCCCGAGCAAGACGGAGCCCAGGGGAGAGAGCAGGGCGGGGTCCTCGTACACGGCGGCGCCGGCGAGCGCCGCCAGCAGGACGAGCAGGACGAGCGCGATCAGCACGGCGCGGAGCAATCGGCGCAACGGCCGACGGCGCGCGCGCTGACGTGGGACGACGAACGTCGGTTCGTCGGCGATCGATGGGCCGACGGGTAGGGTGGGCAGTGTGCGCTCTGAAGCCATGGTGATAGCGCTTTCTCCGATGTCGATGTTGGGAGCGCCCGTCAGGGGAACGGTACCGGGCACGTGGTCGATTATAGCATAGCTACATCGACAGAGATAGCGTTTGATCTCCCCCGTGCGTCGCCACGCGGCTTATCAATCGCGCCTACTCGCGCTGGTGGTGATCCTCGCGTTGCAGCTCTATCCGTCTCGCGTCGGCGATGTCCGGGTCTTCCGGGATGTCGCCGGTCGCGCGGTCCACGGCGCCGTCGACGCGAACCATGTTCCGCCCCTCGATACGCGCGTTCTCCTGTCGTGTGGCAGCGGCGCCTTCTCTATTGCTCCCCTGCCGCGCCGGCATATCCCGCGGCGTTGGATTCGGCCCGTTGGCGACGCCGTTCGTGTCGGCGTGCATAGCGGCGCCTGTTGGGGATGGGCCGGGCTCGTGCATGGGGCCTTTATGGTCGAGGCGTGCCGCTCTCTGGCGCTGGACCCGTGCCAATTGCTCGCGTGGGGTTAGCGTAGCCCGCGTATCTACGGGGACGGCTACGGTCGGCAACTCTCCCGGAGCACTTTCTATCGTCGCGCCCAGGCCATGACCCGGTACCGCGTCGACGTCAGGGATGGATAGGCCGGTCGCGGTGTCGGGCGCGAGCGTGGAGTGCGCGACGTGGGCCGCGCCGCTCGTGGCGCTCGTGGCGCTCGTGGCGCTCGTGGCGCTCGTGGCCCGCAACGGTTCAGGGCGCGGGGGTCCCGCCGGTAAAACGTCTATGCCGCGCCAGCGACGTCTGCTTAATCTACGGAGGCGGCCAATTTTGTAATAGCGCCGTTGCTTGACAATGCTCGGGTGGCGGTTGCCGCTTAGCAGCAGCATGCGATCCTCGGGTAGGCGCGTTATCTCGCCCGGAGTAATGAGCGCGCGCCCGGTCTCACTGTGACCGCGTTTGCCCCGGTCGGCCAGGGCCTCGCCGCGTCTGCGGCTGCCTGTCGAGCTGCGCGCCAGCACTGTTTGCTGGTCACATTGATCGCTGAACCACTTGGCGTCCTCCGCCGCCGTTTTCGCGAGCGCCACCTTAGCGTTGCAGCTCGTCACGATGATAGACTTACCCTCCTCGCCGTAAAGATCCTTGAGCTGCGCGGTGTGCTGGAAGGCCAGCATGAAGCCGATGCGCGCGCTGCGTACCGTCGTCATCCAGTTGGGAAAGTTGTAGATTGCGCCGATGTTGCCCATCTCGTCGAGATATCCGTAGACGGGACGCGGCAACCGTCCTCCCCGCGTTCCTTCCGCGACCCTCACCAGAGCCGTGAACATCTGTGTGAAAAAGGTTGCCGTCAACGGGCGCAGTTCCCTGCCCAGGGCTCGGTCCAGGATAACGTAGAGCGCCGTGGGCGGACCCTCCCGCCGCCCCATCGCCACGAAGTCGATCTCGTTGCGCGACGTCACGGCCTTGATGCGAGGGTCCTGGAAGATCTGAAAGCGCAGGGGCATCTCGCTGAAGACGCCGCTGATCAACTTTTCGTTGCCCCCGGCGTCCTTCAGCCATGATGATGCGGCCTCCAACGCCTCGGCCGACGCGCTTGCCTTGAGATCGCGGGTAACGGCGACGCTGCCCCGCGTCAGGAACCAGGCAAGCCGGGCGATGGTTGCGTCGTCGGGCCAGGTGTGCTTGACGTGCAGGACCGCCGCGGCGATGATTAAGCGCGACGAGTTGTCCCAATACGGCTCGCTCTTGCTCTCTCCCGTGTTGGCGATCCAGCACGAGGCGAACGCCATCGCGTCGAGGTAGCCGTCGATGTGCGCCAGCGGGTTATACGCGCAACTCGTCTCGGGCGACACGAAGTTGAGCACCTGGACCCTATGCCGCCGCGCCAGGGCGGCGTAGGTCTTCTCCACCAACTCGCCCTTGAGATCGGTGATAACCACGCTGCGCCGCCCGGTCTCCTCCAGCAGGTTAGGGATGACCAGACCGGCGCTCTTGCCGGCGGCGGGCGGGCCGATCACGAGCATGCTCTGGTATTGCTCGTCGCCGGTGAAGGCCACCGTCCCGCTCCCGACCGTGCCAACCGCGATGCGCGGCTGGCCGCGTCTCGGCCGTAGTCGCGCCAACTCGCGCCGGGTCGCGAAGCGCGCCGAGCCGTACGACGTCGCCGGTTTGAGACGCCCCAGGCGTGTTATAAAGAGCCACAGCGGCTTCCCCGCAATCAGCAGGATGAAGAGGACGACGAGGCCGACCTCGCCGTTGACGAGCGAGCGGTCGAGCTTGCTCTGAGCGCTCCCATCGCGCAACTGCCGCCAACGACGCTCCGGCCGGCTCATCCACAGGCCCCACGGGATGAGCCGGGGTCTTCGCGCCGGTTCGAAGAGCGTGCGTACGATACCCTGCGGCGTGCGCAGAATGATGCGCGCGTTGACGGCCGGCCAGGCCGCCGCGACGTAGGCCTCGTGGTACAGTGCGGTCGCTGGGGTCGAGAGGGCGCTGTAACCTCCCCCCGGTCCCAATACCAGCGCCGCGAGGATGAGTGCGACGGCGACGGCGAGACGCGCCCTGGTCATATCCTATCCCTCTCCCGATCGCTAATCTTCGGCTGTCACGTTTCATGCCGTCCAACGGCGCGGCGAGGGGCCGAGGGTTCGACGTCATACCGCCGCCGTCAATACAGACCGTCGATACCTTCCACGATCACGGCATAGTCGTTCGGCGAGACGAGGCCCCTGAGAGCCGGCAACGCCGCGGGTGGCAACGCGCAATAGTGCCGGCCGTTGGCGGTTTCGAGGGCGACGACGACGCCGCCCGCGTAGGGTCCGTCGTCGAGGAACCCATCGGCGAGCGTCACCACGCGCCACCCGTATGTATAGGCCGCCCGCACCCATATGTCGCACGGGATCAGTTCCCGTTGCGGCAGCAGGAGGCGTTCGTCTTCCCATGCTTTGGCGACGATCCAGAGAATGCCTGTCCTCGGTCTGGAGGGGATGGAGGGTAGCTCGGCCATCGCGCCTCCTCTACGACTCCGCGGCGCCCGCCAGGTCGGCGAAGTGCGCGCGCCACTCGTCGAACCACCGTGCGAACCAGGGATCGCGCGCGGTCAGCGGCACGACGCGATCGATCGTCTCGCGCGCATAGCTGCGCTGCTTCTCCACGCGGGGGTGCTCGTCCAGCTTCTGCACGTTGCTCAGCCTATCGGCCAGCTTGACGGCGATCGCATCGTCAGGAGCAGCCCGCAGACGGTCGAGGTACGCGTCGCGCGCCCGCGCGGCGGCCGGTCCGTCGGGAGCGGGGTCCTTGGTGACCCACATGACGAGTTCCGCCACGTGCGGTCCGAACCGCGCCGCGACCTCATCCCGAGAGCATGGCGTGTCCTCCACGACATCGTGCAGCAGGCCCGCGAGCAGCGTATCGCGGTCGCGCGTCCCGACGCCGTCGACGAGAACTTCGAGTACCTGCAGCAGGTGCTCCGTATAAGGTTCCCCCGCCGGCCTGACTTGGTCCCCATGGCAGCCCGCGGCAAAGGCGAAGGCGTGGTCCAGCGCGTCGAGCGTGGCGGGGTCCAACCGCCCCTGCAGGGCTGAGCGCGCCTCGGGCCACGTCTTCCAGTGATCGAACACCCTCACGACGCGCCCTCCCCCCCCGCCGATGGCGCGAGCGTCAGCTTGAATTCCCGCCACGAAGGAATGTTGGGAGTGTACTCCTGGGTTTTAATGGGGTAGACCTCGTGTTCCGCCGGGATCTGACGCGCCTGCAATTCATCCCAAGCCTCGTTCAAATCGGCGCGCACATCCATAGAGGTGGCATAGGCGCGTCCGTCTATCATGAACAGGGGTAACTGTCCCTCATCGGGCATGATCTTGTAGTACACATTCATGAACATTCTCTCGTCTCGACTATCCATCACTCTTTACTCCCGTTACTCTCGCGCTGTTCAAGGGCGGCCGCCTCGGCCATGGCCGCGCGGACCGCGGCGCGTTCGCTGTCGCTCAACGCTATATAGGATTTGTAGAGCGTATTGTGGTTGAGATCCGCCGCGACGGAGGCGCGCCGCGTCGTCAGCTGCAACTCGAATGTGTACGGGCGCGTATCGACATCGACCGCGATCACCATCGGTATCACGCGATACGATGGCTCGTGTGACTTGGGATCGAGATAAAGGTTTTCCGTTTCAAGGATACGATCTCCGAAGTACCGACGCACCTCGTCGAGCGCGAAGGCCAATTGCTCCGTGTTGTCGACGGTGATGCGCGCCCCGACCGCGTCGATCACGTCCCCAACCCGATAGTCCGGCCGGCCCGCGCGTCCAGCAGACCCTTCCACCATGCGCGTCACTTTATCCAGGATTGCGCTACTGTCTTTCGTTCGCACATTAAACTCGGCTCCTGCCCCGTTACCCCGACTAGTGATCGTGTCAGTAATGCCCATCACCTCGTCTCGTACATGAGGTTCAACCTCGCTATAGAGGCGGCGAGCATACGTCTTCACGTCCTGCTTCTCTCTGTCGTCGGGGTGCGCGCCGACGCCGCGGGCAGGGTCTATCTCGCGCGCCGCTGCGACGAAGGCCGCCGTGCGGCCGGCGCTTTTCCGCTCCCGTTCCGGTATCGGCTCGAATAGGGGACCCCTACCCGGGTTGGCCTTGACGAACTGGGTCAAGTCCTGACCATGCAACGTCACGCCCGCGGCCATATCCCGCAGGATGGCCAGGGTGCGCTGGCGTGTCTCCGGATTGCTCAGATCCCTCGTCAGGTTCAGGGGGTGCGGGTCACGGACAAGCTTGGTTACCACGTCGGCGATGTCGGGGCGCCCCCCCAAGGCCGCTCGTATATCCTCCTCCAGTTCCACCGGCGCCCGATCGTGGGTGGTGGGGGCCGCGGCCGTCTCGTCACGGCCAGAGCTGTTCGCGCCCGCGGCCGTCTCGTCACGGCCAGAGCTGTTCGCGCCCGCGGCGCTCGGCGCCGTGGTAGGGAGGTCGAGGGCGAGCGGCGGCGCGATCGAGGAGGGCCGGCGTCCATCGTCCCCGTCGGCGAGGAAGGCGCGCAAGACGGCGAGGGTGTCGGGGAGGGCGTCGGGGCGGAGGTCGTCGCCGATGAGAACGAGAACCTCCCAGCCATGGGCCTCGACGCGGGCCAGGCGGGCGGCGTCGTAGGCGGCGCGCGTGCCGTCGGGGGGGAAGGCGGGGAGGAGGTGGACGCCGCCGTCGACGTCGAGGGCGCGGCGGGCGGCCGGCCAGGCGAAGGTGGCGTGTGCGTCGGGGGCGAGCGGGTGCTCGCGGCGGTAGCCGCCCGCCCCCAGGTCGTCGAGGGCGCGGGCCACGATCTGAGCGTCGCGCGAGGGGTGGGAGCGGCGTTCCGCGGCCGCGTGGTCGCGTTCCGCAACGTCCGGGATCCGCCCGCCCGTCGGTGGCGTCCTCCCCGCGCCCGCGCCACCGTCTATCGCGTCCGCGCGCCCGGCCGGCCCGCTGTCCGGCCGGGCAGCGCGCCCGGCCACGTCGTCCCGGCCGCCCCGATCGCGCCGTCCGTCGTCCCCGCGCCCCATTGGCCCTCCCCGTTCATGCCGTGTTTCACGTCGCTTAACTCATCGCCGCCGCGCCGGGATCCCGTCACATATATACCATTTCCCGCCGCGCTACCCTTCTACCCTCGTCGTCGACGGGTAGCGCGCGGTCTACATTAGTTTATCCGTGTCTGATAGACCCCGTGTCCAGGGCCGCCGAGGCACGCGCAGGATCACACAGGCCAGGGTCACGAAGAGACGCCATTGCCAGGTGCGCCCGTCGCCCCATGGTCGAGGGGAGGCGAGCACGGAGCGCATCTGGCGCACCGCATACCTGATGCGCCCTACCTCCCCCGTCAAGCCGAGGTAGAGCGCTATGAGCGGCAGCGCGAGCAGGACGCGCGCGCCCAGCAGGATCGCGCCGTGCAGGTGGAGAGCACCCGTGATGACCATCATGAGCACCCCTCCAATGAGGAGGATGACCAGACCCGGCGCGCCGCGCAGGATGTCGTGTCCCTCCGCGACGGACCGCGCCGGGCCAAAAAACAGGCGGCGCAGCATACAGTTTTATACTCCTATACCCGTCGCGCCGCCCGCAACGGTCACGGCCGCGTCGGCCGCGCTGGTCGCGCCGGCGAGCTTGGCGCTGATGCCGCCGGTCGCGGAGTTGATGATATGCGGGACCTTGGTGAGCACGAACAGGCTGGCAATCCCGACGAGGCCGCGCACGAACTGGTCTCCGAGTTGATCGGTCGTCCCGGTGCCGGAGGTGCCGACGAGCAAAATGCCCACGACTTTGAGGATGACCGAGTATCCGATCCCCCATAGGCTGTAGCTGACAAAATTCTCGAACCACCACGTGGTGATGCGCTTGAAGTCGGGACTGATCCAGCAGACGATGCACACGGGGGCCATGGCGTAGAACGCCATCAGGATGACGACGCCGCCGAGGCGCTGGATGCCCACGATGATCACGCCGATGATGAAGGGGATCGACAACAGCGCGACGGTGACGGATGCGAGGATCGCGGAGGCCGCTGTCGCCCCGTCGGGCGCCGTCGCCGGTTTCACCCACGCGGACGCTAGCGTGGTGGTGTCCGCGCCGACGACGTTGCCGGCTACGGTCGCGACGAGCCCGAACCAGATCGGCATAACCAGGGGCAGCGCGATCAGGGCGACGAGCACGACGATGGTGCGACGGAACGCGGCGATCGCGTCCTGGAAATCGCCGCTCACCAGGCTGGCCATACTGTAGCGCAGCAGGGCGACAAAGAAGAACACGACGACGAGGCCGTAGGCCAGCGTCATCATATTGCCCTGGAAGGCGTTCAAATCGGCCCAATGGGGGGCGGCGACGTCACCTAGACCACCGTTGGCGCTCACCTCTTTGTCGGTCAGGTTCGGCGTATTCGTGAGGGTGTTGATGATCGGAACGAAAAAGATCCTGGTGATGCCGGTGAATACGTCGCCGACGGCTTTGAGGACGTTAATGATTAGGCCGGACATGTCCGGGCACCACCCGAACAGGCCGGTGCAATAGGTGTCACCGCTCGTCCCCTGCGCCCCTTGAAGTTGATTGACGGTGAGCGCGTCATCGCCCTGCACCTTGCCCTTCGCCATCGCGAGGATGCTATGGCCGCCCGCTGTCGCGTCCACGGGAATTTTCGTGGAGGCCGAGAAGTGCCCGTTGTCGTCGGCCGACACGCTCGTCGGGGTGGTGGGCAAGGCGTTGCCGCCGCTGTCGTCCCAGTAGAGGGTGACGCCCTCCGTGTGTGGGAAGTTGACGCCGGTCACCTTGACCGTGTCGCCAGGCTTGACACTCTGCGTGCTCAATTGCATCGAGGGCCCTGGACCGTTTGAGGAACCACCGCCATTCGCGGCGCCGCACGTTGTGGCGGACGAGTTGTCGCAGACGATAAAAGAGGAGGACATCGCCTCCCTGACGCCGTCCGTGCCGTAGATTGTGTGCGGGCCCGAGGGCGTCCCGGATGGGATCGTGACAGGGGTCAGGCTGAAGTCGCCATGGTCGTCGGTGGTCGGGTCGCTCGTCCCGCCCAACTGGGGCCCGGTTTTGCCGTCTAACCGGAACGTGACCGTTTTGTGCCCCTCGTAGCATTTTCCCTCGACCGTGACGTCTGAGCCCGCCCGCGCGTGGGGGGGCGACTCCGCCAGGGTCGCCGCGCAGCCCGCGAGGGTCGCGGCCTGGGTTGGCGCGGTCCCATGGAGGAGCGACAGTACGATAAGCGCCCCCGCAAGGGCACATCGGGCGGAGAGCAAGCGAACGTGATATGGCGTGCGGACCGGCCTCCTCATTTGATCACCTCCAGGCGCGATCCGGTCTTGTCGACCGGCCCGGTCGGTCCGAGAGGATGCGTGGTATCGACGGTTGGGAGCAACTCGGCGTCGTAGAGGGCGTTATCCGGGGGCAGTTGACCCTCGGCGAGGGCCTTGACCGCCTCCCAGACGTCGCCGTCGTGCGCCTTGACCATGGCCAGGCGACGCGGCTTGTCGGGATCCGGCTTGGAGGTGAACAACCAATATTCGTACTTGCTGGCCATGACTTGCACCACCCCGCGGCGGGCGGTGCCGGAGAAAGAGCTGCGACGTAGCATGAACATTTCGGCGTAGCTCTGATCGTTGCCCTGGCTAAGTCTGCTCAATTGGTCAACTTCGTCCGAACTCAGGCCGAGGGTGCGCGCGAGCCAGGCCGTGCCGCCCTCCTGCCCGGCGCCCTCGTCGCTCTGCTGATACAGGAAGGTGACGCTGGCCGCGTTGAACAGCGCCGCCGCCGTGGGGTCGTTGACAAGATCGCTGAGTTGCTGCGTGATGAACACGAGCCAGAGACCGAGCGCGCGCCCCTGCCGCGCCAGGTTGTTGATGAAGGCGCCGCCCGCGCCGTAGCGGATCAGGAACCAGCCCTCGTCGATGATGAGCATCTCGCGTAGACCTTTGGCGGCTCCCTCGGCCCGTTCGCGCGCCGTCGCGCGCCGCTCCACGACCTCGGTAATCATGTGCAGCGCCAGCGCGTGGATGCGTGACACGGCGGCGCCCAGTTGCTGCATGTCGATCACCAGCATGCGCGCCTCGAAGTCGACGTTGGTGGGGCGGTCGACGAGATTGGCGTACTCGCCGTCGCCGACAAATGGCTCGAGGCCGGCTTTGAGCTCGCGCAGCCGCGCCTTTTCGTCGGCGGCGCGCCGGGAGCCGCGCATTTCCTGCTCCAGCCAGTCCACCAATTCGCGCTCACGTGGGAAATCGCGCGGCCCCCGCTCGCCCGCGGACCGCTTCTTCAAGTGGGCGGCGTAGACGGTCCTGATGCCGTCGGAGAGCATGGAGAGCTTGACGGCGTCGAGGTGATCGCCGGGGTTGGTGGCCAGCATGATCTCGTGGGCGGCGCTTAGCCAGACAACCTTGGACGGAGTGGGCGCCTCCCCGTCGTAGTCCCACATGTTGATTGCCGGCGGATTAACTTTGGAGCCCAGTTCGGCGGAACTGCCGCCCACGAGTTCCATCAGCCACCGGTACGAGCCGGCGCGGTCGATCACGGTGACGCGGCCGCCGGCCATGAGCATATAGAGGGCGAAGCGCAGCGCCAGGAACGTTTTGCCGCGCCCGCTCATGCCTACGATGTTCATGACCTGATTGGGTAGCGATGGGTGGAAGGGATCGAAGGGCACCAACTCTTGGCCCTGCTTGGTGAAGCCCAGCGGCAGTCCGCGCGGGTGTCCCGGCGTGTGCGAGGTGAAGGGGAACAGGTTGCCGATCGTCTCGGTGCGAGCGCGCTTCCTAAGACCCGCTCTATCGCAGCCCAACGGGAGCGTCGATTGCCACAGCGGAAGTTGCGCCGCCAGTCCCGTGCCCGGTTCCAGGCCGATCCCCGCGATTGCCTGCGCCGCGCGCTCGAGGTAGTCTTCCAGCGTCTCGGCGTCGGAGGCGGTCAGCGTGAGGTAGAGTCCGACGCGCGCGATACCGCTCTTGTTGCCACGCAGGTCGATGATCTGCTGCGCCGTCTCCTCCTGCGCTTGCTGCAGCAAGAGATCGCTGGGGCCTCGGCCGGATTTGTCGCCCGCGATCACATACATCGTCTTGCGGCGCCGGTTCAGACGCTTGCGTTCGGACGCTAGGTTCATGCCTTCTATATGAATGGACAGGCGATAGGGGCAATCGAGGCTGACGATCGCGTCGAGGCAGCCGGGGCTCGTCTCCTCGGGCATTTGCAGGGCGAAGATGGTGCGCGACACGTGCCCGTCGATGCTCCAGGTCAATTGCGTCTCTTGTCCCGTGACGTCGCACAGACGACGCATCAGGTGGTCGGACATGACCTCCTCGGGGTCGGCTCCGAGAGGTAGACGGTCCCGCGCCTGCCGCAGCGTGGGCCGCAGCCGCGTACGCATGGTCTCGATCCATCGCCAGGTGGCCGGCTCATGGGATGTGATCGTCTCGTCCGGACCACGCAGCCGCGCGAGCGACGCCATCCCGGCGCGGGGACGGGCGCTTAGGCGGCTTTGGAGCGGGAGCAGGCGCGTCCCGATCCCGCGCACCGGGGCGGGCGCATGGCCGAGAGTCTCCACGATACGCCGTCGCGCCGCGCGGGCGCGTACCGCGCGCCGATGCCGGCGCTCTTCCGCCTCCCGTTCCAGGCGCAGGGCCTCCGCCCTCCCTTCGGCGTGCAGATCGTCCAGGCGGGGGCACGGCGCCCCGTCTGGATGCAGGCTCGCCCACAGCAACTCGAGTACGGCCTGACCCTGGAGAATTTCCACGTCGAGGTCCATGCGCTCGATCTGCGCGACGATCTTCGACGTGGCCTGCTCGAGCGCGCGCCGCTCGGTACGTCCGCGCCCCAAGTCGAGTTGAATGCGCGCGCGATTAACCTGGGCGGGGGTCGAGACGACGACGTGGTGGGAAAGGTCGGAGACGTGGCCGTACTCCAGGCGCTGCGCCAGCCAGCCCTGTTGGAGCGTGCCCAGTTCGGTCAAATCGGCTCCCGCGAGCTGTAGCCGCGCGGCGAAATCGGCCAGCACCGCTGTCCCGTCCAGCGGCCGGCTCTGCACCAGAATTTGCGCCATCTGGCCGGGATCGAGATCTTTGGCTAGCGTGGCGAGTTGCGCGGCCAGGTTATCTTGCCCCTTCTCACCGTAACACTCCATTGTGAGCGGCCCGATAGCGAGCGCGCGCTGTAGTGGCCCGCCGCGCACCCGATACACGCCATCCTCGTAGATGACGACTCCCTGTGGCGCGCCCGCCACGCGCTGATGCGGCGCCGGCAGCAAACGCGTAGCCGCGGCGATACCGCGCGGCCGGCGTGGTCGTGTACGAGAAGGCGATTCCGCGACCTCTGCCGCGGCCGGTCCTGTCTCCTCCTGGACGCTGCGTTGAAACATGCGGTACTCTCCTCGGCGTCTGTGTCGGGATGTGTGGGCGGGCCGGTGGATGGGCGGGGCTGATCAGCAGGCGCAAGAGTAGCGCGCTGATGGCCAGAGCGACTAGAGCTACTAAACCGCGATCGACGCCACGGCCACGGGACATCGCACCCGTTTGAACGGCATGTGGGAGCCCCCGATCCGGCGTTGTGATGGCGACGGCGGGGACGTAGCGGTGGGGGCGGCGCGCATAGTTCCAGTAGTGCCGGGCGAAAGGCTCGACGTTGTCGGCGTCGGCCACGATAACCACGAAGGCTATCACGGCGAAGACTCCCGCGCTGAGCATGATGTGCAGCAAGAACACGGTTCGCCCCCGCGCGGCGATGTCGCGCAGGGGCGGCAGGAGCGACCAGACGGCGGCGGCGAGCAGGAACCCGACGACGAGGCCGACGACTTGGACGATGGAGAAACCGGCCAGCGGGCGCGGCTTGTTGTCAAGGTCGCGCGCGGTGACGTTGTTCCGCTGTGGCATGCCTGACCCGCCGCCTAGTGTGGGATAGCGACGATCGCATCGACGATCGGTTGGGCGAGTAAGCCTAGGACGAGGGCGCCGATCGAGGTCTTGAGCAGGGTCGGGGCATTGTGGTGATGGATGGCCATCAGGCCGAGCGACACCAAAATGCCGATCGTCGATAGCCCCGTGATGGCCGGGGCAATGACGCCGACGAGGCCGGTCAGGAAGTTCGTGACTGTTGCCGCCGCGATGACGATACCCATGTTGTGTCTCCTGTCACTAGGTCGCAATCGATAGCCCGCAAACGATGTGTGATCCGCCGCGTGTTAAGGGCGCGGAGAGCGATAATCTCTCCGTGGGCGATGGCCGATGAACGGTAATGGCGATAGTATAGAGGGAAAGCGTTACGGTGGACGACGGTAACGCACATATAGATTGAGTAGGTAGGACGAACAAGCGTGTTCTCGCTAGTATCCATTCGGCGCCAGTGTATCAATCCACTACCTACTACTGTCCCAAATACACTACTACTATGTCAAGAGATCGCGGGGGAGCAGGAGGAGGGATCGCGTAGCGCCTCTCTTTTAACCGCGGTTCCTGCTCGGCGATTGCATGTGCGACCAGGACCGCCGTAGCTCACGGGAGGGGAACGCCATCCGTCTCCACATCCCACTCCCGATAGCAGGCGGGGCATAGGTGGGTCAGCGTACTTCCCGCGACGGGATGGTCTCTGAAGCGCGTAAACCCTCCCTCCTCGGTCGTGCGATAGGCCTCCTTGGCCTTCTCCTCCGAGACGCGCTCGCCGCACCCGCCGCATACGGTTTTGCGTTCGTTGCGTTTATCAGCCATTGGTCCGCCTCCCAATACGTCGTCGTCCTCTAGGGCTAATCGGCGTCGTCGTAGTCGTAGAAGCCGCGGCCGGTCTTGCGGCCGAGGGTCCCAGCGTCGACCATGCGCTCCTGGATGGGGCTGGGGCGGTAGCGCGGCTCGCCGAAAAAGGCGTCGTAGACGGACTTGGTGACGGCGAAGTTGACGTCGATGCCGATGAGGTCCATCAACTCGAACGGGCCCATTTTGAAGAGCCCCGAGCCGCGCATGACACGGTCGATCGTGGCCGCGTCCACGCCCTCAGCCAGCCCGCGCAGCGCCTCGCCGTAGAACGGGCGCGCGACGCGGTTGACGATGAAGCCGGGCGTGTCCTTGGCGGTGACCGGCGTTTTGCCCAGGCGGCGGGCCATCGCCGTGACCGCCGCGGCCGTGTCGGCGCTCGTCAGGACGCCCGCGACGACTTCGACCAGCGCCATGGCCGGGACGGGGTTGAAGAAGTGCATGCCCGCCACACGCTCGGGGCGCGCGGCGGCCGCGGCGATCTTGGTGACGGGGATGCTGGAGGTGTTGGTGGCCAGGATCGTCTCCGGCGCGCAGACGCGGTCGAGCGCGCCGAAGATCGCGCGCTTGAGGTCTAGGTCCTCGGGGGCCGCTTCGACCACGAACGGCGCCTCCGCCAGTTCTTCCAGCGTCGCCGCGACGCCGAGCCGGCTCAGCGCGGCGTCCCGCTCCTCCGCGCTCAGGCGCCCGCGCGCCACGGCCCGCGCCAGCCCCTCGCGCACGCGGCCGACGCCCCGCTCACGCGCCTGCGGATAGGCGTCGTAGAGCGTCGCCGACAGGCCATGCGCTAGGGCGGTCTGCGCGATGCCCGCGCCCATGGTCCCCGCCCCGACTATCGCGATGTCCGCCATAATGCCCCCCGCGATTCCACTGATTTCACTCTCAAGTCCGTCGTCCCGGTACGGACTTTGGATAATTGAATAGACGTGGCGCCTCCCGCCGCGACCTATGTGGGGAGGCCGTACCCACTGGGACCGGCGGCGCCACCGTCACGCGACCTGTTCGAAGACCGTGGCGATGCCCTGGCCGACGCCGATGCACATGGTGGCGAGGCCGTAGCGGTGGCCGCGGCGCTCCATCTCGCGCACGAGGGTGGTGACGAGCCGGGCTCCGCTGCAGCCGAGGGGGTGGCCGAGGGCGATCGCGCCGCCGTTGGGGTTGACCCTGGCCGGGTCGAGCCCTAGCTCGCGGATGCAGGCGAGCGACTGCGCGGCGAAGGCCTCGTTGAGTTCGATCACCCCGAGGTCTTCGATCCGCAGCCCCGCGCGCGCGAGGGCCTTGCGCGTGGCCGGGACCGGCCCGATCCCCATGTAGGCCGGGTCGACCCCCGCCACCGCCATCGACACGACCCTGGCCAGGGGGCGCAGCCCCAACTCGCGCGCCTTGTCCGCGCTCATCACGAGCGCGGCGGCGGCGCCGTCGTTGATCCCCGAGGAGTTGCCGGCCGTCACCGTGCCGCCTTCGCGGAAGGCCGGTTTGAGGCGGCCCAGGCTCTCCAACGTCGTCTCGGGACGTGGCGGTTCGTCGCGGTCGACGATCACGGTCTCGCCGCGCTTGCGTCCGGGCGCCTCCACCGGCACGATTTCCCCGGCGAAGACTCCCTCCTCCTGGGCGCGCGCCGCGCGCCGTTGGCTCTCCAGGGCGAAGCGATCCTGCTCCTCGCGGGAGACGCCGTACTTCTCGGCGACGTTTTCGGCCGTCTCGCCCATCGCGTAGGGGTGGTACAGCGCGTCGAGCTTGGGGTTGTTGAAGCGCCAGCCCAGCGTCGTGTCCCACAGCTTCATCGCGCCGCGCGGGAAGCCGGTCTCTGGTTTGGCCATCGCGTAGGGGGCGCGGGTCATGCTCTCGACGCCGCCGCCGATGAAGACGTCGCCCGCGCCGGTCATGACCGATTGGGCGCAGCGGTTGATGGCGTCGAGCCCGGAGCCGCACAGGCGGTTGACGGTGAGGCCGCCGACGGAGACGGGCAGCTCCGCCAGCAGCAGGGCCATGCGGGCGACGTTGCGGTTGTCCTCGCCGGCGCCGTTGGTGTCGCCCAGGATGACGTCCTCGACGAGGGTGGGGTCGAGACGGTTCCGCTCGACGAGGGCCTTGAGGACGAGGGCGGCGAGGTCGTCGGGGCGAACGTCTTTGAGGACGCCGCCGTAGCGCCCTTGCGGCGTGCGCGCCGCGTCCACGATGACAGCGGTCTCCATATATTCTCCTTACATCTTCACGTCTTCTTCACGTCTTCGCGCTATCTTTGCGCGCCTCACACGTATCTACTACCCCCTATCTTATCCGTTCGGGCGAGACGGGGCCCGCGCTTCCGTCCCGCGACGCTGGCGGCGGCCATCGATAGTTGTGGGCCGTGTCTCTCCATCCGAACGGTCGTTTGACGACGCGGGCGCGGCGCGCTATACTGGGGAAAACGACCGTTCGGACGGCATGGGACGGCGTGGGAAGAGGAGCGATGATCGAGCGGCAGGCGGGGCCGGGCCAGCGTGAGCGCATTGTGCGCGCGACCGGCCGGCTCTTCGGACGCAAGGGCTATCACGGAACCTCGATGGCCGATATCGGCCGCGCGGTGGGCCTGGAGAAGGGGTCGCTGTATACCCACATCTCCGCCAAGCAGGATGTCCTGCGTGAGTTGGTGGAGCGCGGCGCGGCTCTCTTCATGGAGGGGATGGCGCCGATCGTGGCCGCGGACGACCCGGCGCCGTTGAGAGTGCAGTGGGCTATGCGCATGCATCTGCGCGTCGTGGCCGAGCACAACGACCTCGCCACGGTCTTCTTGCAGGAGTGGCGGCAGCTCGAGGGCGAGGCGCGCGAGCGCGTCGGGAGCCGGCGCGACGCCTATGAGGAGATGTGGCGCGGCCTCATCGCCGCCGGCGTGGAGGAGGGCGCGTTCCGCCCCGACGTCGACGTCCGCTTCGCCGCGCTGTCGCTCCTCTCGGCGGCTAACTGGGCGTATCAGTGGTTCGACCCGCACGGTCCACTCTCCCCCGACGAGGTGGCCGACCATTTCACCCTCTTCGCGTTACAGGGGCTACTGGCCCCGGGCGACGGCGACAACGATGTGTGGCAGGAGGTGCCGGTATGAGCATGACCAGTCTGACGAACACGACCGCGGCCGACCCGATCGATCCGCGCGTGGCGAGGTTCCGGGAGCGCGTGGAGCGCGGCGATACCATCGAGGCGGGCGATTGGATGCCCGATGAGTACCGCGCGGGCGTCCTCAAGTTCCTCGAGTTGCACGCTAACAGCGAGATCATGGGGGCGTTGCCCGAGCGCGAGTGGATCCCGCGCGCCCCGACGCTGCGCCGCAAGATGTCGCTGACGGCGAAGGTGCAGGACGAGATCGGGCACGCTCAACTCATCTACTCCGTGGCGCAAGACCTCGGGAAGAGCCGCGACGCCATGATCGAGGATCTTATCGCGGGCAAGACGAAGTTCCACAACGTGTTCCACTACCCCACCGAGAGCTGGGCCGACGTCGCGGCGATCGGCTGGCTCATCGACGGCGCGGCGCTGGTGACGCAGCACGCCCTGCTCAAGTCGAACTACGCCCCCTATGTGCGCGTCCTCAAGCGCATCTGCGCCGAGGAGTCGCTGCACCTGAAGCACGGCGAGGACGTCACGCTCGAGCTTGCCGGCGGCACGGAGGCGCAGCGCGCGATGGTGCAGGACGCGCTCAACCGCTGGTGGGAGCCGATCATGCACTTCTTCGGACCGGATACCCCGGCCGAGAAGGACGCGCTGCTGGGCTGGCGCTTCAAGACGCGCACCAACGAGGAGTCGCGGCAGGAGTATCTCAATAAGTACGTGCCGCGTATCTGGTCGCTCGGCTTCACGCTGCCCGATCCCGCCCTGCATAAGGACGAGGCGACCGGGCGCTGGCGCTACACCGAGCCCGACTGGAGCGTGCTCAAGGCCGTTGTCACGGGCCATGGCCCCATGAGCCAGCAGCGCCTCGCGCTGCGCCGGGCCTCCTACGCCGAGCACCAATGGGTGCGCGACGCGCTGCGGGGCGCCGCGTCGAAAGCGGACGTAGCGTAGGGGCGCAACGCCTTGCCTTGCGTCCGATGTCGCGCCGGGGGGCGCCTCGGCGCTCGTACTCTGTCCCGCGATACCGGACGCGGGCCTGTTTCTAACGAGGATGAGTATGTCTACCGTCTACGAAGTTTTTCAGCGCAAGGCGCCCACGGAGGCGATGACGCACGTGGGGTCGGTCAACGCCGACGACACGCGGCTGGCCCTGCTGCTGGCCAAGGAGTGCTTTTTCCGGCGTGAGTACCCCAGCGATATCTGGGTCGCGCGCCGCGAGGATCTGCACGCGCTCGACGAGACCGACGTCCTGGCTCCCGGCGTCGATAAGTCGTACCGCGCGATCGAGGCCTACAAGGGCATCGCCAAGAAGCGCGCGCAGGTAGAGTCGTCGCTGCCATGAGCGGAGACCACGTTCAGGCTCCCGACGCGCTCGACGGGGCGGTTCGCGCGGCGCTGATCCCATATCTGCTGGCCTGGGCCGACGACGAACTCGTGCTCGGCCATCGCGACTCCGAGTGGACGGGCTTCGCGCCGCAGATTGAGGAGGACGTGGCTTTTTCTTCGATCGCGCAGGATGAGATCGGCCACGCGGCGCTCATCTATGGCATCGTCGCGGCGCTCGCGGATGACGATCCCGACCGGCTGGCGCTGCGCCGTCCGGCCGAGGAGTATCGTCACGCCGCCGTGGTGGAACGCCCTAACGGCGACTGGGCGCACACGATCGTCCGCCACTACCTCTATGACCTGGCCGACGCGTTGCGCGCCGACGCGCTCTCGCGCTCGGCCTACGCGCCCCTGGCGGGCGCGGTGCGCAAGATGGCGCGCGAGGAGCACTACCACACGATGCACGACGCGGCGTGGTGGGAGCGCCTGCGCGACGGCACGCCCGAGAGCTATGCGCGGCTCGGCGACGCCTGCCGGACGCTGGCGCCGTTGGCCGTCGATCTCTTCGGGGAGACGCCGGACGAGGCTCGTCTCGTCGCGGCCGGCGTCGTCCCCGTCGCGTCGGCGGCGCTCCTCGACGCGTGGCGCGCGGAGGCGCGGCCGCTCGTGACCGCGCTCGATCCCGCCCTGGGGCGCTTGCTGGATGGCGCTCCTGCTCCGCGCGCGGCCCGTCCGATCGGCGCGGATTTCGGGGCCCTGCACGCGGAGATGACGCTGGTGTCGGCCTCCGGGCTCGGCGAAAGGTGGTAACAGACGTGGGTAACAGAACGAGCGACACGGCGGCGGGGAAGGGGGCGACGGCGGGGGCGGCGACGCCCGAGACGCTATGGGCCGCGCTGCGGGATGTCGTCGACCCCGAGATCCCGACGGTGAGCGTCGTGGAGATGGGCATGGTCAACCGCGTCGACGTCGACGCGGACGGACAGGTCGCGGTCGAAATCCTGCCGACGTTCAGCGGCTGTCCCGCCCTCGACGTCATCAAGGGGAACGTGCGCGACCGCCTGATGCGCGAACCGGGCGTGGACGCCGTGACGGTCAACTTCGTGTTCGACCCGATCTGGTCGAGCGACCGCATCACGCCGGAGGGTCAGGACAAGCTCAGAGGCTTCGGGATCGCGCCGGCCCCGATCTCGCGCGGCCGGCCGCTCAAGGTGTTGCAGGGGCAGCCGGTAGCGTGCCCGTTCTGCGGCTCGGGGCGCACCGTCATGGATAATCTGTTCGGCCCCACGCCCTGCCGCTCGATCTACCGCTGCCTCGACTGCCGCAACCCCTTCGAGCGCTTCAAGGCGCTGTAGACCGGCGCCCTATCACGTTACTAGCCTATCACGGCGCCATGGGCTTACGTCACCGTCGGCGCGGTCGCGGAATAGTTCTCGTACAGGCCCTCGGCGACGGTCTCACGCAGGCGCATCACGGCGGTGTGGATGTCGCTATACGACGTGTAGAGCGGGGCGATGCCCAGGCGGATCGTGTCTGGCGCGCGGAAATCGGGCAGAACGCGCATCGCGTCGATCAGGGCGAGGTCGATACGCAGCCCTTCGACATGGCCCAGCGACACGTGGGAGCCCCGGCGTTGGGGATCGCGCGGCGAGTTGAGAGTAAAGCCCAGCGGTTCCAGCAGCGCCTCCCACAGGCCGATCAGATAGGCGCTTTGCGCCTCCGATTTGGCGCGCAGATTGTCCATGCCGGCCTCTAACAGCAGATCGACCCCCGGCTCTATCAGTGAGAGCGACACGATCGGCGGGGTCCCCGTCAGGAAGTGGCGCATGCCCGGCGCCGGTTGGTACGCCAGCCCGAAATCGAACAGGCCCTTCTGTCCCATCCAGCCGGCGATCGGGTTGTCCAGTGTATCCCGCAGGTCGCGTCGCACGTACAGGAACGCCGGGGCGCCGGGGCCTCCATTCAGATATTTGTAGGTGCAGCCGATCGCCATGTCGACCCCCGCCGCCGTCAGGTCGATGGGCATGGCCCCCACCGAGTGGCTGAGGTCCCACAGGACCAGCGCTCCCGCGGCGTGGGCCTCCTCCGTTAGCCCGGCCATGTCGTAGGTGTACCCGCTCTTGAAGACGGTGTGGGACAGCGTCAGCAGCGCGGTCCGGTCGTCGAGCGCGGCGCGGAGCGCGGCGTCGGGGCCATGGACGCCGTCGGCCGAGGGGACGATCTCCAGGCGGCGCCCTTTGTCTAGCAGGTCGATCGCGCCGTGGAGGACGTAGACATCCGAGGGGAAGTTGAGGTCGTCGGTCAGGATGCGTGGCCGTCCGCGCCGGCGCCGCAAGGCCGCCGCCACGAGCTTGAAGAGATTGACCGACGTGGAATCGGCCACGATCACCTCGTCCGGTTGCGCCCCGATCAACCGGGCGATCTTGGCGCCGATACGCTCCGGCGCCGTGAACCACCCCTCGTTCCAGCCGCGGATCAAGCCGGCGCCCCATTGGCGGCGGACGAGGTCGTCGGCGAGCGCCAGCGTCGCCGCGGGCAGGCGGCCCAGCGAATTGCCGTCGAGGTAGATCAGGTTGGGGTCGTCGACGACAAAGCGATCACGGAAATGGGCGAGCGGATCGTGCGCGTCGAGGTGGGCGGCATACGCCGCGTCGGTCGGTAGTCCCGCGGGCATCGATGGAGATCCTTATGTTATCCAGGCCTTATCCCTATCCAGTGTGGCACGGATCGTCCCTATCCGCATCCCCCTGCGTCGTCACGTCGTCACGTCGTCACGTCGTCACGTCGTCACGTCGTCACGTCGTCACGTCGTCACGTCGTCGGGGCGTGGCGCTATAGGCGCGACCGGATGGCCCATAGATCGGGGAAGAAGGGCTTGACGGTCGTCGCCAGGTAGGACGCCCCCGGCGAGCCTCCGCTGCCTGTCTTGACGCCGATGGTGCGCTCCACCATCTTCACGTGGCGGTAGCGCCATTCCTGGAAGCCCTCGTCGATATCGACAAACCCCTCGCACACGTTCCGGGCCGTGGCGTTGCCCCTATACACGTCGACCAGCGCGTCCTGCACCTCCGGTGAGGGCGCGATCGGCTGTGTTACATCGCGGTCAAGTTGTGCGGCCAGGATGGCATAGCCGTTCAGGCTGAGGTAGCGCAAGAAGGCGTCCCAGAGGGTTGGCCGCGCGTACCGCGCGGCCAGGCGATCGTGATCGGATGAGCGCTCGGCGTAGTGCGCGAAGACCGTGTCGCGCTTGTGTCCGCACACGAACTCTATCTCGCGGAACTGCGCCGATTGGAATCCGCTGGACGACTCGAGGAAGCCGCGAAACGCATTGAATTCGAGGGGCGTCATCGTCTCCATCACGTCGAGCTGCGCGACGACCGTTTTCAGGATAGCCAGGATGCGGCGGGTCGTGTGCGCGGCGCGAGCGGGTTCGTCGGCGCGCAACAGGGCCTGTAGGTGGTCCAACTCGTGGAGTATCTCTTTAAACCAGAGCTCGTAGACTTGGTGGATCACGATGAAGAGCAACTCGTCGTGTTCCGCCCCGGCCGGCCCGGTACTCCGAGGCGTTTGGAGGGCGAGCAGTTCGTCTAACCGCAGATAGCTGGCATAGGTCAGAGCTTTCGACACATCAAGCCTCCGCATGTAGCGGGATTATCCCACAATAGAGCTGAGAGCGCCAGGAGCATGCTTCCCATGATTGCCACTGATCACGATAGGCGGTTCGGCAAGCATTTTTTACACGACCTTAACCTTTTGTTAGCCGCCCGTTAACATGGGCTGTGTATGCTCAGGCTGGTTGGGGCGAGCGCTGGTGTCGTCGCCATCGGCGCCACGAGACCGTGGAGAGCCAGGCGGCTGTGCGGCGCTCCGCTTGGTGGATACAGACAGGGTATCGTGGGGAGACGGGCATCATCACCTCACACCGCGGGATGTTCCTGCGTTTTGCGCTCACGAGCCTCGTGGGCACGGTCATCGATTTTACCCTGTTGTGGGCGCTCGTGTCGGTCGTCGGTCTGAGCGTGCTGCCGGCGAAACTGGTGGCGAGCGAAGTCACGATCCTCAACAGCTTTATATGGAACGAGCGGTGGACCTTCGCCGACCGCGCCACGCGGCACGGCTGGCCGCGGCGCGTGGCCTCCTTCCACGGGGCGTACGTGGGGAGCCTCGTCCTTTCCCTTCTGGTGGTCGGCATGGGAGTGGGCCTGTGGGGCCGACATGCCTACCTTGTGGCTAATGCGCTGGCCCTACCGGCCAACTTCCTGTGGACCTACACCGTGTCGAATTGGGTCATCTGGCGGCGCGCCGGCCCCACTGCAGCCAGCGTCCCAAATGAGCGCGACACGCCCGCGGCGCGCCAGGAGACCGCGTGTGGACCGACGCTCCGTTCATAGACGTTTCCTGCTAGGCGTCCGCCGCGCGGACGCCTGCTGGCGCGGCCGCCCCGTTCACCATCTCCATGTGGCCGGCGGGGCGGGCGTTCCCCTCATCATCGAACCGCAACCGCGCGAAGTGGCGCGGGGTGAGCAGGAGCGCGACGATGCCCCCGATCGCGACGACGGCGAGACCCACGAAGACCTCGTGCGCCGCCAGATACAAGCCCTCGCGGACGTAGGCCGCGGCCGCGCTCCCGATCCGATGGGACCCACCGCCGAGCACGGCGCTCGCCGCGTTGACCGACGCGGGGAGCTGGCGGGCGATGCGCGCGGGCGCCTGATGGAACCATCCGGCCAGCGCCGCGTTGGCCACGCCGCCGAACACGGCGGCGCCGAGCGCCTGCCCCACCAGGCGCGCGAACATGCTCGCGCCCGTGACCACGCCGCGCCGCTCCCAGTCGACGACCGACTGGATGCCGACGATGAGCGGCGTGGCGATGAGACCGAGGCCCGCGCCCATGACCAGGCTGCCGAGGGCGGGCGCCCACACCGGCGCGTCGCGCGGCAAGGCCACGAAGATGGCGGTGGACGCCAAGGCGATTACGGCCCCGACGAGCGCGTTGTCGCGGAAGCCGATCCGTAGGTAGAGGCGCGCGGAGAGGGTGGAGGCCAGCGGCCAGGAGATGGTCATCGCGGCGAGGATGAACCCGGCGACGACCGCTCCAACACCGAGCACACCCTGCGCGTACGTCGGCAGGAACGTGGTGAGCCCGATGGTCAGGACGCCCAGGGCCACGTTGGAGAGATTCGCGCCGACCAGGACGCGTCGCGCCATGACCCAGGGCGGCAGCATCGGCTCGGCCGCCCGGCGCTCCTGCCACACAAAGGCGCCCAGGGCCGCCGCGGCTACGGCGAAGACGCCGGCGCTCGGCGTCGAAAGCCAGGGCCACTGTACGCCCCCTTGCAGCAAGCCGAAGATGAACGAGCCCACGCCGACCGCGAGCAGCGCGGCGCCGCCGTAATCGATGCGATGCGGGCGATGCGCCACGTTCTCGCGCAGGGAGCGGGCGATCATGACCAGGGCCGCCGCCCCGATGGGTATATTGATATAGAAGATCCAGCGCCAGGAGGCGTACTCGGAGAAGAAGCCGCCGAGGGCGGGTCCAACGACGGCGGAGATACCCCAGACGCTGGAGAGCCAACCCTGAATGCGCCCGCGCTCCTCGACCGTGTAGAGGTCGCCCACCACGGTCATGGCCACGGGCTGGATGGCGCCGGCGCCGATACCCTGGAGGGCGCGGAACGCGATGAGCGCGGGCATGCTCCAGGCCAGGCCCGAGAGCGCCGAACCGGCCAGGAAGATGAGCGTGCCGGCGAGGAGCACCGGCTTGCGCCCATGCAAATCGGCGAGCTTGCCGTAGACGGGGATGGTTACCGCCTGGGCCAACACATAGATAGAGAAGATCCACGCGAACAGGGAAAAACCGCCGAGGTCACGCACGATCGAGGGGACGGCGGTGGCGACGATGGTCGCGTCCATCGCGGCGAGGCCCATGGCCACCACGAGTCCGGCGAGGACGCGCCCACGCTGCGCCGGCGCCGGTCTACGCTCCGCCGACGCCTGAACGGCCGTCGCGGTCGATGATCTATCCATAACGCTATACTTTCCACTGACAAAGACACGCTTGCCGCGCGGCGCGGCAAACATTCACTAGATAAAGTATAGTGTATCAGGCGAAGGCCGCGCGCTGCTAGCCGGCCCCACCCCGCATCGTGCCGACGGCGATGGTCAAGTCAAGGGCGGCCTTCACAGGGACACACTGGCGGGCTTTAGGGATTATCAGAAAATTCAATTGCCGCTCATGGGCCGAGTCCATCAGCCCATCGGCGACCGCTTGCACGTCCTCATCGAAGAGACGCGTAACCGGCCGGTCGGTCGGAGGTTGCGCGCCCAGCGGGTACAGCGATCGATCGATGGTCTCTGCCAGGATGTCCGCGATGTCTCGTCCTGTCAATCGCGCCAGGTACGCGGCACGGCGATAGGTGCCATCCGGGAGCCCAAGGATTACGCCTGGGCGATTAGTGGGTTACTAGTCAGTGGAATAACGCGGGAAGTAGCCAGTGAGCAAGCCCAGGACGGCTTAGCTCAACATAGCGTCCGTCATACCGGGCCTTGTCGGGGCTCTCCTACAGGTATCCACGCAGGATCAACCGCAGACCGGCGTCGAAATCATCGTCGTTCGTCTGCCGCGCTTCCGCGACCTCGTGGATCGCGAAGGCCAGGAGCGGGTAAGCCTCCTCGAAGTCCTGCAGGTCCATGCGGCGCACCTCCTCCGCCGTCGGGGATGCCTGCTCCTCGATCACGCGCCCGAAGGTGAAATCTTTGACGGTGAGGGTGAGCGTACGGGCCTGCTGCAGGGTCAGGCCAGCGGACAGGAGCGCGCGCAAGCACGCTTCGGTCAGGCGGGCGAGCGTCACCGCGGGGTAGAGGTGCGCGCCCGCCACCACCCGCGCCCCTTCCCGGCGCGCACGCATGGCGCGGCGCAGCCGGTGCGCGACGGCGATCAGCCAATCCTGCCAGGGCTCATCGTCGCGGCGCGGCGCGATCTCGGCGAACTCCTCCCGGAGGATCGCCTCGGCCATCTCGTCGAGCAATTGCGACTTGTTCTTGACGTGCCAGTAGAGCGCTGGCGCCTGGACGCCAAGGCGGTCGGCCAGGGGGCGCAAGGTGACGCCCTCGATGCCGACCTCATCCAGGAGCGCCAGCGCTTCGACCACGATCTGTTGCTTGTGCAGAGCCATGACGCCCTCGATGACCACCCTCCGACGCGGGTGTTGCAGTCCCCCCGTCAGGACCCGCGCAGAGCGAACCATTGACAGTATAGCCGCCGATGCTGTACTTTAACAGTGTTCTATTTTACACCGTTAAAGGGCTGTGTGGCTATGAATGAACCGGCGATCAGGATCGAGAACCTCGTCAAGCGTTACAAGAAGGCCGCCGCGAACGCCGTGGACGACATTAGCTTCGCCGTGTGGGAGGACGAGTTTTTCGCCTTCCTGGGCCCGAACGGCGCCGGCAAGACCACGACCATCTCCATCCTGACCACCACGCTCGCGAAGACCAGCGGCCGATCGCCCTTCCTGCCCCACAGTGGGTCCCACCGTGCATCGAGAAAGCAGAGATCATGAGCATCACCACGCGCACTCCTCGCATCGTCATCGTTGGAGCCGGCCTCGGCGGCCTGACCCTCGCCCGCGTCTTGCACGTCCACGACATCGACGCCGTCGTCTACGAGCGCGAAACCTCCCGGACCGCGCGCACGCAGGGCGGCATGCTCGACCTGCTTCCGGAGAGTGGGCAGCGCGCCATGCGCGAGGCCGGCCTCGATGCCGCATTCCGGGCCATTGCCCGCCGCGAAGGCCAAGACCTGCGCCTGCTCGACCACACCGGCGCCCTGCTGCTCCAGCAGGACACCCCGGACGACGCCCCACTGGACCGCCCTGAGGTCGACCGCGCCGACCTGCGGGGAGTCCTGCTGGACTCCCTCCCCGAGCAGACCATCGTGTGGGGACGTGCGTTCCAGGACGCCACCGCCCTGCCCGAGGGCGGACACCGGCTCCACTTCGCCGACGGCAGCAGCGCCGACTGCGACCTGCTCGTCGGCGCGGACGGCGCCCACTCCCGCGTCCGCCCGCTGCTGACCGACGCCCAGCCCGTCCACATCGGCGCCAACACGATCGAATGCGGCATCCCCGACATCGACCGGACGCACCCCGATCTCGCGGCCATGGTCGGGCGTGGCAACTACTGGGCCATCGGCGCGAACCAATCCCTCTCAGCCCAGCGGAACGGCGATGGCCACGTCCGCATCTACCTCACCTTCCACACCCCCGAGGACTGGCTTGCCACCTGCGGCATCCCTTTCGCGGACCCCGCCCGCGCCCGCGAGGCCCTGCAGGATCTGTTCGCCGGCTGGGCCCCGCAGTTCACCGCCCTGATCCGGGCCTGCGACGACACCATCGCGCCCCGCCCGATCGCCATGCTGCCGATCGGCCTGACCTGGGCCGCCACCCCCAGCGTCACGCTCCTCGGCGATGCCGCTCACCTGATGCCGCCCGTCGGGCTGGGCGCCAACATGGCCATGCTCGACGCCGCCGAGCTCGCCCTCGCCCTCGCCCTCGCCGCCACCCCCGGCGACGTGGCCGCCGCCATCGGCGGCTACGAGGCCGCGATGTTCAAACGCGCCGCCGCCGCCGCGCAGGAATCCGCACGTATCACGGAGATCCTCATGTCTCCCACCGGCGCGCAGGGGATGCTGAAATTCTTTCAGCATTATGAGCACGCATCAGGACAGTGACCTGACCCGAGACGGCCAATTCTGGCCGAGCGTTTATAGAGAAGCAGCGCGACATGGCGTGATCGGAGGAAGCCTCCATGTCCGACAATCACCCCCAGCCCCCAGCCCTCGTCCCGTTCCTCGGCTACGGCGACGCGGGCGCCGACGCCTGGGTCAGGATGCACAAGTCTGACCGCCATCGCCTGGCCATGGAGGCGGCGCGCGACAAGGACGTGGCCGTGCTGCTGAGGAGCGGTCGATGCCCGATGTAAGGATACAGGGCAAGCGTTACCCTTCGGGGCAGAGATAAAGCCAACATGTGATTGCCATGGGGTACATCGTGCAACGAGTACCAGAGTAGATTCTTTTGTGCGCCTCTGGCCCAGAAACGACGAGAGCCGCCCTTTCGGGTGGCTCTCAGGCGTGAATATGGGCTGGGCGGGCAGGAGTCGAACCTGCAGCCTTCTGATCCAAAGTCAGTTGCGCTACCATTGCGCCACCGCCCATCGCTACTCAACAAGTATATAGGAGCCAGTGGCCGGTTGCCAGTGGCCGGTTCCTACGGGTCGATCGGCGCGTAGTGGCTCGATAGGCTATCGGTTGCGCTTGCGTGACCGGGCACGGTGACGGTCCGCGTCCGCGTCACGTCGACGCTGCCGTCCCCGTTGAGCGTGACGCGCGGCGCCGACACGGCGGAACTGTACGGTCCCTGAGCCCGCGATGGGGCGTATCCGTCGCTGTTGAAGATATAGATGTCGACGCCCCCGGCGCCGTCGCGCGCCGTCATAACGAGGATCGGGTGACTGCTTGTGTTGCGGAAGACGAGGTCGTCGCCGCGCTGGCCATACGAGACCATGGCGTCGAGCCCCGGCGGCGCGAAGGCGCTCACGTAGGGATACGGAGCCCGCCGCACGATCGGGAAACCGGCGTCGTAGGCGGCGCGCAGGACGGCCGAGGCGGTTCCATCGACCCCGCTGTTGGCCCCGGTAATGTCGCCCGCTCCCATGCTGTTCTGACCGGCAACGTACCCGTTGGCGGCGATGAGCGGGCCAGCTAGCCGCGCCAGGCGGAAGACGCCGCCCGGGGCCACGATGGTGTTGCTGATCGCGTCGGTCGCCTGGTCGAGATTACGCAGACGCGCCCAGTCGAGTCCGGGGAACGTGAGCAGCGCGCTCCCCACGACACGGTTGAAGTTCAAGGCCCGCGCGTCCCCCGCCTTGAAACTGGCCAGCACCGGCAGGGTCGGAAGGTAGACGACGCGCGGCGGCGTGGCGTTGGCCTGCTGCAGGATGTCGAACGCCGCGCGGTCGACGTTGATCGTGTTCCCAATACTCTCGGGCAGGACGCCGACGCTTGAATTGAGTGGGTCGGACGCGGGGTAGAGTTGGTACGACGCGGGGGTGGGCAGGCGATCGACAGCGGCCGAGACGCCGCTGGCGTCGAACGCCGCGGCCAGTTTGCGCCTGTTGATATCCAGGTCGAACCGGCACCCGCCGACGTAGCAGCGCGGCGCGAACGTGAGGAGGCGCAGCATGTTCGGCCGCGTCAACTCCCATGGCGGACGGTTGCCGGCCCCGAATTGAACCTGTATCGTCGCCGAGAGCAACGAGCGCGCCTGCCGCATCACGTCCGCGGCCTCGTCGTAGCCCAGGGCCGAATCGACTCGTTGCAGCGGCAACGTCACGTTCGTCGCGTCGTACGTGTCGATGGCGGCGCCCAACGCCGCCGACGCCCCCGGCAGGTCGAGCCGATGTCCCGGCGCGGGGTCGCGCAGGATCGCCACGTCGGCGCCGCGCACCCCCACGACCGCTCCCCGTGGGGGGACGTGGACGGCGCGCTCCGCGTCGGCGAGGAAGCGGGCGGCGGCGGCCGGGTCGTGGGCGCCGCGCAGCGGCACATTGGCGCCGCGCGCGATCGTCGTCGCCTCGTTCCAGCCGCCCGAGATGAACGGACCCGTGTGGGCCAGCGCCAGGGCGCGGTCGACGGCGACGCCGAGGTCGTAGCGCGCGCCGAAGCGCGCGGGCGTTACCTGCCAGGTATGATCGGCCGCCCGCACGAGGAGGGGCGCGTTCACGCGCGACGCTTCGTTCACGCGCAACGCGGCCAGCGCCTCGTCGCGCGTCATCCCGCCGACGGGCACGCCGTCGATCGAGACGTGGGGGTAGATGCGGCCGGCGTAGGCCGTCTGGAAGAGGGCGCCCGCGCTCCACACGACTCCCACGACGGCCAGGAACGCGATGGATTGCAGGAGGCTCGCCGTCGCCGACGGACGCGCGATGACGCGGCCCTCGGGCCGGTAGAGCCGCGGGATGCGGCGGCGCGTCGGCACGCGCGCGCGCGTCCAGCGCAGCCGGCGCGGCAGGGTGGAGCCGAGACCTTTAGATGGAGGGATGACGCGCATCCTCGCGCTCCCTCTGCCGACGGATATAGCGGTACTCGGGATCCTGGTAGAAGGCGCTGCCGACCGGCGTGATCTTGCCCGCGTACTTCGTGTAGCGCTTGGCGCGGTACGGGATCACGCTCGCGTCGCTGGTGTAGAAGCTGAGCTGGCCGACGCGCAAGCCCGGATAGAGCGGGATCGGCACCTTGCCGATGTTGGAGAGCTCGAACGTGATCGTGCCGGCGAAGCCCGGATCGACGAACCCCGCCGTGGAGTGGATCTGCAGGCCCACACGGCCCCAGCTGCTGCGCCCCTCCAGCCGCACCGCGAGGTCGGCCGGGAGACGAATGAACTCGAGCGTGTTGGCCAGGGCGAATTCGCCGGGATGCAGCACGTACGGCTCGGTTGGCAGCACGGTGTAGTCCTGGGTGTATTCGGCCACGTCGCGCCGGACCTCCTCGGGCTCCCGCAACGGGTCGATGTAGGCGAGGGCGCTGCGCTTCTGCGCCTGGAAGCGCGTGCCTAGCCGCACGTCGAGCGAGGTTGGCCCCAGCTGCGTGGCGAGGTCGACGATGGGGGTCACGACGACGTCGCGCTCGACCAGCATACGGCGCAGGATCTCCCGCTCGTTGAGGATCCCCCCCAGCCTGGCGCCCGGCTCTATGTCGCTCATATATCCAGTTTCCCCCTGGCAAAGATCCCCTGCACGTGGGCGGCCTCGATCGACTGTAGCAGCAATTCGTCGCGCTCCACCATGTGCGGACGATACGCGGCCAGGGCCGCGCGCAGCGTTCCCCCGGCGTCGGCGCCCGTATCGTCGCTCCCGGCGTCGGCGCCCGTATCGTCGCTCCCGGCGTCGGCGCCCGTATCGTCGCTCCCGGCGTCGGCGCCCGTATCGTCGCTCCCGGCGCGTAGCGCGGCGCGGAACAGGGGATAGCTGTAGCGTACCTTGTAGAGCCAACCGACGCCCAGGATCGCGGCGAGCGAGGCCGGCCGTTCCTCCAGCGGCCCGATCAGGTCGTAGAAACCGGCGGCGTTTTCCAGCCCATTGAGGCGATCGAGAAAGTCGGCCGGGACCGGCGCGTCGATCGCGTTGATCGGGACGCCGTCGGCGAGCTTGCGCAGCAGCAAGGCCGTCTCCGCGGCCGTCGGGACCTCGGGCGGGGGCAGCGCCGGTCGGCGATGGGCCGCGGCGGCCGTCTGGCCGGGATCGATATTATTCGGCGCCGCGTGCCCCAGAGCCTCGTCGCGCCGCCGCAACAGGCGCGCGAACAGGGCATGCGGCGCTTCCCGCTCGAAGCCCTCGCCGCTCTCATGCGCGGGGACGCCCAGCCCACCCGCGTAGGTCTCGGCGAGGCCGGCTTGGCGGGACAACGCGGGCCACACCGGAACGTCCGGCGGCGTCGCGATGAGGGCCTGGGCGGCGCGGGCGGCAAAGGCCGCCGGTCCGCCCAGGCGGACCGCGATGACCCCGTCCATATCGCCCTCGCGCGCCTCGCCCTCGCCCAGGTCTGTCCCCGCGCCCCGACGGAGGTACACGCGGGCCAGCGCCGGCAAGAGGAGCGGCCACGACAGGGGGTTGGCCGCTTCGATCCGCGGTAGGGCGACGATAGGCTCCTCGACCCCCGTCATGTCCGCCGCGACGCCGGCCGCCGCGAGATCGCCGCCGAGCTGCTCGGCCACATCGTCGTCGCGTGACGCGCCGTTGGGGCGCGCGTCGTCGTGCGTGTCGTCGTCCGCGTCGTTGTCGGAGAGCACGACGGCCGGGTGCGGCAGATCGACCGAGGGGCCGAGATCGTCGCGCACCTTGCGCAGGAAGATGTCGACCGGCCCGGCGTCGGAGCGTACGGCCAGGAGCCCCAGGCGGCCGTGCAGGGCGCGCAGGGCCCGCCCGCAGTCGGCCAGCGCGCGCAACCGGTCCGCCGCGTCGTCCCGCCCAGCGGCGCGGTCGGGCCGCGTCAACACGTCGCGCTGGAGCCGCGCCTCGACGGCGTCGAGCCCGGTGGCGAGCAGGGCGGCGACGGCGTGCGCCTGCGGCTTGGCGGCCACGACTGGCTCGGCCAGCAGCGCACGCATCGCCAGGACGCGTTCGCCCAACTCGCACAGCAGCGCCACGATCAGATCGTCCAACATCGCTCCGTCTAGCTATAGTGGCCCCCAGAATGATAGCGTAGCGGACGGTTGAGGGCCAGAATCGTCGTCGCCACTATCCTTGTCCTTCCTGTTCGGTCCCATCCAGCCCGACGGTCTTCCCCGCCAGATCTTCTACCCATCCCACGCGTCGCGCTCCCGGTTGACGTACTCCTGCGCGTCGCTCCCGTCCCAGCCTGCCCGACCGACGCCGCGGAACTCACTCACATGGCGCCTCTTGTCGCGCGCGATGTCGTCGTGCAACTGCGCCGCCAACGTTTCCACGAGGCGCAGCTTATCGGCGGCGTCCAGGTCTCTCGCCTGCGCCAGCACCTTCTGGTCTGTCGTCACGTCGCGTGCGACCATCTGTATCGCTCCTTCCTCAGTAAATGGGCCGTCTACCTTGATCGACGAGTACGACTCGCCTGCCAGGACAGGAGACCCGCCAGGATCCACCCTACGTAAATATCTCTTGCTAGAGAGAATCGCAGATGACCGAGCGTCTACTACAGCTACGCGCTAGGGCGCCGTGTCCTCGATCGGCCGGGGTGATACTATACATATAATAGTAGAGATCCCCTTAACGACGGTTTGAACGGTGGTATGCGCGGTTTGCATAGCTTGTATCTCGACACATTCCAAGAACGCGTCCTCATCTACGACGGCGCGATGGGCACCTCGGTGCAGGAACTCGACCTCTCGGCGGACGACTTCGGCGGCAAAGAGGGCTGCAACGACTACCTGGTCCTGACGCGGCCCGATCTGATCGACCGCATCCACTCCTCCTTCATGGACGCCGGTTGCGACGTGCTCGAGACCGCCACCTTCGGCAGCTCGCGCCCCAAGCTCGACGAGTATGGGATCGGCGACAAGACGCGCGAGCAGAACGTGGCCGCCGCTCGCCTAGCCCGACGCGTGGCCGACCGCTACGCCACGCCCGACCGCCCGCGCTTCGTGGCCGGGTCGATGGGCCCGACCGGGTTCCTGCCCTCCTCCGACGACCCGACGCTGGGCAACGTGACGTTCGAGGAACTCGCCGCGGTCTTCCGCGAGCAGGCCGGGGCGCTGGTCGCCGGCGGCGTCGACGCGCTTCTGATCGAGACGGCGCAGGACATCCTCGAGGTCAAGGCCGCCATCTTCGGCTGCCGCGCCGCCATGGAGGACGAGGGGCGCCGCGTGCCGATCCAGGCGCAGGTCACGCTGGACGTTTCCGGCCGCATGCTGCTGGGGACCGATGTCGACGCCGCGATGGTCACGCTGGAGGCGCTCGGCGTCGACGTGATCGGACTCAACTGCTCGACAGGGCCGGAGTATATGCGCGAGCCCGTGCGCGCGCTGTGCGAGCGCTGTCCCCTCCCGATCTCGGTCATCCCCAACGCCGGACTCCCGCGCAACGAGGGCGGGCGCGCTGTCTATCCTATGGAGCCCGATCCGCTGGCCCGGCAACTGCTGGAGTTCGTGCGCGACCTCGGCGTCAACGTCGTCGGCGGCTGCTGCGGCACGACCCCCGCGCACATCGCGCGCATCGTCGAGTTGTGCGGCGGCCTCGCCCCCAAGCGGCGTGATGTCGAGCGCGTGGCGCGCCTCTCCAGCGCCATCCGCGCCGCGGCCATGCAGCAGGAGCCGCCCCCCGCGCTCGTCGGCGAGCGCGTCAACACGCTGGGCAGCCGCCGCGTCAAGCGGCTGCTCCTCAACGACGACTACGACGCCGTCCTGACCACGGCGCGCGATCAGGTCGACGGCGGGGCGCACGTGCTCGACGTCTGCGTGGCTATGACCGAGCGCTCCGACGAGGCGGCGCAGATGCGCACGCTGGTGAAGAAGTTGGCCATGACGGTGGAGGCGCCGCTCGTCATCGACACGACCGAGGCCGACGTGGCGCGCGCCGCCCTCGCCGCCTACCCCGGCCGCGCCCTCATCAACTCGGTCAACATGGAGAACGGGCGCGCGAAACTCGACGCCGTCTTACCGCTGGCGCGCGACCACGGCGCCGCGGTCGTCTGCATGACGATCGACGAGCGCGGCATGGCCAAGACGGCCGAGCGCAAGCTCGAGGTGGCGCGGCGCATCCACGAGATCGCTTGCGGTGAGTACGGCTTGCCGGCCGACGCCCTCGTCTTCGACACCCAGACCTTCCCACTCGGCGCCGGGCAGGAGGACCTGCTCGACTCGGCGGTGCAGACGATCGAGGGCATCCGCCGCATCGAGGCCGAGCTGCCGGGCGTGATGAGCGTCCTCGGGGTCAGCAACATCTCGTTCGGCCTGGCGCCGCACTCGCGGCCCGTCCTCAACTCCGTCTTCCTCTACCACGCCGTCGCGGCCGGCCTGGACATGGCTATCGTCCACCCGGCCGAGGTTATCCCCTACATGGAGATCCCCGGCGAGCAGCGCGCGCTCACCGAAGACCTCGTCTTCAACCGCCGGCCCGACGCGCTGGCGCGCTTCGTCGACTACTACGAACAGCACGGCCCTGCCGCCGGGGCGCGCGCCGAGGAGGCCGAGGATCCGCTGGAGGGGCTCACGGCCGAGGAGCGCATCCACTACCGCATCCTGCACCGCAAGAAGGACGGCGTCGAAGCCGATATCGACGCGGCCCTGACCCGCAAGACGCCGGTCGACGTGCTCAACGACGTGCTGCTGCCGGCGATGAAGGACGTGGGCGACCGCTTCGGCGCGGGCGAGCTCATCCTGCCGTTCGTGCTGCAGTCGGCCGAGGTCATGAAGCGGTCGGTCGCCTACTTGGAGCAGTTCCTGGAGCGCAAAGAGGGCTACACCAAGGGCAAAGTCGTCCTCGCCACCGTCTACGGCGACGTCCACGACATCGGCAAGAACCTCGTCAACACGATCCTCTCCAACAACGGCTATACCGTGTTCGACCTGGGCAAGCAGGTTCCGCTCAACACGATCATCGAGAAGGCCGTCGAGGTCGAGGCCGACGCGATCGGCCTCTCCGCCCTGCTCGTCTCGACGTCGAAGCAGATGCCCCTGGCCGTGCGGGAGCTGCACAAGCGCGGGCTCGATTTCCCGGTCGTCGTCGGGGGCGCCGCCATCAACCGGGCCTACGGGCAGCGCATCCTGTTCGTCGACGACGAGGGGGAGCGCGCGTACGACCCCGGCGTCTTCTACGCCAAGGACGCCTTCGAGGGTCTGGAGTTGATGGACACCCTGATGGCGCCGGAGCGGCGGGGAGGGCTCGTCGACAAGACGTTGCGCGAGGCCCGCGCGGCGATCAACAAACCTCGCCCGGTCCCGGCCGCCCCGGCGGTCGTCGCGGCGACCTCGGACGTCGACCGCGCCGTGCCCGCGCCGGAGCCGCCCTTCTGGGGCACGCGCACGCTCGATACGCTCGACCTGGAGAAGATCTTCCGCTTCCTGGCCTTGCGCTCGCTGTTCCGGCTGCAGTGGGGGGCCAAGAGCGTCAAGGGCGACGATTGGGTGCGGCTACTGCAAGAGGATTTCATGCCGCGCCTGCGTGCCATGCAGCGCGACGCCATCGCGCGGGGCTGGCTGCAACCGCGCGCCACCTACGGCTACTACCCGGCGGCGGCCGACGGCGACGACCTGCTCGTCTACGACCCCGCCGACCGCGACCGCGTGCTGCAACGCTTCCACTTCCCGCGCCAGCCGGCCGAAGAGCGCCTCTGCATCGCGGATTATTTCGCGCCCATGGAGTCGGGCCGGCGCGACCTGGTGGCCTTCCAGGCCGTCACGATGGGCGCGCCCGCGACCAGTCTGGTGGATAAGCTGCAGGCGGAGGGTAACTACTCCGAGGCCTACTACACGCACGGGCTGGCAGTGGAGTCGGCCGAGGCGCTGGCCGAGTACGTCCACCGGCACATCAACAAGGAACTGCGCCTGCCCCGCACGCGCGGCAAGCGCTACTCCTGGGGCTACCCTGCCTGCCCGGACCTGGAGGAGCACACCAAGGTCTTCGCGCTGCTGCCCGAGGTCGAGAAGATCGGCCTGCATTTGACCGCGGCCTTCCAACTCGTCCCCGAGCAGTCGACCCTGGCCATCATCGCGCACCACCCCCAGGCCAAGTACTTCGCCGCCCGCAGCAGCCCCCGCTCGACCGTCGCGCCGTAAACTCGTACGGTTACACGGCGGGTCAACCCGATGACCCCCATCAGCCCCGAGCCGCCCTCGTCATATACGAAGACGTCCGCGATCGGCACGGCGATGACGGGGGCGATGACGTGATTGTCGTTTCCCTATCGGGCCATCCGTGTCACACTTTGAGCATGCCCTGGAACACCCAGTAGAGCGAGAGCAGCAACAGGGCGGCCAGCGCCAGGGTGCGCACGCTCAGCCCGTGCAGCGACGTGGCGTAGAAGATGACGAGCAGAGCGAGGAGCACGGCCACCCGCCGCGCCACGAGCCGCATGAAGCGACGGCGCCGGTTCATGCGGCCGACCCGACGGCCATCGGCATACGCCGGAACGCATGCTGCTCTGACCCGACCTCCGGTCTTGCCCCGGACATAAGGGCGTTAGAAAATATCATAGTCCGTCCTTTCCCACTCCCGATCCCCCCGCTCCCCTCTATAGATGGTACCAGGAGGACATCCGGGCCAGGTTAACGAAAGTTAACCCGACGAGCCTCGCAAAAGCGCGATGTTAACCAAATCTTAACGGCGATCTTAACAGTATCTTAACCGACGCCCTGTATAGTGTCTTATAGATGGTCCGCGCGATGTCGCGATGTGTGGGGCTCCCCTTGTTATAAAAGCATGATGTGAACGGAGAACGTGTGGTGGACCTTTTCGCCGCGTCCGGCCTGTCCGCCCCTGCCCCCGCTCCCATCCCCGTCGCGGTTACGGCGCTCGACGAGGCGGTTGACGCCATATTTGCCCTGGAGGTGAGCCTCCTGCACGCGCGGCGTTGCTCGCTCCTCCTGCGCTTCGACGATACGACGTTGCGATTGTATCGCGAGACAGGATTGACCGGGACGGCGCCGTCCACCGACGGCGCCGCGCGCGACGCGAGCCTGGAGACGCCGGACGCGCCGGACGCGCCGGACGCGCCGGACGCGCCGGACGCGCCGGACGCGCCGGCGCTCGGCGGGGGAGAAGATACGTGGCGCGTCCCGCTGGCCGGGACGATCTCGGGGCTCGTCATGCGCACGCGCGTTCCCCTCCTCGTCCCCGATCTCCTCCTCTATGATTCCCTCCCCACACATCCAGAGCGCTATGCCACGCGCTCGTTCATCAGCGTGCCGATCCTCGTCGAAAATGAGGCGGCGGGGGTCCTTAACGTCGCCGACCGCGCCGACGGAGAACCCTTCTCGGAGGACGACCTGCGCCACGTCGAGCTCGTCGCGCGCGCCCTGGCGAGTGTGCTGCACAATGATCTGCTCGCTCGACGCGCCCACGCCGAGAGCGAGGTCGATCCCGCCACCGGCATGTACAACGCGCAGCACCTGGAGAAAAGATTGGCGCAAGAGGCCCTGCGCGCCCGGCGGGGAGGCGTCCCGCTCACGTTGCTGCTCCTCGACGTTGGAGCCTTTAAAGGCGTCGAGACGCGCGCGGGGGCGCAGGGGGCGGGGGCGCTGATGCGTTGTGTCGGCGAGATGGCGCGCCAGGCGGTGCGGCAATCGGATGTCCTGGCCTACTACGGCCCCGCCACGATCGCCATTCTCCTGCCCGCGACGCCGCTCGATAAGGCGCGTCGTGTCGCGCGCGGCATTCTGCGCGAGGTCGCGTTCGATAAACTGCCGGCGCATCTGCGTTACGAGTGCGAGAGCCTCGATCTCGGCGCGGCTGTCGCTCCGCTAGCGCCCTTCGACGACGGGGCGGAGTTGTTGCGGCGGGCGCTGCAAGCCTTGATCGCGCGGCCTCGCGGCGAATCCGTCGTCGTCGTGCGGGGCGATGAAGTCAGTGACGCATCCCCCAGCGCGCCGCGGCGCGCGCGGGCGCATCAGGAGGCAATCTCAACGGCCTTGCGCGTCGGGGTCCCCTACCTCGCGGAACCGGCCGCGGTCGGGACCGCGGCCGCCGCGCATCTGCTGACCGTCGAGATGGCCCGCACGTACCACTGCTTTCCTGTCGCGTTCGAGGCCGGAACTCTCACCCTCGCCATGGAGAATCCGACCGACGCCAGCGCCATTCAAGCCGTCTCGCAGGTCACGGGGATGGCTGTGTGCCCCGTTGCCAGCCCGCGTGAGCAGATCTTGCAGGCCATCGCTACGCGCATAGCGCCGCACGGGGACGCGGAGATACCAGGAAGAGAGCCGCGGATAGTGGGGGAGAGGGTGAGGATAGGGGGATAACAACATCTTGCATCCCACCCTCTCGACACTGTAAGCTAGGGGTGCAGCCCACCTTACCTTAGTACGCCTTCATCACTCCCGCGCGAAAGCACGGGAGCCTATTGTCACGTTGTTTTTATGACGATACTTTGTTCATGTGAACCTGGCACAATCTAGACCCAAGGATCGGCCGGCGGCAAGGGGGTGGTGACGACATTGGCGAAGATCTTATGTGTGGACGACGACCCGTATCTGCTGGACCTGCTGCGCTACGCGCTGGCGCGGGAGGGGTTCGAGGTGGTGACGGCGGGGACGGGGCGGGAGGCGCTGCGGCTGCTGCGCGGCGAGGGGTTGGACCTGGCGATCCTGGACGTGAACCTGCCGGACACGAACGGGTTCAAGGTGCTGGCGAGTCTACGGGCCTCCTCGACGCTGCCGGTGGTGATGCTGACGGCGCGGGCGCAGGACGAGGATATCGTGGCCGGGTTCGGGGAGGGGGCCGACGACTACGTGGGCAAGCCCTTCAACGTCCAGGTCCTCGTCACCCGCGTCCGCGCCGTCCTCCGCCGCGCCCAGGCGCAAACGGCGACCGCGGGCGCCGGAGTCCCTAACGCGCCGGTAGGCGAGGGGTATCAGGTCGGGGGGGCCGTGTTCGCGCCGGAGACGAACGAGGTCGTCGGCGACGGGGTGCGCGTGCGGTTGACGCAGACGGAGGGGCGCATCCTGGGGCTGCTGTTCGCGCACGAGGGACAGGTGCTCGCGGCGGGAGTCATCATGGAGCGCCTGTGGGGCTACGAGAGCGAAAGCGACGTCAACGTCATCAAGACGCACATCCGCCACCTGCGCGCCAAGATCGATCGCCTCCCCGGCGCGCCCCAGCCCATTCGCACCCTCCCCGGCGTCGGGTATATGGCCGTGCAGACCGACAAGGACGGCAAGATCCTGTCGCCGGCCGCGGCGACATCCTGAAAGGAGTCTGCCCCGTGCAAGACGATCACGCCCGCGCCCTGCGTGATACCTGGGCCGCGATCGTCGCCGTCGACGAGGACTGCCGCATCCACCTCTTCAACGGTGAGGCCGAGCGTATCACGGGGCGCGCCGCGTCGGATGTGCTGGGATGCCATTTCTGCGACGCTATGGGTATCGACGACTGCGCGCCCGACCGCGCGACGTGCGCGTGGCGGCCCGCGATCGACGGCGCCGAGCGGCGCGTCCAACCGCGCGAGTTGACCGCGCACGTCGATGGACGGCGTCTCGACCTGCTCATCGGCGCGCGCCACAGCCCGACCCCGGACGGGCGTCCGGGCGCCCTCATCACGTTCGTCGACCACTCGTCCCATCGCACGCTCGAACAGACGCGCGCCACCCTGATGGCCGACGTCTTCCACGAGTTGCGCTCGCCCCTCAGCGCCATCACAATGGCCGCCTACTTCCTCTCCGCCGACTTCGCGGAGCTGCCGCCGGAGCGCGCGCGCACCCTCCTCGACACGATCCATCGCAACGCCAGCACACTCCTGTCCGACCTCAACGACCTGCTCAACCGCTCGACGTTCATCAACGACGCCCCCAGCGTGCTGCCGCGGGCGCTCAACCTTGCCGACGTCATCGAGCAGGCGACGTGGAAGCTACAGCCGTTGCTCGACGAGCGGGGGCAGCGTGTCCGCACGATCGATACGCCCCTGCCCCTCGTGTGGGCCGACGAGCGGCGCGTCGAACAGGTGCTCGTCAACCTCCTCGCCAACGCCAACAAGTACTCCGTGGCCGACGATGAGATCGTCCTGGGGGTCGAGGTCGAGGGGCCGTCGGTCCGGGTGACGGTCGAGGATCACGGCCCCGGCCTGCCCCCCGACGAGCAGAAGCGCGTGTTCGACCGCTTCTATCGCGGCAATAAGACCGCCGCGTCGGTGACCGGCGCGGGGCTGGGCCTCTCGATCGTGCGTAAAATTGTCGAAGCGCACGAGGGCCGCATCGGGGTTGAGGACAGTGAACCGCACGGCGCCCGCTTCTGGTTTACCCTGCCCCTGGCCGAGGCGAGTAGCCAGAAGCCGGGCGGCCAGGGCCAAAAACGCGCGGTTAGCGGGTAAACGCCGCCGCCTACGACCGCTTGACAGGCTGCACACGTTCTCCTATTATAACCATGTCGGCTATACCCAGCATGGAAATGATAGTAGGAGGCCGTATGGCACACGATTCCCCCGATCCCGCGTCCGCCCCGCTCCGCGACCCCGCGGCGCTGCTCCCGCTGACGCCGGCTGCCTTCCACATCATGCTCACGCTCGTCGACGGCGAGCAGCACGGCTACGGCATCATGCAAGAGGTGGCCCTGTACACCGACGGGACGGTACACCTCGGCCCCACCACACTCTACCGCTCCATCAAGCAGATGCTGGCGGCGGGTCTGATCGAGGAGTTGGCGGAGCGTCCCGATCCCGCGCTGGACGACGAGCGCCGCCGCTACTATCGCCTGACCGCCTTCGGCCAACGCGTGGCGGCGGCCGAGACGCAGCGCCTCGAACAGTTGCTCACCGTCGCGCGCGCCAAGCATCTTCAGGCGGGCGTCGCGTCGCGTCCGTCCACGGGAGGGGCCTGATGCCCACATCATCATCGTCATCGCCGCCCACGCGGCCGGCGCCGCGGATCGTGTCCGCCACGGTCTCTGCCTATGCCCTCGTCCTCGTCCTGTGTCCGCGCGACCTGCGTGCCGCGTACGGCGCGCAGATGGCGCAGGTCTTCCGCCAGTGCTGCCGCGCTGCCTACGCGCGGGGCGGCGCGTGGGGGGTCGCGCGGCTGTGGCTCCCGACCCTCGCCGACCTCCTGGCCGGCGCCGCGGCCGAGTATCGCGCGCTCCTGGCACAGTGGTGGATGGGAGGATCGCCGGCGCACCGGACGCGTGCGTCGACGATCACCGTCTTCCGCGCCTACAGCGCGTTCGTCATCGCGGGGTGCTCCTTCGCCAAGATTCCCGAGCACGACGGCGTCGCGGAGGCAACGCGCGCGCACCCCGTGATCGGCCTTGCCTTTGCCCTGACCGCGGCCGGCTCGCTCGTCGCGCTGCTCGCCGTGGTAGCCGGCGGCCTACCCCTGGCCGTCGCCGCGCTGCGCTCCGCGCGCGCGGAGCGCCGTCGGGACATCCCCCTCCTCTTCGCCGTGCCGCCGCTGGCCCTGGCGGCGTTCGTCGGGGTGACCGTCCTCCTGGAGCGCCTGACCCACGACCCGTCGCGCGTCGCCATCCTCCTCTTCGCCGGCGCCTTCGTGCTGGCCGTGCTGGCGAGCGCCGCGGCCGTATCGGCGGCCATCGCCCGCGGCCAGGTCGGCGGACGCCTTCTCTCTTATGCACGGGCGTCGGCGGCGCTCGTCGCGCTGGCCATGAGCGCGATGCTGGCCTCGACCGTCATCTGGGGGCTGACCTTGCGCGCCGCGGCGCCGCGCCTCTTCGACGGGATGGATGCCTACGGTGTGTTCACCTGGACCCGCGTCGTCGCGCTGATGGCGCTGGCCACCCTGGCCGCCCTCGTCGGCGTCGGGCGCGGCTTCGCGCCGCGCCGGGGCACGCGCATGAGGGTGTGATAGGAACGTGAAGAAAGGTTAAGCGCGATGGATACATCGACGACCGCCGCGTTTCCCGCGTCGCGCGGCACGCCTACGGCGCCGGGCACACCGGCCCTTGAGACCATCGATGTCTACAAATCCCTCCCGCTTGGGCGTGAGCGGATCGACATCCTGCAGGGCATCAGCGCGCGGATCGACCGCGGCGAGTTCGTCGCCATCGTCGGCCCCTCCGGCTCGGGGAAGTCCACGCTGCTGGGCATCATCGCCGGGCTGGACTCCCCGACGAGCGGCCGCGTCTCAGTGGACGGGGTGGACATCACCACGGCGAGCGAAGCCCGGCTCGCCGCCGTGCGCAACCAGAAGATCGGCATGGTGTTCCAGGCGTTCAATCTGATCCCAACCCTGACCGCACAGGAAAACGTCGAGGCCCCGCTCTATGTCGGCAAGCCTGCCACCCGCGCCCGCGAGTTGCTCGCGCTCGTTGGCCTCGGCCACCGGCTCGCGAACCGGCCCAACCAGCTCTCCGGCGGCGAGCAGCAGCGCGTGGCCGTCGCCCGCGCCCTCGCCACCGCGCCGGCCATTGTCATCATGGACGAGCCGACCGGCAACCTCGACCAGGCCAACGGCGAGAACGTGCTGCGGATGATCCGTGACCTGCGCGACCGCACCGGCACGACCTTCATCATCGCCACCCACGACCCGACCGTGGCCGCCGCCGCCGACCGCGCCATCCGCATCGTCGATGGCCGGATCGTCGACAACGGCGCCGACGGCCTGGCGCCGGGCGCGGAGGGAGAATAGCTATGAAAGCGGGCTTGTACGGGACGTACGCGACGCGCTCGCTCGCGCGGGGCGGCCAGCGCACCGTCTTCGCCGTCTTCTGCGTCGCGGTCGGCGTGCTGGTCATCGTCGCCCTGCAACTGGTCGGCGCCATGGTCAACGCCTCGCTGACCGGCGACATCCGCGGCCTCAACGGGGGTGATCTCGCCGTCCACGCCGAAGGGGGGACGATGTCCTCGGCGCAGCTCGCCTACATGCAGAGGCTCAAGGCGCGGGGGACGATCACCGCCTATAGCGCGGCCGTGGTCGATGGCGCCACGCTCACCGCCGCCACGGGGCCGCAATACACTAGTACACCTTGGCTTAAATAGGTTTCCATTAGGCAGCAAGAGGCTTGCCTTGGTAGGTCCACTTGAAGGGCTTGGCCATGGTGCGGTTGTAGTA
>JAABUO010000817.1_pt1 | contig 48692 bp, 51 predicted proteins | sample 5559291 | NCBI WGS metagenome assembly JAABUO01 (sample SAMN10711878, study PRJNA513372) | rock metagenome | isolation source: Antarctica rocks | place: Antarctica: Victoria Land, Finger Mt sud | reverse complement strand
CTTGACGTTGCGCTCACTGGAGCCGATCCACATGTCAGGACATCGGCCAGGCTGACCGCGTAGAACCTCGCTCCCGGCTCGCCGGCGAGTGCGCGGGCCAGGAACGTCTTGCCGCAGCCGGGCGGGCCGTACAGCAGCAAGCCCCCGCGCATTGTCGCGCCGTAGAGCTTGCCGATCTCCGGGTTGCGCATCGGAGTGAGGAAACGCGAGATCGAGGCGCTCCTTGACCGACGCCAGCCCGGCGACGTCAGCGAGGGTCAGCCCCACCACCTCGACGTCGGGGTCGTCCAGATCACCGTCGACGAAGGTCGGCGCGATGATGTCGCCGACTTGGTCCTCCGCCGCGCTCCAGTCATAGCCCCCTTGGGCTCGCGTCGTGTGGGTCGGGACGCCGGGCGCCGCCGCACCACTGGTCCGACCGAGGGCGGCCAAGCCTCCATGTTGCCGTGATCCAGGCGCAGCACCTCGGCGCAGTGACCTACCGCGTCCGCCGTCTCGCCCTCGGTGAGCAGGACCTCCACGAGGTGAAGCCGCAGGACGACGTCGCCAGGATTTGCCACAAGCGCCGAGAGCAGACTGGCGACGATCGGAGACGGCACCCGCACAGTTTGCCGGAACGTCAACGCCAGAGCCGGACAGCCCCTCGGGGGCTTGCACTCGTCCGGCGCATCGCCGGGCGCGCCAACTGACGCGATGGGACGCGTGAACCCGCCGACTACCTGGCGCCGGTCACCGCTGCCGAGGCGCCCGAACGCGCTGCCGTGACCCACAAGGGGCGGTGATGGGAGCGCGGAGGCTCCTAATCGAGGCCGAGGATGAGCCTGAGGCCCGCGTCGACCTCGTGCATGAGCTGATCGGGCAGGTGGCCGACGGGCTGGTCCAGGTCGGTCTTGCCGACAGTCACCAACGCCGTGAGATTGACCACCGAGTCCTTCGCCAGGCCGCTGGCTGCTGCCGGTACGAAGACGTTCCCGGCGACGGCGGCTTGGGCGGTGTTGGACGTGATGACAGCCGTGAGCGTGGTGGAAAGGCGGCTGGCGTTGTAGGCGTCCTCCTGGATCGCGAGGACCGGTCGGGTCTTGGCTGGTCGGCTGCCCGAGGGCTCGCCGAGGTTGACCCAGCAGATGCTCCCGCGCGTGATCACCAGTCCCCCGCCGCCAGCCGGGCGCGTCCCGCATGCACGGCTGCCGCCAACTCGGGGTCGGGTCCGACGAAAGCGAGCGCCTGGTCTAAGCGCGTAGTGAGCGAAGTGCGATCCAGGTCGTCGAGGTAGCGCGAGGCGGCGGTGGCGAAGAACTCCGACCTGCTCATGCCCAGCTCCTTGGCCCGTTGGGTGGCTCGATCGAAGGTGGCACCAGGGAGGGAGATCGCGGTCTTCATGACGAGAGTATAACTCGGTATCACTGGCGGGAGGGGCGGTCGCTCCTCACCCGCCCTCCTACGAGCTGAGACCCGGCGTGTTCGCGGTCATGTGTATCGTTGGCTCGAAGGCCGTGCCTGACGCGCCTTCTCGCTGCAGCGCGGTGTAACTGCTCAGGTGCTTGTCGGCGTGGCGCCTTGATCGTGGGCTGCGGTCGGGGAGGGTGCGGGTGTCCGGTCCTGCCGTCTCCCCCCGCAGGCGGGTGTTGGTCGTGCCCGAGTTCGTGTTGTCCCCGGTCCCGGTGTCGCCGACGGTGGCGCAGTTGCTGGTGTTGCTCGCCGAGCGGGACATGCTGATCGCCGCGCAGGGCAGGCATTGTCGGCGCTGTCCGCGCGGGTGGCCGAGGTGGAGGCCGGGGGGCGGGTGAACCCGCGGAACTCCTCGCGGCCACCGTCGTCGGAGGGCTATGACACGCCGCCGCCGCGGTCGCAGCGCCGCTCTCGTGGTCGCCGGCCCGGGAAGCACGACGGTGATCCGGGTACCACGGTGCGCCAACGCACCGACCCCGACACCGGTGGTGGAACATGTCCCGGGGCAGTGCGCGGGCTGCGGTGCTGGGTTGGCCGACGCGCCGGTGGTGTCCGCGGAGCGCCGGCAGGTGTTCGGCCTGCCTGCGGTGGCGTTGACGGTGACCGAGCACCGGGTCGAGCACCACCGGTGCGGCTGCGGGCACATCACGATGGCCACTGCCACCGACGGGGTCCCGGCCGGGGTGGGTGCCCCGGAGCAGTACGGCCGGGGGTGCGTGCGGTGGCGGTCTACGTGGTTGCCGGGCAGCACCTGCCCCTGGCCCGGGCCGCGCAGACGCTGGCGGATCTGCTGGCCGCACCGGTGTCGGTGGGCACGGTGGCGTCGATGATCGTCGCCGCCGCGGCCGGGTTGGACGACGTCACCGAGACGGTCCGCGGGCAGCTCGCGGCGGCACCGGTGGTGCACGTCGACGAGACCGGGCTCCGGGTCGATGGCCGGCTCGGTGGGGTGCACTCCCGTGCACTCGGCCAGCACCCAGACCTTGAGCCTGGTCATCGCGCATACCCGCCGGGGGACCGCGATGGACGACGCCGGGGTGCTGCCCGTCGTCAGTGGGGTCGCGGTCCATGACGGGTGGAAGCCCTACCAGCACTACCACGGCACCGACGGCACCGACGGCACCGACGGCACCGAGGGGGGCGAGGGGGGCGAGGGGGGCGGCTCGGGCCCGACGCACGCGTTGGGCACTGCCCACCACCTGCGGGAGCTGGCTGCGGTCACCGAGACCGCGCAGGTCACCGGGGCCGAGCAGGACTCGGCCGACGGGATGGCCCGGGGGCTGACCGAGATCCACCACGCGGTCTGCCAGGGCCGGGCGGCTGGCGGGACCGGGGGCGCACCCCGGCTGCTCGCCACCTACCAGGCCCGCTACGACACCCTGATCCGCGCCGGGCACACCGTGAACCCGACCACCGGCACCCGAGGCAAGACCGTCGCGGCGAACCTGCTGCACCGCCTGGACGACCACCGCATCGAGGTCGGGCACGCTCGGGGTGTGGTTTCCGTGCGAGGGTCCTGGTTGCACCGGCTGGTGGCGCGGTACCCGCGTCCTGACCCCGACCCCGGCCGGCAGGGGCGATCTTCGCTGGTCGGTGCAGATGTCTCTGGGCGGCGGTTCGGCCGCTACACGGTCGGCGCCCGCTGCTACGACGTGGTGTCCGGCGAGTGGCCGGTCTATCGGGCCGGGCGGCGTGCCGGCGTGGAGATGCTGGGGTTGCAGCCTGGTGATCGGGTACTGGATCTCGGTTGTGGGACGGGGCTGAACTTCGGGTTGCTGGAGGCGGCCGTGGGCCCGACCGGGACGATCGTCGGGGTGGATCTGAGCGCGGCGATGCTCGCGCAGGCGGATGCCCGGAAGCAACGTCACGGTTGGGCGAACGTGTCTTTGGTGCAGGCCGATGCCGGTAGCGGTGATCTGACTGGGGTGCTCGGCGCGGGCTCTGCGGATGCGGCCCTGTTCACGTACGCGCTGTCGGTCATCGACGGCGGGGTGGCCGCGTGGCTGTCGGCGCTGGCGGCGACGCGGGCGGGTGGCCGGGTTGCGGTGGTCGACCTGGCGTTGCCGGCCGGCGGGTGGGCGGTCCTGGCGCCGCTGGCCCGGATCGCGTGCTTCACCGGCGGTGTGGATCTGGACCGCAAGCCGTGGCGCTGGGTGGTGCGTGACACCCGTGACGTCGAGCAGCGGATGCTGCGCGCCGGGCACATCCAGGTAGCTGCGGGCACCGTGCCGGCACGAACGTGATGGGCCACGGCGACGGGAAGCAATCGTCGGACGCGGTGGGTTTCCAGGAGGTGAGCCCGACAGCGACCGGCAGCAGTACGAGGCGGGAGGAGGTGTTCCGTCGCTATGTCGAGCCCGAGATCGAGGTGCTGCTGCGGGTCGCGCAGACGCTCACCGGCTCGTGGGCCGATGCCGAGGACGTGGTGCAGGAGACGCTGATCCGGGCATGGCGGGCGGCAGACCGCTTCGACGGGGCACACCCGCGGGCCTGGCTGCTGACGATCATGCGGCGTACGCAGCTGAACTCGGTGCGTCGCCGCCGACCTGACCTGGTCGCGGACACCTCCTGCTTCGACGCGCACCGTCCCGCGTTTGGTGCTCGCGCCGTCGCAGACCCCGAGCAGCGACACGTCGACCGGCACTTCAGCGCGGCCGTGGAGCTGGCCGTGGCCGCGTTAGACCCGCGCTACCGGCCCGTGCTGCTGCTGATCGACGTGGACCAGTTGACCTATGCCGAGACGGCTGAGGTGCTTGACGTGCCGGTGGGCACGGTGATGTCGCGGCTGAGCCGGGCCCGCGGCAAGGTGCGCCGTGAGCTGCGGCCCATCCCATCCCGCGAAGGAACGACGCAATGATCACAAGCCCGCGCCGCATGCTGACGTGCCACTGGGCAGCCCGACGCATCCAGCGGTATCTGGACAGCGACCCGTCGGCGCTGCTCGATGCGACCGAGGTGCACCGCCTGACCGAACACCTGGCGGCATGCGCCCACTGCAGCGGGCGGGTCGAGCAGTACCGGGCGCTCGGTCAAGCTCTGCACGAGCGGTCCGTTCGGCATCGTCCGGACCCTGAGCTTGTGGCGCGCATGTACGAGCAGGCCGAGCGTCTGATCACCCAGGGTCCGGCGTGACGAGCACGGCACCGACCGCCCTCGACAGCACGGACGTGAGCCCGGCCGACAGCGACCAGGTGTGGGATCTGCTGGTCATCGGCGGCGGGACCGCCGGGATCGTCGCGGCCAGGAACGCGGCCGCTTTCGACGCGAGCGTCCTGCTGGTCGAGCGGGCCCAGACCGGCGGGGACTGCCTGTGGACTGGCTGCGTGCCGTCCAAGGCGCTGCTCGCGTGCGCCGCCGTGGCGCCGACGACGGCGCGCCACCAGGTTCGGTGTGCAGGTCGACGGTCTGCGGGTCGATTTCGGTGTCGTCATGACTCACGTGCAGGCAGCGATCGCGGCGATCGAGCCCCAGGACTCGGCGCAGGCGTTGATCGCGGGCCGGCTCGTCATACTGGGCGGTGGCAGTATCGGCTGCGAGTTGGGCCAGGCCTTCGCGCGGCTCGGCTCGCAGGTCACCATCCTCGAGGCAGCGCCCCGGTTGCTGATGTCGGAGGACCCGGACGCGGCCAACACGATCGCCGCCGCGTTGACCCAGGACGGCGCGTGCGTACGTACCGGCGCGGCCGCGGTCGCCGTCCACCGCGATGGCGCCGACCATGGGGTGGTCGACATCGACGACCGGGGCTACGTTCACGTCGACGGGCGACTGCGGACCACGAACCGCCGCATCTGGGCCGCCGGTGCCATCACCGGCCACCCCCAGTTCACGCACACCGCCGGCGTGCACGGCAGCCTCGCCGCCACCAACGCCGTGCTCGGTCTGCGCCGCCGTACGGACCTGACCGAGATGCCCCGGGTCACGTTCACGCAGCCTCAGGTTGCCGCGTCGGGCTCAGCGCAGCCCACGCCGAACGGCATGACCTGACAGTCCGCACCGTGCCCCACACGCTCGTCGACCGTGCGATCACCGACGCTCAGACCACCGGGTTCAGCCGGCTGGTGCTCGACAGCACGAAGGCGGGAGGAGTCAGTCGATGACAGGTGGGACGGACCTGGACGCCCGCGTACAGGCGGAGGCGGCCTCGGCCTCCCCGCCGGGGCTGCGCCGCGGTTCGCTGGCGTTCGGCCGGACCGTGGCGCTGTCGGTCGGCATCCAGGGCCCGACCGCCGGGGTCATCGTCGGCCCGGCGGTGATCGCCTCGGTGGTCGGGGGCCCGGGCGCGCTTGCGCAGGTGCTCGGGCTGGTCGCGATGGCGTTCGTGGCGTACGCGTTCTGGCGGTTCACCCGCTCCTTCAACACTGCCGGCTCGGTGCTGGCATTCAACGGCACCGCACTCGGAGCGGGCTACGGCTTCGTCTCAGCGTGGCTGCTGCTGCTGGTCTACACCTCCTTCGCGGGGGCGGTGTTCGCCTCCACCGCGTCGATCGCGCAGTCGTTCGCGGCCTCGCTCGGGCTGCACGCCTGGTGGCTGTGGTTCGCCCTCGCCGGGGCGGCGCTCGCGGTAGCGCTGGCGTACCTGTCGATCGGGCTGTCACAGCTGGTGATCCTGGTCGTCGAGGGCCTCGCGATCGTTCTCGTGCTGGTCGTCGGGGTCACCGTCGTGGTGCAGGGTGGCTACCACGGCCACGGCCTGTCCGCGGCCCCGTTCCGACCGTCCGGGGTCGGCGTGTCCGTGCTGGCGCTCGGCGTCGTCAACGCCTTCAGCCAGTTCTCCGGCTTCGAGGGCGCGGCCACCCTCGGCGAGGAATCGCGCCGCAGCACCCGGACCATCCCGGCGGCGATCGCGGTCTCGTTGGCGGTTTCAGCGGGGGTGTACATCTTCCTGACCTGGGTCGTGTACGGGTCGTTCGGGTCGATCGAATCACTCGTGGCGGATCCGGCGCCGCTGGTCACCGTCGCCGACCACGCGCTGGGCTCCGGTGTCGGCAAGGCCGTCAACGTCGCCGGGATCATCTCCGCCTTCGGTGCCCAGCTGGCCTGCATCACCGCCGGCTCCCGACTGCTGTACGCGCTGGGTCGGGAGGGCGGCCGGCCCGGCAACCTGCTCACCCGCACGTCCGCGCGCACCGGCGCCCCGGTCGGCGCGCTGAGCATCGTGTCGGTGGTGAGCTTCGCCGCGCTGCTCGCGTTCTCCTTCGAGGCCACCGCGATCCGCGCGCTCACCCTGATCGTCACCTACGGCGCGTACCTGCTGCTCGTCGCGTACCTGATGACCGTGCTCGCTGCACTGGTGTGGACGGTGCGGACCGTCCCGCGGCCGGCGCCGCTGGCGATCCTCGGCGTCGGCCTGGTGCTGATGGGCTACATCGTCTACCGGACGTTCGTCCCGTTCCCGGCGGCGCCGTTCGGGGCGATCGTCGCCGCTGCGGGTGGCAGCATCGTGCTCGGCGTCGCGCTGCTGGCCTTCCCGGGACTGCGGTCGCGGCTGCGCGGCTCGCCGCTGCTGGCGGCCACTCGCCCGCGACGCTGATGTTCGACGCGCCGGCCCGCCGCGTCCTCGAGCGGCCGCTGGGCCTTGCCGCTGCGGCCCTGGACCGGCCGTGGATCTCGCCGACGACGGTGACCCTCACCGGGCTGGCGCTCGGCCTCGGCAGCGCCGGTACGGCGGCGCTGCAGTGGTGGTGGCTCGCCCTGGCCCTGTGGCTGCTGTCCCGACTGGCGGACGGGCTGGACGGCTCGCTGGCCCGTCGCCGGGGCACGACCGACGCGGGTGCAGGCGGCCTGCTCGACATCAGCGCCGACTTCGCCGTGTACGCCGCGACCGTGCTCGGCGTCGCGCAGGGCGCGGGTGGCAGCCGGTGGCCGTACCTGCTGGTGCTGGTGGCGTACTACCTGAACGGCAGCGGCTTCCTAGCCTTCTCCTCGCTGGCTGAGCGGACCGGGCGGCAGGTCGGCGACGGCCGGTCGCTGTCGTTCATCGGCGGGCTGGCCGAGGGCGGCGAGACGATTGCGGTGCACAGCGCGTGGCTGGTCTTCCACGGTGTCGCCGGCGGGATAGCGCTCGGCTGGGGAGCGTACGTGCTGGTGGGCGCCGTCGCCCGGATCGTCGCCGGCTACCGCGCCCTGCGTTAGCGGGCGGCGCGCTGGGGCGTACGGCGGCCGAGCGTCGAGGTCGGGAACGTCACCGCCGGCCGCAGCTCCCACAGCGCGCCGACGACCAGCAGCAGCGCCCACGGCCAACCCTTCACCAACGCCCCGCCGACCTGGGCCTCGGCCAGCTCCAGCAGGCCGATCAGCAGCAGGTTGACCGCGATCGCCGTCGGGTTGACCGGCAGCCCGAGGCGTACCAGCCCGAGTGAGAGCACGGCGCCGACGCCGATGCCGGTGATCGCTGCGCTGGCGAAGTCGATGTGCCACGTGCCCGACAGCACCAGCACGTCGGCGAGCCCCCAGAAAGTGACCATCAGCCCCGGCACCCACAACCCGCCGGTCCGCCCGCCGACCGCGGACGCGATCAGGTAGGTCACCCCGATGATCAGCGGCATCCAGTACAGCTGCGCCGAGCCGACCGGCTCGATCACAGGCCCACCACCAGGGCGCCGACGAGCAGGAGGGCACCGCGGGTACGCAGCCGGAGCAGGTCGGTCATGGGGACCTCTCGATGAGTGGGAGCAGGGTACGCAGGGCGGCGTTCTCGCCGGGGTCCAGCACCGAGTGCTGGACGCAGGCCGGCACCAGGGTGCCGTCCTCGGGATGCGCCATCGCGTAGTGACAGGCGGCAAGCCGTTCCTGGGTCTCGCGCAGCCGCGGGTCGGCGCAGGTCTCGCCGCGCTGGGTCGCCGCCCAGGCGGGGGCGACATCGGCGGCGTCCATGAACTGGTGCATCACCAGCGTCAGCGGCCGCAGCCGGTGCGTCAGCATCGTCCGCAGCCCGACCCGGCGCACCGCCCGCACCGCCCAGCCGACGCTTCTAGTCAGTACCACCGGGTGCCGTGCGACGACCCGGACGAGCTGTGCGGCCAGCACCGGGGCACGGGTACCGGTGAAGCTCACGCCGCCCAGGTGGGCGAAGAATCCGTCCCGGACCGCGAGGTCGCGTGGGTCCTCGGCGTCGAGCAGCGGGAACCACCGCTCGCCGAGGCGGAACCCGTAGGCGGTCCGGTTGCAGCGGGTGTCGCCGTGCTCGAACAGGTGGTAGTCCAGCGTCGCGCCGGCACCGCGCTCGATCTCGGCCCAGACCGCGTCACCGGTCGTGTCGCGGTAGTCCTCGTGCCAGCGCCGTTCGTCGCCGATGAACGCGGCCGGCTGAAACGACAGCATCCCGAAGCCCATGCCCCCCGCCGAACGAACGACGTGCGCGACCTGCTCGAGGTTGGCCGGGGTCACGGTCATGTTGTGCGCCAGGAAGAACCGCACGCCGTGCCGACGCCGCAGCCGGCGGAACATCGCCACGAACCGTTCCCGGTACGGATCGAGGCTGGCCTCGTCCTCCGGCCGGGTGATCCCCCGCCGGCCGTACATGAACATGTCGAAGTGGCCGGCGAACGACACCCGGTCCAGCCGCCGACGCCCATCCGGCCCCAGGACGAGCGCCTCCAAGTACGAGAGGTCGAAGTCACCGTGGGTGAAGCTCATCGGCTCCCGGCCGGCCGCACGCATCACCTGAAGGGTCGCGGCGTGCTCGTCCGCGTCGAGCAGGCTGACCTCGCCCCCGATCAGCTGAGCGTGCGCCCGTGGGCCACGCTCCCGGCGCAGCAGCGCCATCTGTGCGGCGACGTTTACACGGGTGTGTTCGCCGTCGACCCGGACCCGGTTGGCGTCCCGCGAGTGGTAGCAGGGGCTGCACGCGAGGTTGCAGCGCGGAAAGACGCCGTGCGTCCCCTCGCAGCCGACGCCATGCCGGCCCAGCACCTGCCCGGGCGTACGAACCCCCTCGGGCAGCGCATCCCACCGACGGCGCATCGCGGCCACGAACTCCGGGTCCCCCGGCCGGGTCGCGGCCACCGCCGCCCGGACCGAAAACCCGAGCCGAGCCGTCACCGTCCGCATCCTCACCGACCCAGAATCGCACGCGCGGCCGACGGCCGCGATCGGCCGCGCGCATCGCTTACCCGCTAGGTAGCTCCAACGGGACGGTGTCGTCGCGTGGGTCGTCCCGGGCAAGCCTGCGCAGGGGCAGCAGCGCGTCGGGGTGTGGAGCCGTCCCCCCCGCGCGCGAAACGCTGCCATCCGGCCTCCTGACCGCCGCCGTCGAGAGCTTCGTCCATCTCCGAAACCCGGGGCGGCTCACGAATCCCTTCCGCCGGCAGCCGAGATCGCGGCCGAACGTCGCGACGCCGATGGTGTCGAGTGCCACGCCACGGACACCCGCCGCCGCGGTCCGTGACCGGTAGACGGCGAGAACCTGAAATGCGGCGCACGGTCCCCGACCCACGCCCTTCTTCGCAGGCCGCGGTTCGCGAACCATCCCGATCGGTGGGGCGGGTGGGGCTCGAACCCACGACCGAGGGATTATGAGTCCCGTGCTCTGACCGGCTGAGCTACCGCCCCGTGCTGCAGATGCTGCCATCGTCGGGAACCGCTCCAGTCGGCCAACGCCCTCGACATCGGTACGAAGCAGCCGGTCGCCCGAGGGCGTCAGCGTGAGCGCGTCACCAGAGGTACGCCGGGCGCGCGGTGCAGCTCCGCTCGGGTGGGTGGATGCAGGTGCTGCCGGGTGCGGTGCAGGTGCGTGTGGTGCTGGGCGCAGAGCAAGGCCATCATTGTGACGTCGGTGTGGCCGCCTGCGGCCCGAGGTCACGGGCGGGACGGTCTCCGCGTCCTGCGCGAGGGGCCCGGCGGTGAACGCCGCGACCTCCGCCACCCGCTCGCTCACGTGTTCCAGGAGAGCACCGCTCATCCAGGCACGTAAGCGCTTACCCCCTGCCCTGCAGGCGATCCCGTCACACGAGTCACAAGCGTCACGCCTGTCACGACGTCACCTCTGGGGGCAGCCCCGACGAGGCGCCGGGCGACCACGCGCGAGCCCTGACGGGAGGACCACGCTGGCTTGTTGTGGTGCGGGCCGGCAACGGTTCGCGACGGAACGGTGCGCGCCGGCAACGGTGCGTACGTCCTGGAGCACGTGCCGAGCGACCGGCGCGCAAGGTTGCGCGCTCCACCGTCGGTGGTCGCGGCCGGGCGACTCCTGGTCACCAGCGCCCCGTCCGGGCTGCCGGCCTGCTGCTCGAGGCCGCAGCCGTGCTCGAGCAGACCGGTGCCGACGGGGCGCGAGATTCCTGTGGCTGCGCCCGCCACCCCGCGACCCAGCCTCGGGCGACACGCGCGCACGTCTCACTCCCCGCCGCCCCTGGCCCTCCGTCGGCGCAGCGCGAGCACCCCCCCGGCGAGCACAGCCCCGACCACGGGGAGCAGCGACGCGGCAGGCGCCTCCGGCAGGCTCGCCGGCGGGCCACCGCATTCGGTCGAGCCAACACCTGACGACGACGTCCGGTCGACCAGCCACGGCGTGAGGTCGGTGCCGACAGTCGTGAGCAGCAGCGCGGGGGCGCCAGCCTCCAGGCCGGTCGGGTCGGCGGCGGTGGTGCCTCGACCGACCGTCAGCAGGATCGCCGGCGCCCTGGCGTCCACGCCGGTCGGGTCGGCGCTCACCGGTAGGCCGGCGGCAGGAGCAGGTGGTACGGGTGCGCAGCCTGGTAGTCGAGCGCGATCTGCAGCAGCGGCTCCTCCGCGTACGGCTGCGCCACGAGCTGGATGCCCACCGGCAGCTGGGTGGTCGGTGACAGCCCCGCCGGCAGCGCCACGACCGGGAAGCCGATGGAGTCCCACATCTTCTGCGGCCCAGACGTACCCGAGAGGGTGACGATGGTCAGCTCGCCGGTGCTCGACCGGGTCGGCGTGTCAGCGGTCTGCGTCGGCTGGAGCACCGCGTCGAGCGTGCCGTCGGCGAAGACGTGGTTCCACGCGGCCATGTACTGCGCGCGGAAGCGACCGGCTGCGACGTAGCGGTGGCCAGCGGTTCTCGCCCTCGTACAAGGCCAGGATCTCCGCGACGAAGGGCGTGTAGTAGGCCGCGCGGGCGGGATAGAGCTGGCTGTGGAAGGTCTTGACCTCCGCCACCAACGCCATGCCGGCTGTCGTCGTGGTCGGGTCGACGGGCGACGTGACGGGTACGAGGCTCGCCCCGAGCGCGGCCAGCTCGCCCTTCACCCGGGCGAGCACCGCGAGGATGCCGGCGGAGAGCGAGCCGTCCGACGGGCTGTTGGAGATGCCGATCCGCTTGCCGCTCAGTGGTTTCGGGCCCGGCGTTGGACTCGTGGGGTAAAAGGCGGGTGGCCGCCCGGCGAGGGTCGCCGCGTCGTGGTCGTCGGCGCCCGCGAGGTAGGAGAGCAGCAGCGCGACGTCGGCGACCGAACGCGCCATCGGCCCCGCGTTGTCGTAGGACCACTCGAGCGGCAGCACCCCGTAGGTCGAGATCAGGCCGTACGTCGCCTTGATGGTGGTCGTACCGCATGCCGACGACGGCAGGCGCAGCGAGCCGCCGGTGTCCGACCCGGTGGCCGCCGGCGTCATCCGAGCCGCGAGCGCCGCGGCGCTCCCACCGCTCGACCCGCCGGGGCTCTTGGTCGTGTCCCACGGGTTGCCGGTCTGCGGCGTGCCGGTGCTGAAGGCGAACTCGCTCATCTGCGTGTGCCCCAGCAACGGCATGCCCGCCGCCTTGAGCCGCGCCCACACCGTGCTGTCACCCGCGGCGATGTTGACCGGGAAGATGCCGGACGAGCCATCCAAGGTCTTGCTGGATGCAGTGAGCGGCAGGCCCTTCACGGCGTAGAGGCCCTTCAGCCCGACGGGTACGCCGGCCAGCAGCGGAGCGGCGCCGAGGCTGCCGCAGGCCGCGGATGACAACCGGGTGTCTGCCGCGTCGGCGAGCCGCAGCGCCAGCTCGGGGTAGGTGCGCACCCACGCGTTGACGGGTGCGTTGCGGGCGGTGATGCGGTCGAGGCAGGCCTGGGTGAGCTCGCGGCTGGAGAGCCGGCGCGCCTGCAGCAGGCTGGCCGCCTCGAGCACACCGAGGTCCGCCGGGTCGCTGGCGGTGACCGTCGACGGGTCGGGCAGGACCGGCGCGCCGGCCTGCGGCGTGGCCGCTGCGGCTCGGGAAGCGCCGCCGACCGTGAGTGCCCCTACGCTCAGACCGCCCAGCACGGCGCGGCGGGAGACCGGTGCGGTGGTGTGCATGCCCCGGGCTTTCCGCGTACGCGACCCGGCTCCTGCCGACCTCCTGTTACGGCATGTGACGGCCGTGTTGCCGGGTCAGCCGAGGACCACCTCGAGCCAACCGCCCAGCTCGCTGAGCGCTTCGCCATCCACCGGGTGACCGCCGGAGGAGCGCTGCACCCTGAGCACCGCCTTGGACTCAGCGATGAGGTAGCTCCAGGTCCGGTCGAGCAGCTCCCGTGGGATGACGGTGTCCTCCTCGCCCTGGGCGACGAGCACCTGCACCCCGGCGAGGCGCCCGGGGGTCACCGCGACACCGGCGTCGAAGGGCAGCGTGCCGTGCAGCACTGCGACGCCGCCGTAGCGCTCCGGGTGCTCCAACGCCAACCCGCCGGCCAAGGTCGCGCCCGCGCTGAAGCCGATGAGCACCACAGGTCTCCCCGCCGGCGCGACGGTGCCCAGCCAGCCGGTGAACCACGCCATCGTCGCCCGCAGCGAGGCCTGCACCGGGCGCCCGGTCCCCCGGTTGTCGAACCACGCGAAGCCGTCCTCCAGCGCGATCGGCGCCCGCACGGCGACGTACGCAGGACCGACCGGGAGGGCCGACGCCCAGGTGATGATGTCGTCGGCGTCCGAGCCGCGGCCGTGCAGCAGCACGACCAGCGGCGCCGTGGGGTCCGTGGTGCCGTGCGTCGCGATGACAGGTGCGGTGGAGGCCGGGTCGGGCACGGCGCCGACGGTACGGGGCGCCCGAGAGCGCTCAGGCCATGATGCGGACGGAGGTGCCCTCGACCGCTCGCTGCCCGAGCCAGGCCGCGTCGCTGTTGTGCAGGCGCATGCAGCCGTGGCTGGCCGAGTGCCCGACCGAGGCATCCTCGTCCGTGCCGTGCAGGGCGATGTCGGCGTCCCCGTCGCCGAAGGTCGTGTAGACCTCGCTGAAGCCGCTGGTGGCCAAGATGATCGGCCCGTACGCCGGGCCGCCTGGGAGGCGCGCGAGCACGTAGAAGCGTCCCGTCGGGGTGGGTGTCGCCGGCTTGCCCACCGCGCTCGGCAGGGTCGCCCGCAGCGTCGAGCCCTGCCAGACCAGCACCTCGTGCTCGGCCTGGTAGACGTCGACCGACCAGTCGAGCGGCACGGCCCGCACGTCGGTGTCCTTGACGTACCCGATGACGTTGTTAGGTCGGACGGGCAGCCGCGCGGCGATCCAGCCACCGACGTCAGGACCGTCGGCGCTGAGGACGAGCGGTACGCCGACCAGCAGCGGGTTGGCGAGGTCGATCAGCACGGCACCGCGGGGGGCGTCGTAGACGCGGATGCGGTGGGCGCCGGGCAAGGGCACCAGCTCCGTGCTGCTGACCGGTGCCTGCGCCCAGGTCGGCACGGCGCCGGGGTGGTAGTCGGCGACGGGCCCACGGACGGCAGCCGGTGGGGAGGGCGCGGGTGGGGACGTCGACGAGGGGGTCGCTGCGGCCGCGGCGGGGGCGGCGGCCACGACCTGGACGACGGGCGCCGTCCGGGCGGGCGCGGCTGCCGGTGCCGCTGGCGCGTGCACCGCCACCGCGACGAGGTCGACCGCGAGCACCCCGAGCACGAGGGCACCGGTCCCCCACCGCTGCGCTCGCCGGCGGGCCCGTGTCACCCCACGATGGTGCCTGACGTCGGCGGCTCAGGCGAAGGCTTCGACGAGGGAGTACCAGTGGTCGAGGTGCGGGCCGTCGCGCGGGGCGTCCGGAGCCAGCGCGTAGGTCATCGCCTGGCCGCGCATCGAGGTGATCAGCAAAGCGTAGGCGGCGTCCGCGCGCGGGTGCCCGGCGATCTCGAGCCCGACGATGTCCGCGGCCAGCTGGCGCAGCTGGGCGCCGAGGCGACGCTCGTGCGGGCCGAGCGCCGCCCGCAGCTCGGGGTCGTGCCGCGCGGCCATCCACAGCTCCATCGCCGCGACGAAGAGCGGGCCGTCGAAGCTGCTCCACACCAGCTCGATCGCCGGACGGAGGCGCGCCCGACCGGGCGGCAGCGCGGCCGCCGCGCGGAGCAAGTGGGCGCTGAAGTCCTCGTACAGCGCGTCGACGGCGGCGAGCAGCAGCTCGGCCTTGGTGGCGAAGTGGTGGGTGAGCGCGCCGCGGGACACGCCCGCCCGCGCCTGCACCTCCTGTGTGGTCGTCCCGCCGTACCCGCGCTCGACCAGGCACGCCACGGTCGCCCGCACGATGGCGCCGCGCGTGGCGGCCCGCCGCTCCGCCTGGGTGCGACGGACCGCGGGCGCTTCGCTCGCCGCGGCTACCCGTGCTGTGTCGACCCGCGCTGTGTCGACCCGTGCCGCCTCGACGGTCCCGGTCGCGGTCACGCCGCCAGGGCCAGCCGCATGCTGCCGGCGCGCACCGCCCGCTCGCGCAGCAGGGCCGGCGGCCGGAAGCGCTCACCGTAGGCGTCGGCGAGCGTGTCCGCCCGGGCGACGAAGCCCTCGACGCCGCCGGCGTGCTGGTCGACGTACTGCAGCACGCCCCCGAGCAGCGGCGGGAAGCCGATGCCCATGATCGAGCCGATGTTGGCGTCCTCGACGGTGCGCAGCACGCCCTCCTCGACGCAGCGCGCGGTCTCCACCGCCATCGCGACGAGCATCCGATCCTGCACGTCGGTGAAGGGAACGGCGTCGGTCGTCGGGAAGCGCTGCACCAGCTCCGGCCACACCCGCTTGTCGGGCTGCCAGTCGAAGAACCCCTGCCCCGCAGCCTTTCCCGTACGTCCCTCGGCGACGAGCGCGCGCACCACGGCGAGGCCGGGGTGGGTGTCCGGGTGGCCGGCCTTGGCCGCCTCGTCGGCGACGTGCAGCGGCAACGTCAGCGTCACCTCGTCGAGCAGGGTCAGCGGACCGGCGGGGAAGCCGGCCTGGGTGGCGGCCCGCTCCACGCTCATCGGCGCGGTGCCCTCGGCCAGCAGGGCCGCGCCCTCGAGCACGAAGGTCCCGAAGACCCGGCTGGTGAAGAAGCCACGGCTGTCGCGTACGACGATCGGCGTCTTGCCGAGCTGGCGCACGACGTCGTAGGCCCGGGCCAGCGCCTCGTCGCTGGTGCGCTCCCCGACGATGAGCTCGACCAGCGGCATCTTGTCCACCGGGGAGAAGAAGTGCATGCCGACCAGGTCCGCCGGCCGCTGCACGCCCTCGGCGAGGCCGGTGATCGGCAGCGTGGAGGTGTTGGAGGCCAGCAGCGCGTCGGGCGCCACCGCCGCCTCCGCCTCGGCGAGCACGCGGTGCTTGAGCGCCTCGTCCTCGAAGACCGCCTCGACCACCAGGTCGCAGCCGGCGAGGTCTGCCGCGTCCCCGGTCGGCGTGATGAGCGCGAGCACGGCATCGCGCCGGTCAGCGCTCAGCCGCCCCTTCGTCACCTGTGCGTCGAGGAGGGCGCGGACGTGCGCGACGCCGCGCTCGGCCGCTTCGGTGCTCACGTCCTTGAGCACGACGGGTACGCCCGCCGTGGCCGCGAAGGCGTGCGCGATGCCGGCGCCCATCATCCCGGCCCCGAGGACTGCCACGCGGGTCGCCCGCCAGGGCGGCGGACCGGTCGGCCGGCTGGCGCCGCCGTTGACCCGGTTGAGGTCGAACCAGAAGGCTTGGATCATGTTGGTGGAGGTCTGGCCGGCGACGAGGTCGGTGAACCAGCGCCCCTCCACCGTGAAGGCCGTGTCCACGTCGACCTGCAGCGACTCGACGGCGGCGCAGAGGATGTGGTGCGGGGCTGGGTACGGCGCACCCTTGAGCTGCTTGACCAGGTTGGCGGGGAAGGCGGGCAGGTTCTGCGCCAGCGCGGGGGTGGCCGGCGTACCGCCCGGGACCCGGTAGCCCTTGGTGTCCCAGGGCTGCTGCGCGGTCTCGTGCGCGGTGATGAAGGCGCGCGCACGCGCCAGCAGGTCGGCGCGGTCGCTGGCCAGCTCGTCGACCAGCCCCAGGTCTAGCGCGGCCGGCGGACGCAGCTGCTGCCCCTGCAGCAGCAGGCTCATCAGTGCGCTGGCGAGCCCGAGCAATCGGGTCGTGCGGACCACCCCGCCGGCGCCAGGGAGCAGGCCCAACGTCACCTCGGGGAAGCCGAGCCGCACCGAGGGGTCGTCGAGCACCACCCGGTGGTGGCAGGCCAGCGCCAGCTCGAGGCCGCCGCCGAGCGCGCTGCCACCGACGGCCGCGACGACCGGGAAGCCGAGCGTCTCGAGAGTCCGCAGCCGCTGCTTGACCGTCGTCGTCATGGCCGCGAAGGCCGGCGCCGTCTCGCGCGTCACCCGCACCAGCGCGTCGAGGTCCCCTCCGGCGAAGAAGGTCTTCTTCGCGCTGGTCAGGATGACGCCGCGGACGGTGGCCCGCTCGGCCGCCAGCCGGTCGACGGTGCGGCCCAGCGCCGCGACGAAGGCGTCGTCCATAGTGTTGGCGGAGCGGCCGGGCGCGTCCAAGGTCAGGGTGACGATGCCATCGGCGTCCTGCTCCCAGCTGATGGGGCCGTCGCTCATGAGAGGCGCTCGACCACGGTCGCGATGCCCATGCCGCCACCGACACACAGCGTGGCGACGCCGTAGCGCTGGTCGCGCCGCTCGAGCTCGTCCACGAGCGTGCCGAGGATCATGGCGCCGGTCGCACCGAGCGGATGCCCCATCGCTATGGCCCCACCGTTGACGTTGACCTGCTCGTGGTCGAAGCCGGTGTCGGCCATGAAGCGCAGGACGACCGCGGCGAAGGCCTCGTTCATCTCGACGAGGTCGATGTCGGCGACGCTCAGGCCGGCCTTGGCCAGCGCCTTGTGCGTCGCAGGGGCCGGCCCGGTCAACATGATGGTCGGGTCGGCGCCGGAGACGGCGGTGCTGAGGATGCGCGCGCGCGGCGTCAAGCCGTTGCGCCGGCCAGCCTCCTCGCTGCCCACCACGACGAGCGCAGCCCCGTCGACGATGCCGCTGCTGTTCGCGGCCGTGTGCACGTGCTCGATCCGCTCGACCCAGTGGTACTTGCGCAGCGCCACGGCGTCGAAGCCGCCCGCCTCGCCGATGGTGGCGAAGGACGGCGGCAGCGCGGCGAGCGACTCCACCGTCGATGATGGCCGGACGAGCTCGTCGTGCGCGAGGAGGACGGTGCCGTTCATGTCCGTCACCGGGACGACCGAGCGCTCGAAGTAGCCGTTGGCCCACGCCTTGGCGGCGCGGGCGTGCGACTCGACCGCGTAGCTGTCGACGGCCTTGCGGTCCCAGCCGTGCAGCGTCGCGATCAGATCGGCACCGATCCCCTGCGGCACGAAGCCGGTCGCGGCGTTGGTCTCGGGGTCCATCGCCCAGGCTCCTCCGTCGCTGCCCATCGCCACGCGGGACATCGACTCGACGCCGCCGGCGAGCACGAGGTCCTCGAAGCCGGAGGCGACCTTCTGCGCGGCGAGGTTGACCGCCTCCAACCCGCTGGCGCAGAAGCGGTTGACCTGCAGACCCGACACGGTGTCGGGGAGGCCGGCGACGAGCGCGGCGGTCTTGGCGATGTCCATGCCCTGCTCGCCGACGGGCGAGACGACGCCGAGCACCAGGTCGTCGACCTGCGCGGGGTCCAGGCCAGGGTTGCGGCGGCGGACCTCCGCGATCAGCCCGACGGCCAGGCTCACGGGCTTCGCCGAGTGCAGGCCGCCCGTCTTCTTGCCGCGGCCACGCGGGGTGCGGATGGCGTCGTAGACAAAGGCACCGTTGCTCATCGATCCTCTTCTCGAAGTGGGAGGTGCTGCAGGGCAGGCGGTCAGACGCCGAGCGAACGGCCGATGATCTCTTTCATGACCTCGGTCGTCCCGCCGTAGATGGTCTGCACGCGGCTGTCGACGAAGGCCCTCGCGACCGGGTGCTCGAGCATGTAGCCGTACCCGCCGTGCAGCTGGACGCACTGGTCGACGACGCGCTTCTGCAGCTCGGTGGTCCACCACTTCGCCATCGCGGCGTCGGCGATGGTGAAGCGCCCGGCGTTGTGCTCGAGCACCGCCTTCTCGAGGTAGGTCTGGGCGATCTCGACCTCGGTCGCCATCTCGGCCAGCACGAAGCGGTTGTGCTGGAAGGAGCCGATGGCCTTGCCGAAGGCCTTGCGCTCCTTGCAGTAGGCGACCGTCATGTCGAGGATGGCCCGCGACGCCGCCACCGCGACGACGGCGATCGACAGCCGCTCCTGCGGCAGCTTCTCCATGAGGTGGACGAAGCCGCCCCCCTCAGTGCCGAGCAGGTTGGTCACGGGCACGCGCACGTCGCTGAAGAAGAGCTCGGCGGTGTCCTGGGCCTTCATGCCGACCTTGTCGAGGTTGCGGCCCCGCTCGAAGCCGGCCATGCCGCGCTCCACGACGAGCAGCGAGAAGCCGTGCGCCCCAGCCTCGGGGTCGGTGCGTGCGACCACGATGACGAGATCCGCGTTGATCCCGTTGGTGATGAAGGTCTTGGAGCCGTCGAGCACCCACTCATCGCCATCGCGGCGCGCCGAGGTGCGCAGGCCCTGCAGGTCCGACCCGGCCCCCGGCTCCGACATCGCGATGGCGGTGATGATGTCACCCGAGCAGAAGCCGGGCAGCCAGCGCTGCTGCTGCTCCTCGGTCGCCAGGTCCAGCAGGTAGGGCGCGACGACGTCGTTGTGCAGCGTGAAGCCGACGCCGCTGGCGCCCGCGCGCGTCATCTCCTCGCTGATGACCGCGTTGTAGCGGAAGTCCTTGATGCCCCCGCCGCCGAGCTCCGCCGGCACGTCCGTGCCGAGCAGCCCCTGCTTGCCGGCCTCGGTCCACAGCGAGCGGTCCACGATACCTGCCTTCTCCCACGCGGCATGGAAGGGCACCACCTGCTTGGCGACGAAGCTGCGGACCGTGTCGCGGAAGGCCTCGTGCTCGGCCTCGTAGAGCGTGTGCTGCACCGGGAGCTCCTCCTCGTGGGGGTCTCCGGACAACATACAGACCGTACGGTCTGTCCGCCAACGCCCCGAGGTTGCGGCCACTGCCCGCTCGTCGAGCCGCGGGCTCCTGCGTCAGGCCAGGTGGCGCAGTGGGGTCAGGCGGCGCAGTCGAGGCAGACGGTCGCGGATGGGTACGGGCGGTGCGAGCGGTGGTGCACGAGCCAGCAGCTGGTGCAGGTGAACTCGTCGGCCTGCTGCGGGAGGACCGACAGCGTGAGGTCCTCCTCTGACAGGTCGGCACCCGGCAGGTCGAGCGACAGCTCGCTGGGGTCGTTGTCGTCGAGGGTGGCGACCGCAGCCGCCTGCTCGGCGCGGCTGGCGCGCACGCCCTCCAGGCTGATGACGTTGTCGTCGTCCTCGGGACGGTTGCGTGGGGCGTCGTAATCGGTGGCCATCGATCTCTCCTGTGCTGCAGCGTGACGCTGCTGGTGCCGCGACGGTGGGGCTCCCCCGTCGCCCGGACAACTACCCGCTGGGGCGCCGGCTTCCCGAGCGTGCGCGCCGTCACAGTCACGTCACAGAGCCGTGGTCGGGTTGACTGCGGGGGGGCCGACCGGCCACCCGGAGGCGGAGGCCGAGATTTGCGGGATCGGCGGGGAGGTCCGCTTCGACGGGCGTACACCCGACATCGAGACGGTCGCGCGGATGGTCGCCGCCGAGGCCAGCCGGGGGCCCGACGGCGAGGGGTTGTGGCGGGACGGCCCGGTCGCGCTCGGCCACCGCCGCCTCGCCATCATCGACCTCTCGGCGGCCGGTGCGCAGCCGATGCTCGACGACGAGCTCGGCCTGGCCATCGTCTTCAACGGCTGCATCTACAACCACCGACAGCTGCGTGAGGAGCTGCGCGGCCTGGGGCACCGCTTCCGCTCCACCTCGGACACCGAGGTCATCCTCAAGGCCTGGCACCAGTGGGGCGTCGCCTCGCTCGACCGCCTGTACGGCATGTTCGCCTTTGCCCTCGTCGAGCGCACCAGCGGCCGGCTCGTACTCGTCCGCGACCGGCTCGGCATCAAGCCGCTCTACGTCTCCCAGGTCGGCGGCCGGCTGCGCTTCGCCTCCACGCTGCCGGCGCTGCTCGCCGCCGGTGACGTCGACACCTCGATCGACCCGGTCGCCCTGCACCACTACCTGTCCTTCCACGCCGTCGTACCCGCTCCGTTGACGGTGCTCGCCGGCGTGCGCAAGCTCCCCCCGCGACCGTCCGGATCGTCCAGGCCGACGGGTCTGCGGAGGACACCACCTACTGGCGGCCCGAGCACACCCGCGACCCGGCGCGCGCCGGCTGGTCGAGGACCGACTGGCAGGAGGCGCTGCTCGAGGCGACCCGCGTCGCCGTCGAGCGCCGCATGGTCGCCGACGTCGAGGTTGGTGTACTGCTCTCCGGCGGCTTCGACTCGAGCCTGGTGGTGGCCCTGCTGGCGCAGGCCGGGCAGCCGGGGCTGCGGACCTTCAGCATCGGCTTCGAGGCGGTCGGCGAGCGGGAGGGCGACGAGTTCGCCTACTCCGACCTGGTGGCGCAGACCTACGGCACCCAGCACGAGCGCATCATGATCGGCGCCGACCGGCTGCTCCCCGGCCTCGACGGGGCGATCCGGGCGATGAGCGAGCCGATGACCAGCCACGACGTCGTCGCCTTCTACCTGCTCTCCGAGCAGGTGAGCGGTGCGGTCAAGGTCGTCCAGTCCGGTCAGGGGGCCGACGAGATCCTGGCCGGGTACGACTGGTACCCCCCGCTCGCGGGCGTGGCTCCGGAGGCCGGCGTCAGCTCCTACCTGCGGGAGTTCCGCGACCGCTCCGACACCCTGCTGCGCGAGGAGGTCGTCGCCACCGGCCACCTCGCCGTTGACGACGTGAGCGGCCGGCTCGTCGCGCACTCCTTCGCCGCCCCGGGGCCGACACCGTCCTGGACCGCGCGCTGCGCCTGGACAGCACGGTGATGCTCGTCGACGACCCGGTGAAGCGCGTCGACAACATGACGATGGCCTGGGGGCTGGAGGCGCGGGTGCCCTTCCTGGACCACGAGCTGGTCGAGCTAGCGGCACGCTGCCCCCCGGAGCTCAAGCTGGCCGGCGGCGGCAAGGGCGTGCTCAAGGACGCGTCGCGCGGCCTGCTGCCGGCCGAGGTCATCGACCGCACCAAGGGCTACTTCCCCGTCCCCGCACTCCAGCAGCTCGAAGGTGCTGTCCTGCAGCGCGTACGAGACGCGCTCACCGATCCGGCCGCCCGCGCGCGTGGGCTCTACCGACCGGCGTACGTCGACCGGCTGCTGACCGACCCCAACGGCACGCGGGCGACGCTGGGGCCCAACGCGCTGTGGCAGCTCGGCCTGCTCGAGATGTGGCTGCAGACCCATGACATCCACTGACGCGTTCTCCCCTGTCCCGCCGCCGCTCTCGGTCGACGAGCTGCTCGCGCGGCCCAGCGTTCGTGCCCCGGCCCTGTCCCACGACGGCACGCTGCTCGCCGCGATCGCCGGCGACGGCGAGGTGCCCGCGGCGGTGACCAGTCCCGCGCTGCACTGGGACCCACAGCCGCTCGACGTCGGGGCCCCCGCGATCACCGTCGCGTGGTCCCCCACCGCCGACCGGCTGGCCGTCGGCAGCCCGGGCGGCGCCGTGCGTGTGGTGCAGCCCGCCGGCGGTCCCGCGCTCACGGTCACCGGCCTCCCGGCACCGGTGTGGTCACGCCTGGACGGGCGGCTGCTGATGAGCACCGACGGTGTGCTGAGCGCGCTGGACGCCGTCACCGGTGCGGCGCAGGTGCTCACCGACGGCGCCCCCGGGGTGCTGGTCGACGCGGCGGCCGACCGGCTCCTCCTGCGCGGCGGCCCGCGCGGCCGGCGGCACCTGCGGGTCACCGACCCCACCGGCGCCCCGCTGCGCCGCGTCCCCCCGGCCGGCGCCCAGGGCAGCGCCGAGCTGGGCCGGCTCACCGCCTCAGGGGCGGCGGTCCTGGTGCGGACGGACGCCGACCGCGAGTGGGCGGCGATGGTCGAGGTCGAGGTCGCCAGCGGTGTCCAGCGCCTGCTCGCGGAGCGGGAGGGCGCCGAGCTGGACCGCTTTGCGGTCGACCGGGACGAGCGCACCGCGGTGCTGGTCTGGACCCGCGCCGACGGCAGCAGCGAGGTGTCGGTGCTGGAGCTGGCCAGCGGCCAGGAGCGCCCCGTCACCGGGCTGCCGCACGGCGTCGTCGCGTGGCTGGACGCTGGGCGCACGGCCGCCGTGCTGGAGGTGAGCACCACGAGGTCGCCGCCCCGGGCTGTGGCTGCTCGACCTGGCGGGTGCGGTGTGCACGCCGCTCACCCCGTACCTCCCCGACGTGCGGCTGGTCGAGGGCGAGCACGTCGGCTTCCGCGCGACGGACGGACTGGCCCTGAGCGGGTGGCTCTACCGACCCCGCGGCGCGGCCGCGCCTGGGCCGGCGGTCGTGTCGCTGCACGGCGGCCCCGAGTCGCAGGAGCGCCCCGCCTGGTCACCGCGGCTGCAGGCCCTGGCCGCCGCCGGCATCGCCGTGCTCGCACCCAACGTGCGTGGCTCGACGGGCTCCGGCCGCTCCTTCCTCGAGCGCGACGCGGGGCTCGGCCGGGTCGCCGCGGTGGGCGATGTCGCCGCGGCGGCGGCCTTCCTCATCGATACTGGCGTCGCGGACCCGCGACGGCTCGGCGTGCACGGGACGTCCTACGGTGGCTTCCTCGCGCTGGCGGCCGTGACGACGCACCCGGCCGCCTTCCGCGCCGCGGCCAGCGTCTCCGGCCTGCTCGACCTACCCGGTTTCTTCGCCGGCACCGAGCCGGCGATCGCCGACGCCGCCCGCACGAAGTACGGCGACCCGCGCGTCGACGAGGCGCTGCTGCGGCAGCTCTCGCCGCTGCCCCACCTGGCCGGTGCGCGCGTACCCACGCTGCTCGTGCACGGCGACCAGGACACCAACGTGCCGACGCAGCAGAGCCGTGACGCGCACGCGCGGCTGCTCGCCGCTGGCGTCGAGACCGAGCTGGTCCTGCTCGCGGGTGAGGGGCACACCGCGCTGCGCCGGTCCAGCCGGGTGCGCGAGACGGCCGCGGTCACCGAGTGGTTCACGCGGCAGCTGTGAGCACCGACGAGGCGGACGACCCGGCTTACCTCGCGGTGCTGGCTGCGCTGCAATCGATCCCGGACCTGGCGGGGCGTGCCGAGCGGGTGCGCGAGCTGCAGCGACGCGATGGCGCGACCTTCACCGCCACGGTCGACGGCCGGCGGGTCGAGCACCTCCTCCCGCTCGACCTGGTCCCCCGCCTCGTCGACGCCGCCAGCTGGACGCACCTGGCCGCCGGCACCGAGCAGCGCGCCCGCGCTCTCGCCGCCTTCGTCGCCGACGCGCACGGCCCGCGCACCTGCGTGCGCGACGGGGTGATCCCCGCCGCAGTGGTCGAGCGCGCTGCCGGCGGCGCGGTCCCCGACGGGCGGCACCGCTGCGCGACGGTCGCCGGGCTCGACCTGCTCCGCGAGGCCGACGGCCGCTGGCTGGTGCTCGAGGACAACGTCCGCGTCCCCTCCGGCATCGGGTACGCCCTGCACGCCCGCCGCGTCATCGCTGAGGCGCTGCCCGAGCTGGCCGGTGCCGGCGCGCCGGCGGACCCGGCGGGGGCCCTCCCGCTCCTGCGCGACGCCCTCCTGGCCGCCGCGCCCGACGTCGCCGAGCCCAGGGTTGTGCTGCTGTCGCTCGGGCCGTCGGACAGCGCGTCCTTCGAGCACCGCCTCCTCGCGGCGGAGCTGGGTGTCGAGCTGTCCACCCCCGCGGACCTGACGGTCGATGGCGCGCTGCGGGTGCGCACCGCGGACGGCCGGCCCGTCGACGTCGCCTACCGCCGCCTGGACGAGGCCGACCTCGAGCCCTGGCCCGCGCTGCGCGCAGCGGTGCAGGCCGGCACCATCGTGCTGGCCAACGGCCTTGGCTGCGGTGTCGCCGACGACAAGGCCGTCTACGCCTACCTGCCGGGCGTCACCCGCCATCTGCTCGGCGAGGAGCCACTGCTCGACGGCGTGCCGACCTGGTCGCCCGCCGACCCGCGGCAGGCGGCACAGGCGCTGCCCCGCCTGGCCGAGCTCGTCGCCAAACCGGTCGACGGGTACGGCGGTGCCGGTGTCACCTTCGGCAGCGACCTCGACGCCCGCGGCCTGGCCGGGCTGCGGGAGCGCATCACCGCCGACCCCGCCGGCTGGGTGCTGCAGGAGCCGGTCGCCTTCACCACCGCCCCGGTGCTGGCGGGCACCCGCTTCGCCCCGCGCCACGTCGACCTGCGCGTCTTCGCCGTCACGGGTACGACCACCACGGCGCTGCCCTCACCGCTCACCCGCGTGGCCCCCGCCGGCAGCCGCATCGTCAACTCCTCCCGCGGCGGCGACGCCAAGGACACCTGGCTGCTCCCACCGCCCTCGTGACCCGTTGTGCGTGATCCTCCGCTGACCTGCGACGTAGCGGTGATCACGCACAACGGATGTGCGGCCGCGGCTGCCGTGCGGGCGGTCGACGACGTCACGCTCGGCCTCTGAGCGGCTGAGCCGCTGGTCGAGCGCACAGCCGCTCACACCGCACTGCCAGGGTTGGCTCAGCGGGCGACCAGGCGGGCTGGGGAGGTTGCTCTCATGACCACCGACGAGCACCACGTGCGCGAGACGATCCGGACCACCGCCAGCGTGCCGCCGCCGCCCGCGGCCGCACCGCCCGCGGCCGTCACGCCACCCGTCAGCCGCACCCGACGGCGCACCGGGGCGACCGTCGCCCTGGCCGCCCTGCTCGCCGGCGGCACCGGCGCTGGCACGGCAGCCCTCGTGCGGGGCGGCGGCTCCGGCGCTGCCGCTGCGCCGGCCGGCGTCGTCGCGAGCTCGCAGCCGGCGGCCGTCACCAGCGGCAGCGTCCGCGCCGCCATCGCCACCATCTCCCCCTCGGTCGTCATCATCAACGACACGATCAGCGAGGGCCGCGGCTTCCGTCAGGTCAGCGGCTCGGCCGCGGGCACCGGCATCATCACCGGCGCGACGGGTGACGTGGTGACCAACGCCCACGTCGTCAACGGGGCGACCGACATCACCGCCACGCTGTCCGACGGGACCAAGCACGCGGCGACGATCGTCGGCCTCGACGCGACCAAGGACCTCGCCGTGGTCCACCTCTCGGGGGTCTCCGGCCTCACCCCGGCCACCTTCGCGAAGTCCTCCACCGCGCAGGTCGGCGACAGCGTGCTGGCCGTCGGCAACGCGGAGGGGTACGGCGGCGCCCCGACCGTCACCGAGGGCATCGTCTCCGCGCTCGACCGGTCGCTGCCGGCGAGCGGCCAGGACGGCGCGCTGAGCGGCTTGCTGCAGACCGACGCCGCGATCAACCCCGGCAACAGCGGCGGCCCGCTCGTCGACAGCTCGGGACACGTGCTCGGCATCGACACCGCCGTCGCCGCCAGCTCCGACGCGACGGTGCAGGGCATCGGCTTCGTCATCCCGAGCGACGAGGTGGTCGCCGTGCTCCCCGCGCTCCTCACCGGCGAGGGGACGAGCTGACCTCGGGGCGTCTGGTTGGGTGCAGGCATGGTCGCCGTGCACACCGTGGTCCAGGTCGAGGCCCCTGTCGCCACGACCTTCGCCTACCTCGACGACCACCGCAACGCCACCCGCTTCGTCGTGGGGCTGCGCTCGTGGGAGCCGGTCGGCGAGCAGAGCCACGGCCTTGGCGCCGTCTTCCGGGCCGAGATCGCGCTCGGCCCCAAGACGGTCGGTGGCACGCTCGTCATCGACCGCTGGGAGCAGGACCGCATCATCGGCTGGCGGCCGCAGTCCGGGCTCGCGCAGCAGGGCGGCTGGACCCTGACCGAACGAGACGGCGGCACAAGCGTGCGCTTCGACCTCGACGTGACGCTCCCCGGCGGGATCGTCGGGCGGGCGCTCGGCAAGGGGTTCGAGGGGGTCGTCCGCGGCCAGGTCGAGGAGTCGGGCCGTCGGATCAAGCAGCAGGTCGAGGCGCTCGGCAGCCCCTGAGCTCAGTCCCCTGAGCTCAGGGCACGAGCACGGTCCGCACCGCGCTACCGTCGGCGAGCGCCTCGAAGGCCGCGTTGACGTCGGCGAGCCTCACGGTGGCGGTCCGCAGCCGCTCGACCGGCAGTCGGCCGGCCCGCCACAACCCGACCAGCGCCGGGATGTCCCGCTGCGGCACAGCCGATCCCATGTAGGAACCCACGAGCGTGCGGGCCTCGGCCACCAGCTGCAGCGCCGGCAGCAGGAGCACCGCACCGGGCGCGGGCAGGCCGACCGAGACCGTCGTACCTCCCCTGGCGGTCGCCGCGAAGGCGGTCGCGAGCGTGGCGGAGCGGCCCACCGCCTCGACCGCCACGTCCACGCCGCCCCCCACGACCTCCCGCACGTCCACATCGACGTCCAGCGCGTGGGTGGCGCCCAGCTCGAGGGCGAGCGCGCGTTTGGCGGGTACGGGGTCGATCGCCACGACCGGGTTCGCGCCGGCGACCACCGCGCCCATCACCGCCGCCAGCCCGACGCCGCCGAGGCCCCACACAGCGACCGACTCCCCCGGCCGCACGGTCACCGTGGTGTGCAGCGCGCCGACCCCGGTGAGGACCGCGCAGCCGAAGAGCGCCGCCACCTCGACGGGTACGTCGTGCACCACGACCGCGCTGCCCCGGTCGACCACCGCGAGGTCGCTGAAGGCGGAGACGCCGAGGTGGTGGTGGACCGGCTCGCCGTCCAGCGACAGCCGTGAGCCACCCCCGCGCAGCATGCCCGCGCCGTTGCTCGCCGCGCCCAGCGGGCACAGCGCCGGTCGGCCGGCCTGGCACTCGGCGCAGCGACCGCAGCTGGGGACGAAGACGAGGACGACCGTGTCCCCGACCGCGACGTCGTGCACCCCCGGCCCCACCTCGAGCACCGTGCCGGCGGCCTCGTGGCCGAGCGCCATCGGCAGCGGGCGCACCCGGCTGCCGTCGACCACGGACAGGTCCGAGTGGCAGACCCCGGCGGCACCGACCTGCACGAGCAGCTCGTTCTCCCTCGGGCCGTCGAGGTCGAGCTCGACCAGCTCGAGCGGGCGGCTCTCGGAGTACGGGCGGTGGGCGCCGGTCGCGCGCAGCAGCGTGGCTCGGGTCTTCACGGCCACGATGCTGCACCCATGGCGGACGAGCGAGCGACCTACCCGGTGACGATGGCGGTGCCTACGCGGTGGGCCGACAACGACCAGTACGGCCACGTCAACAACGTCGCCTACTACGCGTGGTTCGACACGGTGGTCAACGGCTGGCTGATGCGCGCCACCGGCGTCGACACGAGCGCGCTGCCCGCCATCGGCCTGGTCGTGGAGACGGGCTGCCGATACCTCCGCCCGCTGTCCTTCCCCGAGACCGCTGACGTCGGCCTACGGGTGGAGCGGCTGGGGCGCAGCAGCATCACCTACGACCTGGCCGTCTTCACGCAGGGACGCGACGATCCGGCGGCGGTGGCGCGCTTCGTCCACGTCTACGTCGACCGCGCGACCAGGGCCTCCGTCGACGTGCCCGCCGTCATCAGGTCGGTGCTCACGCCGGTGATGCGCCCTGCGCCGGCGTAGACCACCATCGTCGGCCCGCGCAGGAACCCCACCAACGTCATGCCCACCTCGGCCGCCAGGTCGACGGCCAACGAGGAGGGAGCCGAGACGGCTGCGAGGCAGGGGATCCCGGCCATCATCGCCTTCTGCACCAGCTCGAAGGAGGCACGGCCGGACACCATCAGCACCGTGCCGCGCAACGGCAGCCGCCCCTCGCGCAGCGCCCAGCCGACGACCTTGTCGACCGCGTTGTGCCGTCCGACGTCCTCCCGGGCGACGAGCAGCGCGCCCGTACGCACGTCGGCCAGCGCGGCGGCGTGCAGCCCGCCGGTGCTCGCGAAGTCGCGCTGAGCGGCGCGCAGGGCGTCCGGCAGCCCGGTCAGCCACGCGGGCTCGACCACCACCGGGTCGTCCCGCACCTCGTACGACGAGACCGTGCGCACCGCGTCGATGCTCGCCTTGCCGCACAGGCCGCAGGAGCTCGTGGTGTAGAACGCCCGCTCGACGCTCGGATCTGGCTGCGGCACATCGGGAGCCAGCTGCAGGTCGAGCAGGTTGTAGGTGTTTGCGCCGTCGTCCGTCGCCCCGGCGCAGTAGCGCATCGTCACCAGGTCGGTGGCCCGGCTGACCACCCCCTCGCTGACGAGGAAGCCGGCGGCGAGGTCCATGTCGTCCCCCGGTGTGCGCATCGTCACCGCGAGGCTGCGGCCCCCGACGCGGATCTCCAGCGGCTCCTCCACGCTGAGCGTGTCAGGGCGGCGCACCACCTCCACGCCCTCCGGCGCCACCCGTACCCGCACCACCGGTCGCCGTGCCGTCCGCCTGCCCACCACTCCAGCCTGCCTTGCCGGAGGATGACCGCGTGCCCGGGGCCGCGATCGTGCTCACCGGCGGTGCCGCACGCCGCCTCTCGGGTGTCGACAAGTGCCACCTCGACGTCGGCGGCCGGCGTGTCGTGTCCAGGATCGTCACCGCGGTACGGGAGGCCGGCGCCTCCCCCGTCCTCCTCGTGGGGCCCGACCAGGGTGAGCCCCGTGCGACGGCCGTCCGAGAGCAGCCGCCTGGTGGAGGCCCCGTCGCCGGTCTCGGCGCGGGCGTCGCCGCACTCGGCGCCCTCGGTGCGCCGGCCGCCACGCTCGTGTGGCTGCTCGCCGGCGACCTGCCCTTCGTCACCACTCCAGCGCTCGAACAGCTGCGGCGCAAGGTGATCGACGGTGCGGTGGCGGTCGACGGCGCGGTGGCTGTTGACGGTGCAGGTCGAGATCAGCCGCTGCTGTCGGTGTGGCGGCTCGGTGCCTTGCGGGCTGTGTTGCCCCCCGAGCCGTCCGGTGCCCGCCTGCGCGATGTGCTCACCCGGCTGACCGCGGCACGCGTACCGCTCGAGGGCGACCCGCCGCCCTGGTGGGACATCGACACCCCGGAGCAGCTCGCCCAGGCCCGCGCCTGGGCGGGTGACAGAGTCGCAGCCGTGCATCCAGTGGACGGGCAGGCAGTCGGCGACCCCGAGTGACACTCGACGCGTGGCTCGGTCAGGTCGGTGCCGAGCTCGGCACCGTGGCGGTCGGCGGCGACGACGGCGGTCTGCGCGACCTGCTGCTCGAGCTCACCCGCGATGTGGCGCACCAGGTCGCCCGCCCCGCTGCCCCGCTGACCAGCTTCCTCGTCGGTCTGGCCGCCGGGGCGGCAGGAGGCTCGGTCGAGGCGGTGCGGGACGCGGTCGCCCGCGTCCAAGCGATGCTGCCCGAACCCGGCGAGCCCGGACCCTGAGCCACCTCGGCCGTGAGCCTCATCGCTCGACCACCTGCGACGCGGGCCTGCTGAGGCAGGGTGCAGCCGCCGCCCAGGTGGCACACGGCCCGGTTGCGGGCACGAGCCCCAGGTGACGACGCCGCCCAGCACCAGCACGACCGCCGCCCGCCTGCACGAGCACGGCCAGGCGCTGCGGGTCGAGCAGGTGCCGCTGGCCGAGCCGGGTGCCGGCGAGGTGCTGGTGCGGCTGGCCTTCGCCGGGGTCAACCCCGTCGAGCGGTACGCCGCGCTCGGCCGCGTCGCCGCCGACGTGCCCCTGCCGCGCACGCTCGGCAACGAGGGCGCCGGCACACTCGACGGCGTGCGGGTGGCGGTGACCGGTGGGGGCATCGGCAGCCAGCGCGACGGCACGTGGGCGGGTGCGGTCGTCGCGCCCCGGCAGGCGGTCATAGCGGTCCCTGGCGGGCTGGGGCTGCGGGAGGCGGCCTGCTGCGGCGTCGCCGGGCTCACCGCGTGGTCGACCGTGGTCGAGCGCGCCCGCGTCACCGATGCCGACACCGTGCTCGTCCTCGGCGCTGGCGGTGGCGTGGGCCTGCCGATCGTGAGCCTGGCCCACGGGCTCGGCGCCCGCGTCCTCGGCCAGATCGGCACGGCGGCCAAGGCCGAGGCGGTGCGTGCCGCCGGGGCCGACGACGTGGTGACCGCGGACGCGGAAGGGCTGGCGGCGGCGGTCGGCTCGCTCACCCCCACCGTGGTCGTGGACCCGCTCGGCGGTGGCTTCGCGCCCGCGGCCATCGGCCTGCTCGCCGCACACGGTCGGTACGTCGTCTACGGCACCACCGCCGGCGCCGAGGTCACGCTGGACTGGCAGCAGGTCTACCGACAGGGCCTGACCGTGCTCGGCTACAGCGGCATGGTGCTCGCCGACGACGAGCGCGCCCGCCTGCTCCCGCTGGTGCTCGACGCGCTGTCCACCGGTGCGATGCGCATGCCGATCGACACGGTGCTCCCGCTGGCCGAGGTCGACGACGCGCTGCAACGGCTCGCCGGCCGCGGCATCACCGGCAAGCTCGTGCTCGACGTCGGCTGACCTGCTCAGGCGTCGCGGCGGGCCGCCGCCAGCGCGGCGGCGCCCTCCACCGCGTCGTCGGGCTCGACCCCGGCGCCCACCGCGCCACCGTGCGTGCTGTCGGACTGCCCCTGCTCCCCGGTGTCGGTGTCATCCCGCGGCTGCGCTGGGCTGCGCCGCGCGAGCGCCTCGTCGGTGCTCTCCATCCGGGTGGTGGGGTCGTCCTCGGCGGCATCGACCTCGGCGGCATGGACCTCGGCGGCACCGCCCAAGCTGCCGTCGGGGGCGGGGGAGGCTGGCTCGGCGCGGGTCACCCCCCCAGCGTGCCCGGCCGCACGGCAGGCGCACCAGCACCCAGCCGACCGTCGAGCAACCGAGCCCGGGCCGCTCCCGTGCCCGCTGCACCCCGACAGGTTCCCCCGCCGAGACCCTGCCAGGCCGGCAGGTCGTCCGCGCCGTCGGGCGTCCCCAGCCAGCGCGCGGACGAGGAGCTCACCCTCGACCGCCAGCGCGGTGGCCCGGACGAGGGCCAGCGCCGTAGCGGTGGCCGCGCGCCCGTCACGCGTCACGTCGAGCGCGCCGAGCAGCACACCGGTACGGGGGTCGTGCACAGGGGCTGCGCTGCAGCTGAAAGGCTGCACCGGTCTGGCCCAGTGCTCGGCGGCGTGCACCCGCACGCCGGCGTCCAGCGCGAGCGCGAGCGCTGGGGCCGTTGGTGCCGGCCGAGGCCTCGTCCCACCGCGCGCCGCCCTCGACGTGGATGCGGTCGGCCCGGCGCCTCGTACCCGGGCGGCCTCGACCCCGAGCAGGCAGCCGGCGGCGGCGGTCACGGCGACCACCAGGTCCCCCTCGACGGCCGCGTCGACGAGCAGGCGGCGGACCACGGGCAGCAGCGGCGCCAGCAGGTGCCGGGCGCGCTCGTCCTCGAGCGCGTCGAGCCCCCCCAGACCGGGTACGCGACCCCCGCCCAGGTCGCCGAGCTGCACACCCTCGCCGCCCTCGTCGGTGCGGAGGTCCCCGCTGGGGATGCGCCTGAGCGAGGCCGCCCAGCGCTGGACGAGCTGCGCCGCATGGCGGGGCGGGCCACCCGCCCCGGTCGCGGTCGTACCCCTCCCGGACTGACGCGGAGGTCTCGGTAGCGTCGCGGCATGCCGCGCGCGCTCATCACCGGGATCACCGGGCAGGACGGCCTCTACCTCGCTGAGCTGCTGATCGCCAAGGGGTACGAGGTCTACGGCCTCGTCCGCGGGCAGAACAACCCCAAGGTCGCGACGGTGGAGCAGCTCGTGCCGCAGGTGCAGCTCCTGAACGGCGACCTCACCGACCTCTCCAGCCTGATCGGCGCCTTCGAGGTGGCCCAGCCCGACGAGGTCTACAACCTGGCCGTGATGAGCTTCGTGTGGGCGAGCTGGAAGCAGGCCGAGCTGACCAGCGAGATCACCGGCATGGGCGTGCTGCGGGTGCTGGAGGCGCTGCGCATCCACGCCTCCGGCGACCTCGGACGGGTCCGCTTCTACCAGGCGTCCAGCTCGGAGATGTTCGGCAAGGTGCGCGAGACGCCGCAGCGGGAGAGCACGCCCTTCCACCCGCGCTCGCCGTACGGCGTGGCCAAGACCTTCGGGCACTACTCGACCGTCAACTACCGCGAGTCGTACGGGATCTACGCGTGCTCGGGCATCCTGTTCAACCACGAGAGCCCGCGCCGGGGCGAGGAGTTCGTCACCCGCAAGATCACCAAAGCGGTCGCCCGCATCAGCCTCGGGCTGCAGTCCGAGCTGGCCCTGGGCAACCTCGACGCCCGGCGCGACTGGGGCTTCGCCGGTGACTACGTGGACGCGATGTGGCGGATGCTCCAGCAGGACGAGCCCGGTGACTACGTCGTCGCGACCGGCGTCACCCACTCCATCGGGGACCTGCTCGACCTCGCCTTCGCCGCGGTCGGCATCACCAGCTGGGCCCCGTACGTCGCGCAGGACCCGCGCTACCTGCGCCCCGCGGAGGTGGACCAGCTGATCGGGGACCCGACCCAGGCCCGCGAGGTGCTGCGCTGGGCGCCGACGGTGGGCTTCGACGAGCTCATCGCCATGATGGTGCGCAGCGACGTGGCCGCCGAGCGCGCCAAGGCGGGGCTGGGCGCCGCCTGAGCACGGCGGTCCGCAACCGCCGCTGACCGTGTGGGCGCCGTCCCTGGGCGTCGAGCCGATCCAGCCGCGCACGCCCAAGCAGGCCCGCACGATGCCCACCGCGGCCGACGCGGTCCACCACGTCGTGACAGGACGCGGTGCCAGCGGCCGAGCCCGAGGCGGTCGCGCTGCGGGGGTGACCGCGCCGGACCGGCGGCTCGCCCTGCTGTCCGCCCCGGTCGAGCTGCTCGGGCAGTCGCCGCCGACCTTCGTCGCCGCTTGCGGCAGCCCGGCCGGCACCTGCGCGCCGGCTTCGGCACCGCCTAGCGCTGCCCCCCCAGGGCCGTCTTGGCGTCGCGGGCGAAGGCCGTGACCTCGGCCTTGGTGAGGCCGCGCACGCTGGTGCCGCTGCCGGCCAGCCCGTTGACGACGAAGACGTACCTGCCCTGCGTCGAGATGATCTCGTGGACCTCGAAGCCCTTGCCGCGCTGACTGATCAGCTCCGAGCGGGTGCTGCCCGAGAAGGGGCCCCGACTGGTCGTCAACGTGGTGTGCGACCCGTCCGCCTCGGCGTAGGTCCGGCAGGCGTGCGCCCTGGCGACGAAGGCGTCGTAGACCTTGCGCGCCTGCACGGCCGACGGCAACCGCACCAGCACCTCCTCGGCCCGCCGTCCGGCTCCGTGCTTCGCCAGCTCGGTCAGCCCCGCCTCGGCCACGCTGCTCCCCTTCGGAGCGAGGGTGATGCTCGTGCAGGTGGTCGTGTCACTGGCCGGGGCGCGCAGCGTCCGCAGGCGGGTCACGCCGTACCCGTCCGGGAGGTGTCCGCCGACGGTCAGGCTGGCGACGCTCGGCCGGCTGACCGGGCGCTGCGACGTGGCGGGAGCCGCTCCGGCGGCGAGCGGGCCGACGGCCAGCGCGACGGCAGTGAGTGGCAGGACGACGGCGGCACGCATCCGACGAGGGTAGGTGGCCGACCCGCGCGACGAGACCGCGCCGGCGGCCCAGCCTGCCGGTCGGCGGCACCGGGCGGGTGCTCCGCAGCCTGTGCGCTGGTCCGCAGCCTGTGCCCTGTCGACCTCCCCGTGGTCCGCGCGACGGCGAGGTCGCCGCGGTCACGGGGGCGGTACCGCCGCGTCGGCTCGGGTAGCCGAGCCGCCATGCTGTGCGGGTGAGCGCCGCGCCTGCCCCCCGGACCGCCTTCGTCCTCGGTGGAGGCGGCCTGCTGGGGGCGTACGAGGTCGGGATGCTGCAGGCGCTGGTCGAGGCGGGCGTCCGGCCCGACCTCGTGGTCGGCTCGTCCGTCGGGGCGATCAACGGTGCGGTGATCGCGAGCGACCCCACGGCGGCGACGGTCACCCGGCTGCGGGAGATGTGGTCCGCGCTGGGGACCGACGCCGTCTTCGGCGGCTCACTGGTCGGGCAGGTGGTGACGGCGGCCCGCACCCGTACCCATCTGCACGACCACACGGCGCTGCGCCGGCTGGTCGAGGCCCACGCTCCGGTCGGCCTGATCGAGGAGCTGCCGGTCCCCTTCCAGTGCGTCGCCGCCAGCCTCGAGCGGGCCAGCGCGCACTGGTTCACCGCCGGTCCGATCACCGAGGCCGTGCTCGCCTCCGCCTCGGTGCCCGGGCTGCTGCCGCCGCTGCGCATCGGCGCCGAGCACTTCCTCGACGGTGGGCTGGTCGACAGCATCCCGGTCGGGCGCGCGGTCGAGCTCGGCGCCACCGAGATCTACGTGCTGCAGGTGGGGCGGATCGAGCGTGAGCTGACGGTGCCGCGGTGGCCGTGGGAGGTCGGCATGGTCGCCTTCGAGATCGCCCGGCGCTCGCGCTACGTGGAGGAGATGGCCGCCTTGCCCGCGCACGTCCGGGCGCACGTGCTGCCGACCGGTGAGGACTCGGCACCGCTGGCCCAGCTGCGCTACCGCGACACGAGCGCCGTCGCCGAGCGGATCGAGCGCGCCCATCGGGCCAGCGCCGCGTACCTGCGTGAGCAGGCCGGTGGCGGTGCCACGCCCGGGCCGGACCTCGCGGCCGAGGCCGCGGCGCGAGACTGACCCGTGCCCACCGTCCCGCCGCTGCTGGTGCGCCGGTGCGTCCTCGCGCCGCTGATGCCGGTGCTCGCCGGGATCGCGCTGGTGGCGCTGCCGGTCACCGCGCTGGTCAGTGGGGTGGTCGGCGTGGTCGGCCTCGCGCGCGGGGCCCGACCACGGTGGCGGGCAGTGCGGGTAGTCACCTTCGCCACCGTCTACCTGCTCGGCGAGACGATCACCTTGCTGGGGTGCCTGGTCTTGTGGGTCGCCACGCTCGGGGGTCTGCAGAGCCGACGCGGGTGGTCCCAGCGCGGCGACGCGGCCCTGCTGCGCGCCTTCCTGGGCACGTTGATCGCCGTGGCCGGACCCGTCTTCGGGCTGCGGCTGGTCGTCGAGGAGCCGGCGCGCCACCCGGAGGACACGGCCGCCCTCGCTGGCCCGCAGCCGGTCGTGGTGCTCGCGCGGCACGCGGGGCCGGGGGCGTCCTTCGTGCTGGTGCACCTGCTCGTCGCGCGCTGGCACCGCCGCCCGCGGGTGGTGCTCAAGGAGACGCTGCGCCTCGACCCGGCGATCGACGTGCTGCTCACCCGGCTGGGTGCCGGCTTCATCGCCAGCCCGGCGCCGCAGGGCGTCCCCGCGCGCGGCGAGGCGGTGGCCGCGATCGAGCTGCTGGCCAGGGGCTTGGGCGAGCACGACGCGCTGCTGCTCTACCCGGAGGGCGCCGACTGGACCCCGCGCCGCCACGTGCGGGTCGTGCGCCGGCTGCGCCAGCGTGGGCTCACCGACCTGGCCCGCCGAGCCTCCGCCGAGACGCACGTGCTGCCTCCCCGCTCGGCCGGCGCGGCAGCCGCCCTGCGCGGTGCCCCTGACGCCCTGGTCGCGGTGGTCACCCACACCGGGCACGACGAGCTCACCAGCGCCGCGGCGGTCTGGGCCGCCCTCCCCCTGCGCGCACCCCTGCACCTGATCTGGTGGCGCGTACCCCCCGCCGAGGTGCCCTCCGACGAGCCCGCCGTGCAAGCCTGGCTGCAGGACACCTGGTCCGACATCGACGCCTGGGTCGCCGAGCAGCAGCTGCTCACCGCTGCCTCCTCCTGACCCTGCCTCCCCCCCTGCCCTGCCCCTGCCTCCCCCCTGCCCTGCCCCTGCCTCCCCCCCGCCCCGCCCTGCCCTTCCCCAGTTGATCAAGAGTTCAGCGCAGCAGGGGCCTGAACACATGATCAGTTGGACGGTACGACGCCCGCAGCCCCACTCGATCATGACCTCAGCGCCGCCAGGCCGTGCTGACCATGATCGAGTGGGTTGGGCCGGCGCTGTCCGCCCACTTGATCACGCTCCGGGCCGTGATCCGCGGGTCCCGGCGTGACCAGATGGCACTCCCGGGCGCGGTCGGGCGGCGGCCGGGTACGGCGACGGGGCCGGAGCTGCTGCCCCCGCAGCTGCTCCGGCCCCGCTCCCGTGCGCGCCGCCCGTGATCAGGCGGCGACCCTGCGTCAGACGGTCGCGCGACCCGCCCGCACCCGGCGCCAGCCGAAGGCACCGAAGCCCAGCGACATGGCGACGAGCAGCAGGACGACGGGGCTGTGGACCTCCGGCAGCGATGCCGTCGGCCCAGTCGGGGTGGTGCCGTCGTTCGGCCCGGCGAAGAGCAGCGGGCCGTCGAGCTGACGCGCGATGGTGCCCTGCGCGTCGAGGCTGTTGTCCGAGACCTTCGTGCTGCTGACGCAGGCACCGGTGCAGCCGTCGGCGTACCCGACGAGGACGTGACCGGTCTTGTCGACCGTGATGTCCATGAAGTCGAGCAAGTTGCGGGTGTTCGCGCCGCTCGAGGTGGTGCACGTCGTGCCGTTGGTGCAGATCTCACCGCGCTGCACCGGGTCGGTGGGCGTGACGTCCACGGTCTTGTACGTCTGGCCGCCGTCGGTGGTGATGGCGACGTACAGGTGCCAGATGCCGCCGGTGTAGGTGTCGCCGCGCGTCGTGCCGGTGGCGTTGGTGCCGTAGGTCTCGTTGTTGCTGTCCCCGCCGGTGGTGCTGCCGAGGAAGGCGATGGCCGCGCGACCCGAGTCCCCGGCGATGACCTCGGGGAAGGCCGCCTGCTGGATGCCCATGGCGTCACCGGGGAAGACCTGGTTGGACCAGGTGATGCCACCGTCGGTGGAGGTCTCGACGCCAGGGTGGCCGTCGCTGCCGGTGTAGCCGTAGTAGATCTTGCCGGCGCGGTCCGCGCTGACCGAGGGGTCGTTGCTACCGACGGTCGACCCGGTGACAGGGTGCACGGTGAAGGTCGTGCCGCCGTCGTGGGAGACGGACACCGCAGCCGTGGTGCCGCAGTTCTTGTTGGGCAGGTAGACGTCACCGGTCGGTCCGACACGGACGTGGCCGTGCAGGCCCCCGCAGCCGTCGGCAGTGGTGAAGGGCGGCTGACCCGTGTTGACGAAGCTGAGGCCGCCGTTGTCGCTGCGCGAGCAGAAGTCGGCCTCGACGGCCTGCGAGCAGTAGTAGACCGCCTGCGGGTAGGTCTTGGCCGAGGCGCTGGCCGGCAGGGGGGTCGGGTAGACCCCGCCACCGAGCGTCTGGTGGTCCGGGCCCGAGAGCTCGCCGCCGCCCTGGCTCGGCGTGCAGGTCTGCGGTCCGGTCGGGCTGGCGGTGGCGTCGTCGAAGAACGCCGAGATGCTGTCCTGGCCGGAGAGCTGGCTGACCTGGACGCGTCCGGTCTGGCTGTTGGTGAACATGATCGGGTCGAGGGTGGTCAACGATGTGCTGAAGCAGGTGACATCGGTGAGCGCGGGCTGGCTGGTCGTCGAGTAGTCCGGGAAGACGGCCTTGACCGTGTTGAGGTTGGCCTGGAAGTAGACGTTGCCGGTCTGCCAGTCGACACCGATCGACGGCTCACCGGACTGGTTGGTCCCAGGCACGGAGGCGAGGCTGTAGTTGCCGAAGGTGGCCGGCCCGGCGGTGGTGCTCGTACCGCCCAGGGTGCCGCCGGTGCTGGGCAACGTGGTGGTGAGCGTGGCCGATGCGTCGTAGGCACCAGCTCCGGAGTAAGAGCACGTCACGGCGTTGTACGACGCTGCCGCGGGACTCGTCAGCGTGACGCTCTCCGTGGCGCCCGGGCCGCCCTTGTCGGAGCTCTGGATGACCTTGCCGGTGGAGTCGTCCAGGTCGAGCATGGTGTCGTTGGTGGCGGAGGTCTCGGTGACGCTGAGCGTCACCACCGCGCCAGCCGGCAGGTTGCCAGGGATGGCCACCGAGAAGGTGTGACCGTCCTGGCCGGTCGTCGTCGGCGCGCCGGCGCAGTTCCCGCCCACGGGGTTAGCCCCTGCGGCGGTCCCGGTCCAGGTCTTGGTCACCGACCCCGCGGTCGTGGGCGCCGTGAGCGTCCCCGAGTCGGCCGGCGTCGAGGCGAGCGCAGGGAGCGCGCTCACGCAGAGCAGGCCGACGGCCAGGAGGAGCGGGCGTCCCCGCGAGAGGGTCGAGGTCATAGTTTACGTGGTTCGACGTCGCCAGCCGTTCTCCTGCCGACCCGCATCACCGCGTGCGGCCAGCCGGCCCAGCGCCGCCACCGACCAGGATGGGCCGGTGGGTATCCGGAACGGGCGACGGTCCGGCCTCCTGGCGCTGGCGGCCGCTCTCGTCCTGGGCGGGGCCGCGGTGGCGGTCGCGCTCTCCGGCTCGGGCTCGCACCCCAGCTCGGCCGGTGGTGGCCTCCCGGCGGCCTCCACCGCGACGGCATCCCCGCTGCCGGGCCAGCTCTTCCCGTCGGTCGCGTGCGATAGCGCCACCGCGGCCGGCCAGGCGTGGCCCGACCCAGCGCTCGCCGGGCTCCCGCGCCTCGCCGGGGCGACGGTGACCACGGTCCAGCGTGGCGGCGGCACGCTCGCGGTGCAGTTCACCGTGCCGTCGCACTTCACCGACGCGGCGGGTGCGCTGCGCGCCGCCCTGCCGGGTGCGGGCTTCGTCGTCGTGGGCGGCGACGAGGAGCCCAAGGAGGTCGACACCCGCTTCCTCGGCGGGACGCTCACCGGCGGCATCAAGCTCATCGCCACCGGGTCGTGCACGAGCCTCGGCATCCTCGCCGTCGTCGACCCACAGGCGACCGCCGCCCCCGCCTCACCGCTGCCTGCCTCGCTGCTCCCCGGCGGTCCGGGCTCTCCCGGCGGTCATCCCTTCGCGTCGGCGGGAGCGACACCCTGACGCGCGCTCTCAGCCGGTGACGCGCAGCGCCGCCCAGCTCGCCACGAGCACGAGCGGCACCCCGAGCAGCCCGACGCGGGCGAAGAGCCACGGGCTGATCCGCACCCCGCGCGCCGTGCAGCGCTGGCGCCACAGCAGCGTCGCCAGCGAGCCCCACAACGTGATCAGCGGCCCGGCGTCGGTGCCGAGGAGCAGGCCGAGCAGCTGGGTGGTGTGGCCGGGCGCGACGGCGGGCTCGACGGCGAGGTATGCGGGGAGGTTGTTGACCACGTTGCTGCTCACCGCACCGACCCCCGCGGTGCGCAGCGTGCCCGTGCCGGCGGCGTGCGCGAGCAGGTCACCGAGCCCGTGGCGGTCCAGCGCGGTGACGGCGAGGAAGAGCCCCTCGGTCAGCACGAGCAGCCGCCATGGCACCAGGCCGGGTCGCAGCTCGCGCCGCCGGCGCACCGCGAAGGCCAGTCCGCACACCGCCGCCGCCGGCACCGCCACCGTCCACGGTGGCGCTCCGAGCAGCACCCCGGGCACCAGGGCGAGGCACGCCGCCGCGCAGACCCGGAAGAGCAGCCGGTCGGCCGGCACGGTGGGGGCTGGGGTGTCGTACCCGCCGGTGAGGTCGCGGCGGAACCACAGGCCGAGGTAGGCGACAGTGACGACGACGGCCACCACCTCGGGCAGCGCCATCCGACCGGCGAAGGCCAGCGTGCCGGTCGAGGCGCCGAGGTGCTGCACGGCGAGCAGGTTGGTCAGGTTGCTCACCGGCAGCAGCAGGCTGGCGGTGCCGGCGAGCCAGACGACGAGGAAGGCGAAGGGCAGCGGGCGCAGGCCCAGCCGGGCGGCCAGGGTCAGGACGACAGGGGTGAGGAGGACGGCGGTGGTGTCGAGGCTCATGCCGATCGTGGTCAGCGTGCCCAGCGCCGCGACCAGCAGGAAGAGCCGGCGCGTCGACCCGCCGCCGGCCCGGGCGCACACCCCGGCTGCGGCGTCGAAGACCCCCGCCGCGTCGGCCAGCTCGGCCAGCACGGTGATGCCGACGAGGAAGGCGAGCACGGGGCCGGCGCGGGTGACGGCGACCTCGCGGGCCGCGCCCCCGGGTAGCCAGCCGGTGAGGACGGCGAGCAGCCCCAACGCACCCGCGACCAGCCACATCGGCGCCAGCCTGCCGTACCCCTCGGCTGGGGACGACCTGGGTGCGCGGTGACGCTCTCACAGCTGCTGCACCTGCTGCTCGGCACCGCGGTGCTGCTCGCGCTCACCGCGGTCGTGCTGCGGGCCGGCAGGGTGCAGCTCGGGCTGGCGCCTTACACCGCGGTGCTCCGGGGCGGGGCGCAGCTCGCCGTCGTCGGGCTGGCGCTGCGCGGCGTGCTGACCTACCCACCGGCCGTCGCGCTCGTGCTCGTGCTCATGCTCGGCACGGCCACCCGCACGGCGACCGGGCGCCTCGCCGCCCTCGACCGCCCGGGGCGGGCGGTGGTGCTGGCCTGCACCAGCGGTGCCGTCGTCACGCTGGCGCTGGTCTTCGCGCTGGGGGTGCTGCCGGTGCAGGCGCGGTACGTCGTCGCCCTCGGCGGCATCGTCATCGGCAACACGATGACCGCGGCGACGCTCGCGGGGCGCCAGCTGATCGCCGGCCTGCGGAGCCGCCGGGAGGAGGTCGAAGGGTGGCTGGCGATCGGCGCGACCCCGCGGCAGGCCGTCGCCGACATCGCCAGGGCCGCCGCGGGTGAGGCGCTGGTGCCCGCGCTCGACCAGACCAGGACCACCGGCGTCGTCACGCTGCCCGGCGCCTTCATCGGGGCGTTGCTCGGCGGGGCCAGCCCTACGCAGGCGGCGCGTTTCCAGCTCGTGGTGCTGGTGTCGCTCATCGCCGCCGAGGCGATCGTCGCGGTCGCCCTGGTGCGCCTGCTCGGGGCTCCGACGCACCACCCGCCCGACCCACCCGGGGACCACCTGCACCAGGGTCGGGTGGCCAAGGACCGGCGGCGTCGATGGCCGCTGCGGAGCGGACGCCTCGACGTCGGCCGGCGCACCCTGCCCGTCGGGTGGATCTCGGCGCGCGGCCCGGTGGCTGAGGACGCCTCGGCGCGCAGCCACGGCCCGGCGTCGGCTTGATGGACACCGCTCCACCACCCTGACGGCCATGCCGCAGCGTGCAGCCCCGCACCCGAGCTCCGCACGGGCCGAGAGCTCCCGGGTCGAGACGTTCTCTGACGCCGTGTTCGCGATCGCGCTCACGCTGCTCGTGCTCGACCTGCGCTCCGACGCCCCCCGCGGTCACCTCGGGCACGAGCTCGCCACCCAGTGGCCCGGGTACGTCGCCTACCTGGCCGCGTTCCTCAACATCGCCGCGATCTGGTGCAGCCACCACGACCAGGTCATCGCCACACTGCTGTACGCAGGGGTCGGCTTCCTCCTTCCCTTGGCGTACGTCGCGCTCTACCGGTACCTGGCCCACCGACCTGATCTGCTGGCCGGACCGAAGGCTGTCCACTACTGCCGGGCCGGGACCCGACGTGCGCTGCTCAACATGGCGCTCTACCCCGCCGTCGTCGCGGCGGCCCTCGTCGTCCCGGTGGCGGCCCTAGTCATCTTCGCGCTGCTGCCAGCGTTCACGCTGGCCCTCTTGCTCCGCTCCACCATCCCGACCGACCACCCGTAGCGGCGACCACCCGTGGGGGTGGCTCGCCGGAGATGGGTCGCCGTGCACGGCGGACGGGCAGGGTGCCCGCCATCCGCCGGCGCACGCGTTCCGGGTCGGGTGGAGTCGCCCCAGGAGGCTCGAGGTCAGGCAGGCAGGCCGGCAGCCCGACGAGCACGGCTGCGGCGGCCAGCTCATGGTCGTAAGTGATCATCTCGTCGACGCCGATGCGGAGGGCGACGGTGAGGTGCACGGCGTCCGCCGACCTCAGCCGACCCGGCAGGCCGCCCGCGGTGAGCAGGTCACCGCGCGTGAGGTCGACCAGGTCACCGCATCGAGGAGGGTGCCGACCGCGACCAGCCCGATCTCTGCCGGGTGACGTCGTGCTGCGCAGTGCAGCTCGGTGTGCAGCAGCCAGGAGGCCACGAGCGAGCGACCCCCGTCGGGGCAGCCAGCACGTGCTCGAGCAGGGCCACCGACCTGCCTCCTCGACCACCAGCTTCATCGCCGCAGAGGTGTCGAGGTAGGAGGTCACCAGCGCCCGCGGGCGCCCTCGAGGAGTGCATCGCTCGTCACTGCCGAGGTGACGCGTGGGATGGTCGCGATGCTGGCGAGCGGTTGCCGCGCCGGCCGGGCCTGTCCCAGCGCCACCAACCGAGCCAACGCGTCGCCCGGCGGGGAGATCACCGCGGCGACCTGACCGTTGTTGGTGATCTGCACCGACTCGCCTGCCGCCACCGCCCGCAGGATCTCCCCAGAGGCGTTGCGCATCTCGCGATGCGTGACCATGCGCATGTAGCACACAGTAGCGAGGCCTGGCGGCGGGCTGAGGAGGCTCCCGCGACTGGACTCGAACCAGTAACCGTCCGATTAACAGTCGGATGCTCTGCCAATTGAGCTACGCGGGACCGGTGGTGCGGTTGGCCACGCTACCCGGCGGCCCCGCGCCTCCGCACCGTGGTTCCCCGCAACGCGCGGTCAGCAGGGTCAGCGGCGGTGCGGGAGGCTGGTGGTCACCCCCCGTCCACCTGGAGGCCTCGTGATCGTCCGCCGTCTGTCCTTCCTCGCCGGCCTCGGCATGGGGTACGTCCTCGGTGCTCGCGCCGGGCACGAGCGGTACGACGCCATCGCCAGCCAGGCTCGGCGCTTCGCTGACCGCCCGGTCGTGCAGGAGGCCGCTGGCCTGATCAGCGCGCAGGTGACCGCGCTCGGGCGCCGCGCCACCGACACGGTGCTCGGCCGACGCAGCCGTGACCGCGACGCCGGGTTGCCCGGCGTCGTGGCAGGGCACGCCCCCAGGGCCGCCGGGAGCACGGCGACGTGGGCCGCCGGGACGACGACGGCGGGCAACGCCGCGGCAGGCAGCACCGGCTGACGCAGCACCCAGAGCCGCCCGCACCGACCACCGAGCAGGAGACACACCCGCCGTGAGCACCGACGCGAGCACCCCGTACGACCCCGAAGCGGACCCGGCGACCGCCGACGCCGCCTTCTCCGGTGGCGCCGGACCGACGGGCGACCGCATCCCCGAGCCGCCGGACGCGCTGGAGGACGAGGGGGTGCCCGACCTGTCCGACGAGCTGGGCGCCAAGGCCGTCACGGGGGATGCGCAGGAGGGTTTCGACCTGCCGCAGCGCCCGACGACGACCTCGCTCGACCGGTGGGGCGTGACGACCGAGGAGGAGGCCGGCCTCGAGCCGCTGGAGCGCCGCCTCGCCAGCGAGGAGCCCGACCTCACGGCCGACGACATCGCCCGCGCCGGCGAGGCCGAGCCGGTCGGCCGCCTCGAGGACGCCGGCACGGACGGCGCCCGGGCCCTCGGGTACGACGGCGGCGGCCTGACCGCGGAGGAGTCGGCCCTGCACCTCGACCCGCGCAGCGACCCCGCCCTCGACCCGCTGCCCGCGGTCGCCCCGGACGGGGAGCCTGCCTGAGCGTTCCCCCGCCCCTCGCCCCGCCGGCCCTCGGGCAGCTGGTCGACCTGCTCGCCCGGCGGCACGTCCTCGGCGTCGTGTGGCGGCTGCGGGGCACGCCGGCCTCCTTCGCCACGCTGGTCAGCGCGAGCGGCGCGCCGGAGCAGCAGCTCTCCCAACGGCTGCGCGAGCTGAGGGAGGCGGGGCTGGTGGAGGTCGATGAGGGCGGCGACTACCGGCTGTCCCACCACGGCCGCCGGCTGCTCGGGGTGCTCGAGCCGCTGGAGGCGTGGGCCAGCCGCGACTGGTCTGCTCTCGGCCCCCGTCAGCGCACCCCTCGCGGGGCCGCGACCACCGGCCGGGGCGAGCCGGGCTAGCGTCTCGAGGGGTGGAGCAGGGACCCCGCCGGTGCACCGCCGCGGCCTGAGCGCCGTGCTCGCCGTACCCCCCGAGCGCACCGGCGCGGTGGTCGCCGCCGTGCTGGCGCTCGCGCTGCTCCTAGCGGCGCACGCGGTGCTGCTGGCGCTGCGGGTGCTGCGCCGCGGCTGACCCATCGGCCGGCCCGGCCGGCACCATGAGGATGGCTAGCACCGGGACCGCCCCCACCACGGTCACCCCGAGCACCGCGGCGAGCCACCCGGGCGGCAGCGCGCCGAGACGCGGCAGCCCGAGCGCGAGACCGGCCAGCGCCCCGGCTGTGGCCACCGCCCGGGCGGCCGGCGCGCCCAGCAGGGCGAGCACCGCGACGGCCGGCGCGAGGTACCACGGGTAGAGCACCGGCCCGAGGAGTCCCACCCCGAGCAGCCCCCAGCCCACGGTTGCCGCGAGCGGTCGGGCGCGCACCGTGAGCAGCAGCACGACGACGACCGCGGCGCCGAGCAGCTCCGCCGGCCGCTGCCCGAGCACCGTCGCCGGCGCCAACCGGGTGTGCCCCTCCCCCGGCGTCGACAGGGCGGACAGGAAGCCCAGCGGCCGGGGTACGACGAGCGCGGCCAGCCCCCACACCGCGCCGGTGGCGACCGCGGCGGTGCCGACCGAGCGGAGGCGGTCGCGGGGGTGGCCGGCCAGGTCGGTGGCGAGCAGGCCGGCCAGCACCACGGCGCCGGGCAGCTTGACCGCCGCGGCCGCGGCCGCCGCCGCGTACCCGAGCAGGCGCCGATCGCGGCCGTGCGCCACCACCGCACCGACGGCGAGCGCACCGAGCAGCGCCTCCCAGTGCGCGGCGGAGGTGAGGGCGACGAGCGCGAGCGGACTGCCGGCCACGAGGAGCACCGCCCGCCCCGGCCGGTCCCGTGTCGCCGTGGCGACCAGCGCGGCGGTGACCGCGACGGCCGCCGCCGCGGCGAGGCGCAGCACCAGCACGCCACCGACCTCCCCGTGCGCGGGGGCCAGGCGCGAGACGGCCAGCGCGAGCGGGCCGTAGGGCGCCGGTGCAGCGCGCCAACGCGGGTCCGCCGCCAGCGCGAGCGGGCCGCCGAGCGCGGCCACGCCCGTACGCGTCGGGTCACCGCCGGCCTGCAGCAGCCCGCCCTGCGCGACGTAGCTCGCCACGTCGAGGCTGAGCAGCGGCGGGCCGACGAGGATCGGCAGCGACCACAGCAGCGCGACCCCGCCTGCCGCGGCGGCCCGCAGCGGGCGGGCCAGCAGGACGGCGGCCGAGCCGGCGAGCAGCAGCAGCGCGGCCAGCGTGACCGCCGCGACCACGGCCCGCCCGGTAGCGGTTGCCGGCCCGACCTGCAGCCCCCCCCACCGCGGGCGCTGCACGCCGACCTCCACGGGCAGGCGGCCGGCCGCGCCGGCCAGCCCGAGCGAGGCCAGCAAGCCGCCGATGACCGCCGCGCGCCTCATCCGGCCGGTCCGGGCCGGGCGGCCGCGCGTCGCTGCCACGCCCCCCGTGCGGAGCGCAGGCAGACGGCGGCGAGCAGGCCGTCGCGGGCGAGCAGCAGGGGCAGCGTGACCCCGCCGCCGTGCACCAGTGGGGAGAACAGGAAGGGGTACTCGACCTGGGTCAGCAGGCACGCGGCCATGAGCAGCGCGGCCGTCCGGCGGACCACCGGGTCGCGTGGGCGCTGCGCCACGGCCAGCGCGACGAGCCCCAGCGGCCACACGAGGTACTGCGGCGAGAGCACCCGGCTGAGCAGCATCAGCGCGGTGACCACCGCCAGGACCGCGCCGACCGGGTCGCCCGTGGTCCAACCGCGCCAGGTCGCCACCGCCGCCAGCAGCACCACGAGCGCAGACGCCACGGTGCACAGCGCGGCGGCCGTCGCCGTACCGGGCCCGGCGACCTGGTAGCTGCCGTAGGTGTGGGCGACCGTGGCCCCGCCCAGGTGCAGGGCCCGCAGCACGAGCCACGGCAGGGCGGCGACCGCCTCGACCTCCAGGCCCCGCGAGCGCTGCTGGTGCGCGAAGTCCATCGCCTCCCTCAGCCGGCCGCTGCCCCCCAGCACGACGAGGACGGCGAGGCCGCTCGCCACCATGCCGACCAGGAGGCGGAGGAGGAGGCGCGGCCCGCCGGCAGCGACCGCCCCGGCCGCCGGCCAGACCTTGAGCAGAGCACCCGCGCCGAGCAGCGCGCCGCCGAGGCGCGGCCGGCCCTCGGCGAGCAGCACCAGCCCGGCCACCGCGCACGCCGTCGGCGCCAGGTCGAAGCGGTGCAGCAGCAGTGGCCCGACCAGCAGGCCGCCCAGCGCCCACACCCGCAGCCCCGCATCCGACCGTCGGGCCAGCAGCCATGCCACGAGCGCGTCGACGCCGAGCATGGAGACCACGAAGGCGGGGAGGTACGCCGCCCCCGTCACGTCGGCGAGCAGGCGGACGGCGGCGAAGAGCGTGCCGGCGAGTGGCGGGTACTGCCAGGACGGGTCCCCCATCGGCAGGTGGCCGCCGACGAGCGTGCGCGACCACCGCGCGTAGAGCACCACGTCACCGGTGAGCGCGTGGGTGGTGGAGTAGCGCCAGAGCACCGCGGTGGCGAGCACCAGCCGGGTGGCTGCCCAGATCGCGACGGTCCCGGGACGCGCGGCGTCGGTCCGGCCCGGGACGCCAGGTGGTCGCTCGTCGTGGGCCAGGGACGGGCTCGCCCGCGACGCGTACGGGGCGGCGGGCATCGCCCCGGTATCGTCGCACGACGGGCGCCGGGTCCGGCCGGGACCCGCTCGGAAACCGGGGGGTCCGATGAGCACGCTCGCCCCCGCGCCACCCGCTCCCCTGCTGCAGCGGCTGCGCACCGACCCGGTCTGGCTCGCCACGGCCCTGGCGGTCGCGCTGGGGGCGGCGTACCTGTTGACCGTGCCGCACGTGCCCGACCTGGCCGCCCAGGTCGCGCGCGCCGACGCCGCCCGCAGCGACCCCGGCGCGATCTGGTGGGGGGGGTGGTACGGAGGCATCGTCACCCCGCCGTACAGCCTGCTGACCGGGCCGGTGATGGGGTGGCTGGGCGTACCGCTGGTCGGCGCTCTCACCCTCGTCGCCACGGCCGCGCTCGTGGGCGCCCTCCTGCGCGGGCACGCCCACCGCCCGGTCCTCGGCGCAGGGCTGTCCACGCTCGCACTCGCGGCCGACGTGCTCGCCGGGCGGGTGACCTTCGCCGTAGGGCTGCTCGTGGCGGTGGCCGCGCTGCGCCTCCTGCAGCTGCGCCGGGGGCGGTGGGCCTTCGCCGTCGGCTTGCTCGCCGGCCTGACCAGCCCGCTGGCGGCCTTCTTCCTCGGCATCATCGCCGGCGGCACGATGCTCGCCGACCGCAGCCGCCGGGTCGCCGCCCTCGGCGTGGCCGCCGCCGCCGCGCTGCCGGTGCTGGCGATCACCGCGGTCTTCCCGCAGCAGAGCGACATGCCGACCAGCGTCCGCGGCATCTGGGTCCCGCTGGCCACGCTGGTCGTCCTCGCCGCGCTGCGGCTGCCACCGGTCGTCCGGGCGACCGCGGCGCTGTGCGCCCTCGCCGTCGCGATCGCCTTCGTGCTGCCGAGCCCCGTGGGCAGCAACGCCCAGCGGCTCGCGCTGATCGCCGCGGCTCCGGCGGCGATGGCCGTCACCCGGCTGCCGAAGCGTTGGACGGCGGTGCTCGGCGTGGTGCTGGCCGTCTGGCCGTGCGTCGACCTGGCGACGTCCTTCGCCCGGGCCACCGACCCCTCGGCGCAGGAGGCCTACTACGCGCCGCTGCTGTCGATGCTGCCCTCGGCGGGGGCGGTCAGCGGCCGGCTGGAGGTCGTCGAGCCGCAGTCGCACTGGAGCTCGGCCTACCTCACCGCCCGGGTGCCGCTCGCCCGCGGGTGGGAGCGCCAGGTCGACGCGGCCGCCAACCCCATCTTCTACACCTCGGCCCTCGACGCGGGTGACTACCACCGGTGGCTGCTCGACAACGCGGTCACCGAGGTCGCGCTGCCCGACGCGGCGATCGACTTCGGCAGCCGGACCGAGGCCCAGCTGGTCGGTGCCGGGCTGCCCTACCTCGCGCCGCTCGGGCATGCGCAGCACTGGTGGCTCTACCGCGTCACCGACGCCCGCCCGGTCGCGGACGGCCCGGTCTCCGCGGTCCGGATGACCTCCACCGACCTCACGCTGACGGTGCGCCGCCCAGGTACGACGACGCTGCGGGTGCGATGGTCCGCGCAGCTCGCGCTGGACGGCCCCGCCGGCTGCCTGGCCGAGGATCCCCTCGCCCCCGCCGGCCCGGGCGGCACCTGGACGACTTTCACGACCGTGGCCCCGGGGACCTACGTCGTGCACAGCGGGTTCCACCCGCTCGGCGGCACCAGCCACTGCACCGCCGGCTGGCAGCAGCTGATGGCCACCCCCGGCTGACGCCCGCCGCGCTGT
>JAABUO010000816.1_pt1 | contig 48763 bp, 44 predicted proteins | sample 5559291 | NCBI WGS metagenome assembly JAABUO01 (sample SAMN10711878, study PRJNA513372) | rock metagenome | isolation source: Antarctica rocks | place: Antarctica: Victoria Land, Finger Mt sud | reverse complement strand
GAGCCGGTCATCGACCAGTCGCCGCGGCGGGGAAGAAACCCGCGTCGACATGAACCGAGACGATCAACCACGGCCGCGTCGAACGGCTGGAACGACACGCCCGAAGGTTCTGAGACCAGGTCTAAGCAGGTCGGGACGCCGCGGTGGCGCGGGCATCTCCGCAGCTGCCGGTCTGGTCGCCGCAGCCGCGCTGACGGGGAGCATCCTGCTACCGCCGGCCGGTGGCCTGCAGCGCCTCGGTCTGACGGTGGTCGACGCCTGGATCATCGCGGCGGGCATCACGGCCCTGCGCGCGGACCGGCTCAGGCGCCGGCCATCAACGCCGCCATCCGCTCCCGCAGCGCCGTCGCCGCCGAGTACGGCCGCACCATGACGGTGAAGTCGTCGACCAACCCGTCGGCGCCCACCCGCAGGATGTCGACGCCGTCGAGCGCGCGGTCGCCCACCCGGCACGAGAACATGAGGACGTGGCCGCTGGCGGAGGAGAACTCGGCGGTGTAGCGGAAGTCCTCGAAGACCTGATTGACGGCGGACAGGATCTGGCGCAACGCGTCGCGGCCCTCGTACGGACGATGGACGACGGGGCTGTGGAACACCACCGAGGGGCTGACGACCGACAGCGACAGGTCGAGGTCATGGGCCTCGACGCCTCTACGGAAGGTCTCACCCGCGGCCGCTGTCGTCTGCATGGAACCGGTCGTCTGCACGGGACCTGACTACCCGCCGACGGGGCCGGTTACCACCCGTCCGGCGGAGCAGTCACGGCGCCGCCGGGTCGACGGTGATGGCGTGATCAGATCGCCCGCCTCAGGGCTCGCTGTCGCCGAGCCGTTCCGCTCGGACCCCAGGTTCTGGCGCTCGCTGCGGGCGCTGCTGCTGACGCTCGCCGTGCTGCCGCTCGGCGCGGCGGCCGCGATGGTGCTGGCAGTGCGGGTGGGCGGCCTAGCTCCACTGGTCCCGCTGGTCGTCGCGGCGCTCGTCCTCGGCCGGGCTGGGGTGCTGGGCGTGCAGTCTTCGCGCCGGAGCCGTGCGGCGTTCGCGCCGGGTCCCCTCGGGCAGCGGGCCTGGCGGAACGCCGAACGGCAGGCGGTGATGCGCGGCTTCTGGCCCGCGCTGCGCGGTGCCGGGGCACGATAGCCCGGCCGAAATGCACGGCGCTCCCCAGGCTGGGCGCCCCCTGCCCCCGATCAGCCCCATCTACCGCTGCTTGCTGGTACAGCAGCGTGCAACGGGGCCCGGAGCTGCCGTCAGCAACCCCCGATAGCGTCGGCCCGTGATCGACCTGCTGCTGCGCAACGGACGCCTGCTCGACACCGGGGATGCGACCGCCCCGGCCGAGCCCGTCGACCTCGCCGTCGAGGACGGCACCCTGCGGCTGCTCACGGGCTCGGCCAGGACCGGGCCCGACGCCCGGGAGACGGTCGACCTCGGTGGCCGCGTCGTCACGCCGCCGTTGGTCGAGCCACACATCCACCTCGACGCCGTCCTCACCCAGGGCCAGCCCCGCCCGAACGTCTCCGGGTCGCTGTTAGAGGGCATCGCGGTGTGGGCCGAGCGGGCCAAGGATCTCACTACTGAGGATGTGCAGACCCGGGTCCGGCAGGTCCTGAAGTGGCAGCTGGCGGGCGGGGTGCAGCACGTGCGCAGCCACGTCGACGTCTGCGACCCGGAGCTGCGAGCGCTGCGGGCACTGCTCGAGCTGCGGGAGGAGGTCCGCGGGATGATCGACCTGCAGATCGTCGCCTTCCCGCAGCAGGGCATCCTTGCCTACGACGGCGGCCGCGAGCTGATGCGCAAGGCGGTCGAGCTCGGTGCCGACGTCGTCGGCGGCATCCCCCACTACGAGTTGACCCGCGAGGACGGCGTGGAGTCCGTCCGCTTCGTCATGGCGCTGGCGCAGGACCACGGTCTCGCTGTCGACATCCACTGCGACGAGACCGACGACGAGCACTCACGCTTCGTCGAGGTGATGGCAGCCGAGACCATCCGGCGGAGGATGTCGGGGCGGGTGACGGCCAGCCACACCACCGCGATGCACTCCTACAACAACGCCTACGCCGCGCGGCTGATCGCCAACATTGCCCGCGCGGGGCTGACGATGGTCACGAACCCGCTCGACAACGCCGTGCTCCAGGGCCGGTTCGACACCGGCCCGATCCGCCGCGGGCACACCCGGATCAAGCAGCTGCAGGAGGCGGGCGTCACCGTCTGCATCGGTCACGACTCGGTGATGGACCCTTGGTACCCGCTCGGCTACCGCGACCCGATGCAGGCGGCGTTCGTGCTCGCGCACCTCGCCCACATGAGTGGTGAGGACGAGCTGCACCGGCTCATCCGCATGATCACGACGGACGCCGCGACGACACTCGGGCTCGACGACTACGGGCTGCGTGAGGGCGGGCCGGCCGACCTCGTCGTCCTAGATGCCCCGACCGACCTCGACGCCCTGCGCCTGGTGACACGCCGGTTCCTGGTCGTGCGGGGCGGGCGCATCGTGGCGCGCACCGAGCCCGCCCGCACCACGGTCACCTGGGACGGGACCGAGGAGCCGGTCACCTTCCTGCGCTGACGCCAGCGCCGGCCGCTGGTCGGGGCTGGCTGCTACTCGGGCAGGACCAGCGTCTCGTTGCGACGGCCATGCTGGAAGCGGAAGAAGACCGCATACAGCAGTGCGGCGAGCACGAAGCCCACGCCGAAGGTGATGTCGCCGATGCCGGGGTGCGCCTTGGCGATGGGCCCGACGTACTCGGTCTGCGCCGAGAACAGCCAGATCGAGAGGGCCGCCCCCACAGCCATGGCCACGAAGCCGCCCCACGGACGGTGGTGGCGGTCGAACAGGAAGCCGTCAACGCGGTCACGGCGGCGCAGGATCTGGTCGCAGAAGTAGACGCCGAGCCACGGGCCGATCCAGTACGAGATGACCAGCAGGAAGTTCTCGTACTTGGAGGCGGCGTCGTTGAGCCCGGACAGGGCGAGCACGAAGCCGACGATGCCGAAGACGGCAGCCACGATCGCGCGGCGCAGCGTCAGGGGCAGCCGGATGCCGAGGGCGAGGAACGACATCGCCCCGGAGTAGATGTTGATGGCGTTGGCCGACACCGCCCCGAGCGCGATGGCGAGCAGCGTGATGTGGGCAACGTTGGTGCCGAGGTGCCCCGTGAACGCGGCGGTCGGGTTGTCGTTGGGCGGCCCGCCGATCGTCGTCGATGCCGCCCCCATGACCTCGAGCGCCATGCAGGAGACGAACACGCCAAGCCCCGCCCAGATCCCGGCTGCGCGTCCGCTGCTGCGCCCGGGCAGGTAGCGCGTGTAGTCCGTGGCGTAGGGGTTCCAGCCCGCGGCGTAGCCGAAGGCGGCGCCGACAGTCAGCAGGAAGCCGCCGATGCCCCCGGTGCCGTGCACCGACGACGGGTGGGCCTTGGACGCGGTGACGACGCCGGCTACCACGAACGCGGCGGCGAGCAGCGGGAAGGCGACCCGCTCGAACATGTGGACGAGGTTGTGCCCGAAGAATGCGACCGCCAGCTGCAGCGCCACGATGATGACCAGGCAGGCCACCTTCGACCAGCCGAACAGGGTGCTGAGCGCGAGCGCCCCGCTCACGCTGTTGACGGCGAACCAGCCCACGCCCGCGATCACGGCGTTGAGCCCGGCGGGCAGGATGTTGCCGAGGTAGCCGAAGGAGATCCGCGACAGGATCATCTGCGGCACGCCGAACCGTGGGCCGCGGGCCGACAGCACGCCGTGGCTCAGCGAGCCGAGCAGCGTGCCGACGAAGATGCCGAGGACGGCCTGCCAGAACGTCAGGCCGAAGAACTGTACGGCGATGACGCCGACGAAGATCGTCGCGAACTCGAGGTTGGGCGACATCCAGGTCCAGAACAAGTCGAGCGGCCGCCCGTGGCGCTCGTCGGCCGGGATGTACTCGGCCCCGCCCGGCTCGACCTTGGCGACCTTGCTGCCGTAGGTGCCCTCGCGGATCTCGCCGGTGACCCGGACCGTCTCGTCCGTCCGCTGGTCCGTGCTCGTCGATACCGCTGACATCTGCCGTCCGCCCTTCGGTGCACGTGGCCGCTGCCGTCACCGTAACCGGCGCACCCCTGGTTGATGGCGCAACGGTGTTAGGCACGGCGTGAGATGGGTAACGCCGGGCAGGCTGTCCGTGGGCAATCAGCGCCGCCGGGCGGCTGGTTCCCGGCTGATCAGGTCGAGCGCCACCTGGTCAGCGGCGCCTCGGCGCACCTCGACCCGGAAGCCCAGCCCCTCGGCGAGGTCGGAGACCGCGTGGGCGAAGGTGATTCCCTCGCCTGCCCCGGGCAGTACGGGCGCAGTCAACAGCGCGCGGGCCAGCCGCCCCTTACCGACCTTGGCCGGATGGCTGATGGCCCGGAGCACCCGCGCGCGCCCCCGTCCCCGCTCGACGAGCACGCGGACCGGGACGACCTGCCGGCGCAGCGGGCCGGTCACCGGCCACATGGCTGTGTAGTCAGTCGAACGCAGGTCGAGCACTGGCCCGTGGCCGAGCAACAGCGGCAGGTACCCGCGCAGGGCCGGGCGCCACCAGGCGGTCACCGACCCCACCCCCGGCACCGTTGCCGAGGCAGGGACCCGGTGGTCGGGCAGCAGCTCGTCCCCCCGGACCGCCCCGAACGCCCCATCCATGATCACGACGGTGCCGGCGGCGCGGGCACGCTGCGACTCGGTCAGCGTGGTCGCATCCAGCGCCTCGTAGAGGACGCCGGTGAAGCGCTCAATGGCGGGCATCGTCGGCGCGTCGAGCATTGTCGTGTTTACGGCGAGGGCTGTCGCGGCGCTCCCCGCCGGGAGCTTCAGCGCGGCCGTCGCCGCAGCGGGATCGTCCCGGCAGAACCGGGCGACCGCCTCCAGCAACGGCCCCCTAGCCGCGGCCAGGAGAGGTGGCCCGAGCCCAGCGGTGCGCAGCGAGGGCCCAGTCCCGCCCGAGGCCTTGGTCTCGCTGGGCGGGAGCAGGACCAGCACGCTCGGCCCCCTCTCGCCCGCTGCTTATCCGGTGGGCAGGTGCCCCGGTAACCTCGGACGCGCCGTGCTAGTCACCTTGGATGCCGTCAGCCTGACCCATGGCACCACGACCCTGCTCGATGCCGTGTCGCTCGGCATCGACGACAACGACCGGATCGGCGTCGTCGGTCGCAACGGTGCCGGCAAGAGCACGCTCGTCCGGGTCATCTCTGGCGTGGAGCCGCCGGACAGCGGGCGGGTGGCGCCCCGCGCCGGCCTGCACATCGGGTTGCTCGACCAGACCGACCGGCTGCCGGGCGGCACCGTCGGCCAGCTCGTGCTGGGCGACCGCCCCGAGCACGAGTGGGCTCGCGATGCTGCCACGCGCGCGGTGCTCGACGGCCTGGGTGTGCGCGACCGGCTGGAGCAGGACGTCGCCGCCCTGTCCGGCGGGGAGCGCCGGCGGGTCGCGCTCGCGGCGCTGCTTGTCGAGGACAGCCTCACCGGCCTGGACCTGCTGGTGCTCGACGAGCCGACCAACCATCTCGACGTCGAGGGAGTCGACTGGCTCGCCGGCCACCTCGCCCGGCGGCGCGGTGCGCTGCTGACCGTCACGCACGACAGGTGGTTTCTCGACGCCGTCTGCCGCACGACGTGGGAGGTCGGCCGCGGCGACGTCGCGGCCTACGACGGTGGCTACGCCGCCTACGTGCTGGCACGCGCCGAGCGTGAACGGGTCGCGGTCGCCACCGAGTCGCGGCGGCAGAACCTGGTCCGCAAGGAGCTGGCATGGCTGCGCCGGGGGCCGCCGGCTCGCACGTCGAAGCCGCAGTTCCGCATCGACGCCGCCAACGCCCTCATCGCCGACGAGCCGGCACCGCGCGAGTCGATGGTGCTCAAGCGAGCTGCCGCCGTCCGGCTGGGCAAGACTGTCTACGACCTCGAGGACGTGACTGTCGGCTACGGCGACAGGCGGCTGCTCGAGCACGTCACCTGGCAGCTCGGCCCGGGTGACCGGGTCGGGGTTGTCGGGGTCAACGGCGCGGGCAAGAGCACGCTGCTGCGCCTGCTCGCCGGAGACCTCCCCCCGCAGCACGGCGAGGTGCGGCGCGGCAAGACCGTGCGCCTGGCCTACCTCTCCCAGGACGTCGTCGAGCTCGATCCGGCGATGCGCGTGCTCGAGGCGCTGGAGGAGGTCGGGCGCGTGCTTCCGGTCGCCGGTGGCCGGGAGCTGACAGCGGGCCAGCTGCTGGAGGCGTTCGGCTTCCCCGCTGCCAAGCAGTGGACCCGGTGCGGCGAGCTGTCCGGTGGGGAGCGTCGGCGCCTGCAGCTGCTCCGGCTGCTGCTGGAGGGCTCCAACGTGCTGCTTCTGGACGAGCCGACCAACGACCTCGACATCGAGACGTTGCAGGCCCTGGAGGACGTCCTCGACGGCTGGCCCGGCTCGCTCGTCGTGGTCAGCCACGACCGCTACTTCATCGAGCGGACCGTCGACGTGGTGGTGGCCCTGCTCGGTGATGGGCGGCTGGCGGCGCTGCCGGGCGGCATCGAGGAGTACCTCGAGCGCCGGAGGCAGGCGCCGCCGGCGGAGCGGGTCGCGGGCGGCGGCGCGATGACGCGGGACGACGCGGCGCGGCGCCGAGGCGACAGCCGGGAGCACGACCGCCAGCGGACCAAGGAGCTCGGGCGGCTGGAGCGCGCGATGCAGCGCCTCGACCGGCGCCGCAGCGACCTGCACGAGCGGATGGCCGAGGCGGCCAGCGACCACGAGGCGGTAGCCCGGCTCGACGCCGAGCTGCGCGAGGTGCTGGCTGAGACGCAGACGGCCGAGGAGGCCTGGCTCGACCTTGCCGAGGAGGCGTGAACGATCCGAGCGAGGGGGCTGGTGCGGTCAGCTGTTGGCTGGTAGCCTCGACCCCGGTTGTAGTTGCAGTCCTCGTACGTCTTGACGCCCGCGGGTTCTGACAGCGGGCGTCCACCATCCGGTCCCACCGGGACGGACACCTCCGCGCAACCCGGGCCCGCAAACGCGGGACCGTCGTGCTACCCCGGAGGAGCCACAATGGCCCAGGGCACCGTGAAGTGGTTCAACGCTGAGAAGGGCTTCGGCTTCATCAGCCAGGATGGCGGAGGCGCTGACGTCTTCGTGCACCACTCGGCAATCGATATCTCGGGCTACCGCACCCTCGACGAGGGCCAGCGGGTCGAGTTCAACGTGACGCAGGGCCAGAAGGGCCCGCAGGCCGAGCAGGTACGTCCCGTCTGACGTTCCCAGCCTCACGGAGGGGCGGGTCGTGCGCACCGCGCACGACCCGCCCCTTTGTCATGTTGGCTGGTCATTGCTGCAGCGGAGGAAGCGTGCACTCTCAGGCGCCGGACGGATGGCGGCGGAGGCAGCGGCCCGGCCAAGGGGCTGTGGACGACCGGGATCCTGTCGGGCCCGGCCGCTAGCGTTGGGGCGTGGCCACCACAGCTGCGTCGCCCACCACCGGGCCGCCGCCTCTCGCCGAGCGTGCGGAGGAGTGGCTGGCCCGCATCGCCGGGCCGTCGGCGGTCCTGCGCGACGACCAGGAGGCGGCGATCGCCGCACTGGTCGATGGCCGGTCGGTGGTCAACGTCCAGCGCACCGGTGCCGGCAAGAGCGCCGTCTACTGGGTGGCAACAGCCCTGCGCCGGGCTGCGGGGGCCGGGCCGACTCTCGTCGTCTCACCCTTGCTTGCGCTGATGCGTGACCAGGTGGGTGCGGCCACGCGAGCCGGCCTGGGCGCCGCCACGCTCAACTCCGCCAACCTCGACGAGTGGGACGCTATCGAGGCTCGGCTGCTCGGCGGTGAGCTCGACGTCCTGCTGGTCAGCCCCGAGCGGCTGAACTCCTTCGGCTTCCGCGAGCGAGTACTGCCCACCCTCGGGCAGCGGCTCGGGATGCTTGTCATCGACGAGGCTCACTGCATCTCCGACTGGGGCAACGACTTCCGGCCCGACTACCTGCGACTGCGCCAGCTGATCGCCGCGCTGCCACCCGGCACGCCCGTGCTGGCGACAACCGCCACCGCCAACCAGCGCGTCACGGCCGACATAGCCGAGCAGGTCGGCGACCAGACCCTGACCCTGCGCGGGCCGCTCGACCGCACCTCGCTCGCCCTGTCGGTCGTGCCCACGGCCTCCACAGCCGAGGCGTACGGCTGGATCGCTGACGCGCTGCCCAGCTTCAGCGGCTCCGGCATCGTCTACACGCTCACGGTCGCCGAGACCACCCGGCTCGCCGACTTCCTGTCCAGCCGCGGCCACGCGGTGGCGGCCTACTCGTCGGGCACCGACCCCGACGAGCGCGGCCGGCTGGAGCAAGCGCTGCTCAGCGGAGAGCTCACCGCGCTCATTGCCACCAGCAGCCTGGGGATGGGGTATGACCACCCGTCGCTCTCCTTCGTGATCCATCTGGGCGCGCCGGCGAGCCCGATCTCCTACTACCAGCAGGTCGGAAGGGCCGGGCGCGCGCTCGACAGCGCCGCGGGAGTACTGCTGCCAACGGCGGCGGACGAGCCCATCTGGGCCTATTTCGACTCGACGGCCATGCCTCCGGAACGGGTCGTGCGGACCGTCCTCGGCGCCCTGGGCGAGGGCTCGCGAAGCGTGCCGGCCATCGAGGCCGCCACCGACGTGCGGCGCGGCCGCCTGGAGACGCTGCTCAAGATCCTCGATGTCGCCGGCGCCGTGGAGCGCACCCGCGACGGCTACCAGCTGACGGGCATCGCGTGGCACTACGACACCCAGCGCTATGCGTCGGTCGCCGCGTCACGGCGCGCCGAGCAGCAGCAGATGCGAAGCTACCTGGCGGGTAGCAGCTGCCTGATGCGCCAGCTGCGCGAGGCGCTCGACGATGCAGCGGCGCAGGACTGCGGGCGGTGCTCGGTGTGCACGGGCCGGCTGCCCGAGCCCGGTGCGAGGCCGGAGCCGGAGACCGTCACCGCCGCCCTGGCGCACCTGCGCTCGTCGACGTCGGTGCTCGAGCCGCGCAAGATGTGGCCCAGCGGCTCGGGTCGGCGCGGCCGCATCCCTGAGCACCGCCGGGCCGAGCCCGGGCGGGCGCTCGCCTTCGCGGAGGACCCCGGCTGGGGCACCGCTGTCACCGCGGCACTTGCTACGGACGGTCCGCTCGACGACGAGCTGCTGGCCGGCCTGGTGGGCGTGCTGCGCCGCTGGGGGTGGCCGGCGGGGCGGCCGACGACAGTCGTCGCACTCCCCTCCCGGCGGCACCCGGTGCTGGTCACGAGCATGGCTGAGCGGCTGGCTGAGATCGGCCGGATGGCCATCGCCCACCCGCTGGCTCTAGCTGCTTCCGCCGGGTTCGCGGACGACGCGCCAACCTCGCGGGCGTCAGCCGAATCGGCCATCAGCCGGCTGTGCCTCGAGCCTCAGGCTGCCGGGAAAGAAGTACCGGGCGGCCCCGTCCTGCTCGTCGACGACTACGCCCGCAGTGGGTTCACCCTTGCGGTCGCGGCCGACCTGCTTCGCGACGCGGGCGCCGGCCCCGTCTACCCGCTGGTGCTGCACAAGCGGATGTAGCGGCGTGACGAGGTACAACGGGCTTGGGCGCCGCAGCGGCACTGGATGGCTGGGAGCTGACTGTCGCGGTCGTCGGAGAGGACGAACTACCCCCGCAGGCCGCGAGCAGCGCCAGCGAGGCGCTGGTGAGCAGGCCGACGGCCGAAGGGCGGCGGCTCCGCTGGAGCGCCGGAGGTGGGGTCGGCATACACCCAAGGATGCCAGCGGCAGCGGCAGCGTTGCGGGCGCCCTCGGCGGACGGCCAGGGGCACCCGTCAGGGAGCAGGCGATGCGGACGGCGCGGTGGCGGCCGGTGCAGGAGGGGACGGCGCCGCAGGAGTGACCGCGGCTGACGGGGCGGCCGAGGGCGAGGGGACCGGCGTCACGGCCGACGGCGAGCCCTGAGGGGCCTGCGTGCTGGGCTGGGCCGACGCCGGTACTGGCGCTTGGCTCCGCCGCACCGGAAGCGGAGTGGCGCTTGCTCCATCAGCCGGGGTCGGGGTGGGCTGGTGCCGAGGGGTACCGGTGCCGCCAATCAGCGACCCGACTGTCGTCCCCCCCGAGGACCCTCCGCCGATGAGCGCGGAGACGGGCTGCCGGGTGGCCGACTCCACGAGCGTGAGCACGCCGATGGCCAGCGTGAAGACGAGCACCGCTGCCCCAGCGAGCGCCGGCCAGCGACGTCGGACACGTGCCAAGGTGCTCGACGTCGACGGCTGGCGCCGCTTCGGCAGCGGCCGCCCCACCACCGATGGACCCCCATCGGCGGTGCGGCGGGCTGCGGCCAGGCGGCGCAGCCGCTCGTTGGTGCGTCGCAGCGAGGCGCTGTATACCGCCGATCCGACAGTGGCTATCACGCTCGCGACAGCAGCGCCGATCATCGTGCCGGCGACCCCGAACGAGGACGAGACGACAGCGGCGGACACCGCCGCCAGTGCCGAGCCGACCACTTGAACGACGCTGACTCCTGCGGAGCCGGGGCCTGCTCCGGGCGCGACGACCAGGTGAGGTGCGCCCGGTGCGGCGGGAGGGTCGGCCACTGAAGCCGCTGTGGAGCCGGCAGCAGGGGCAGGAGCGGTCGGCTCAACTGTCAGGCCCTGCGGGGCCGGGCGGGGTGCGGGGGTGTGGGATCGAACGGTATCGGGCGGCGTGGTGCTGCTCATCAGGGCTGCGCTTCCTCCAGGTGGCCGTGCACCGGTGCGGTGCGGCTTGTTGACGATTCGACGTGGGGTCCGAGCGGTGGGCCGTCAGCGACCCGCTCCCTGACCAGTCTACGCCGAGTGCTAGCCAGAGCAAGCACCCCAGCCGCACGGTGCAACGCGATCCTGGGGGCCAAGGCGTCGCTGCCATAGCGTTGCTGGATGTGACGTCGAGGGGCAACAGCTGGCCGCCCCACCGGCGCCGCCCCCGCGGGCTGCACCTGTCCCGTGACGTGCCGAGCGCCCCGTGGGCAGCGGGTTCGCGCTGGCGGGCGGGTCCGGACACGCTCGTTGGCCTGTGGGCGTTCGGCACCGGCGAGGCACTGCTCGTCGCCGCCCACCTCGGCACCTCGCCGTGGACAGTGCTTGCTGTCGGCATCACCCGGCACACGCCGCTGTCGACGGGCGAGGCCACGCTCGTCGTCAGCCTGGCCGTGCTTGCAGCCTGGTTGCCGCTGCGGGAACGGCCGGGGCTCGGCACGCTCGCCAACGCCGTCGTCATCGCCGTCGCCATCGACGTCATGGGGCGAGTGCTCCCCCATCCCCCTGCGCTGCTCGCGCAGCTGGTGATGGTGTTCGTCGGAATCGCGCTGATCGGGGTGGGCAGCGGCCTTTACCTGACAGCGGCAATGGGTCCTGGGCCACGGGACGGGCTGATGACGGGGCTGCACCGCCGGTTCGGCTGGCCGGTGGCACGCATCAGGCTCGGGATCGAGGCGGCAGCCCTGCTGGTGGGATGGCTGCTCGGCGGGACTGTCGGAGTCGGCACGGTGCTGTTCGCCGGGCTCGTCGGTGCCGCGGTCGCGCTGGCGCTCGGCGGTGTCCGTGCTGCCACAGCTCCGGTGACTGCCTGACCGGGTCAGGCCGCGCGCGGCGCCGCGACCGGCTCCCGCACCGGCGCCTGGTCGCTGGCCGCTGCGAGCGGGATGGCGGCCGCAGGGGGACGTGCCACCCGACGCAGCATCAACCCGCCACCCGCTGCGGCGACGAGGCAGGCGGCGCCCCCCATGGCGAGGGCCCCCCGGCCACCAAGCCCGTCGGCGACCGCGCCGGCGATGGGCCCGCCGATCGGTGTGGAGCCGAGAAACGCAACCGCCCACAGCGCCATGACGCGGCCGCGCATCTGCGGGTCGGCGGACAGCTGCAGCGTGGCGTTGCCCGCCGACAGGAACTGCACGCTCGCGGCCCCAACCAGCGCGAGGGCAGCCAGCTCCCAGTGCAGCGTGGGGGCCAGGGCGGCGAGCAGGACGACAAGGCCGAACTGCGCGGCGGCGAGGACCAGCGGACGCAGCCCCGTGCGCCCCCGCCCAGCGACAACCAGGCCGCCGACCACAGCGCCGACGCCCATCGCCGCCGTCAGCACGCCGTAGGCCTGCGCCCCCCCGTGGAAGGTGGTGCGGGCGACGACCGGCAGGACCACCTGGAACTCGTAGGCCAGCATGCCGATGAGCGCCATCATCGCCAGCGGCACCGCGAGCGCAGGGGTGCGGCGGACGTAGCGCAGTCCCTCACGGAGCTGGCCGGGCTCACGGCTCGAGGGCGGGGACGGCTGCAGTGCCTGCACGTTCATGCCCGCCAGCGCGACGAGCGCGGCCGCGTAGCTGGCGGCGTTGACCAGGAAGCAGATGCCGGTGCCGACCGTGGCGATGAGCACCCCTGCGACGGCCGGCCCCACCGCACGCGCCGCGTTGACCAGCACCGAGTTGAGGGTGACGGCGTTGCGCAGGTCAGCGGCCCCGACCATCTCGAGGACGAAGGCTTGCCGGGCAGGGTTGTCGAACGTGGTGGCCATGCCCAACAGGCCGGCCAGGGCGAAGACGTGCCACAGCTGCACGGCGCCGGTCACCGTCAGCAGCCCGAGCGCCAGCGCGAGCACCGCCATCACGACCTGCACGCCGATGATCAGACGCCGCTTGTTGGAGCGGTCGATGAGCACACCTGCGTACGGCCCGAGCAGGAGCACCGGAAGTGTCTGCAGGGCGACGACGAGGCCCAGCGCCGCCCCCGAGCCGGTCAGTGTGAGCACCAGCCAGCCCTGCGCGACGGACTGCATCCACGTTCCGGCGAGCGAGACGGCTTGGCCGGCGAAGTAGCGCCGAAAGTTTCGATTTTCGAGGGCGGCAAACGTCCGGCGGACCACGCCTTGACTCTCTGACACGTCACCGCCTCCTTAGCATGGGTAAGCATACGCCTCGCCCTGCCGGACGGCCGAGTAGCGCCTCCCCGTGCTCTGAGGAGGTGCCTCACATGACACGACCCGCGGCGACCCCGTCCCGCGGTGCGCCCTGACGAGCCTGCCCAGGGTGAGCGCTCGCCCTCAGCCGCTCCCTGCTCGTGCTACTCGCCGTCTCCTGCGGCATCACCGTCGCCAACTTCTGAGTGGAGCGCCGGGCAGCCGGCCACCGGCTGAGCGAGTTCGTCCCCGGCGGTCAGCCCATGTGCGGGTAGCCGTGCTGGGTGGCCGGGACGAACGTCTCCTTGATCGAGCGCGGGCTCGTCCAGCGCTGCAGGTTGAGCGGCGAGCCGGCCTTGTCGTTGGTGCCGCTCGACCGGCCGCCGCCGAACGGCTGCTGCCCGACGACGGCGCCGGTCGGCTTGTCGTTGACGTAGAAGTTGCCCGCCGTGAAGCGCAGTGCGCTCATCGCGGTCGCGATGGCCCCGCGGTCCTGGGCGATGACCGCCCCGGTGAGCGCGTACGGGGTGGCGCTGTCGACGAGGCCGAGCACCTGCTCGTACTCCGCATCCTCGTAGACGTGAACGGCTAGCACTGGGCCGAAGTACTCGGTGGTGAACACCTCGTCCGTCGGGTCGTCCCCCTCGAGCAGGGTCGGCCGCACGAACCAGCCCTCGGTGTCGTCGCAGGTGCCACCCGCGAGCAGCCGGATGGATGGGGTGGCGGCGGCCCGGTCCAGCGCTGCTTGCACGCGGCGGAATGCACGGCCATCGATCAGTGCGCCGGCGAAGGCGGAGAAGTCGGTGACCGGGTCGCCGATGCGCAGGGCATCGACCTGCCCGACGAGGTCGTCACGAAGCCGCTCCCACACCGAGCGGGCGATGAAGGCGCGGGAGGCAGCCGAGCACTTCTGACCGCAGTAGTCGAAGGCGCCGCGGATGAGCGCGGCGCGCAGCACGTCGAGGTCGGCCGAGGGGTGTGCGACGACGAAGTCCTTGCCGCCCGTCTCCCCCACCAGCCGCGGGTAGGTGCGGTAGCTGTCGACGTTGGCACCGACGGTGCGCCAGAGGTGACGGAAGGTCGCCGTCGAGCCGGTGAAGTGGATGCCAGCCAGCGCCGGGTGCGCCAGGGCGATGTCGGAGATGGCCTGGCCGTCGCCGGTCAGCAGGTTGATCACGCCGGGTGGCAGGCCGGCGGCCTCGAGCAGCCGCATCGTGAGGTGCGCGGCAAGCTGCTGAGTCGGGGATGGCTTCCACAGCACGACGTTGCCCATCAGCGCCGGAGCGGTGGCGAGGTTGCCGGCGATGGCCGTGAAGTTGAACGGCGAGATGGCGTAGACGAAGCCCTCGAGCGGGCGGTGGTCGGTGCGGTTCCACACACCTGCCGTGGAGCCGGGCTGCTCGGCGCGGATCTGCGTGGCGAAGGCCACGTTGTAGCGCCAGAAGTCGATCAGCTCGCAGGCGCTGTCGATCTCGGCCTGGTAGGCAGTCTTCGACTGCCCGAGCATGGTCGCGGCGTTGAGGGTCTGCCGCCACGGTCCGGCGAGCAGGTCGGCGGCCTTGAGGAAGATCGCCGCGCGGTCGTCGAAGGGGGTGTCGCGCCAGCTCAGCGCTGTCTCGAGGCAGCTGTCGACCGCGGCTTGCGCATCGGCGTGCGTGGCGGTGCGCAGGGTGCCGAGCACGGAGCGCCGGGCGTGGGGCTGGACGACCTCCACGCGCTCGCCGCCGCCCATCCGCTGCTCGCCGCCCACGGTGATCGTCAGCTCGTGCGGGCTGCCGGCCAGCTCCTTGAGGCGGCCCTGCAGGGCCTCGCGCTCGGCGCTGCCAGGCGCGTAGTCGAGCACGGTCTCGTTGACGGGCGCGGGCACCGTCGTGATGGCGTCGACCATGGTGGCCTCCTCGGCGATAGGGGCTGGTCGCCGGCCGGTGCTGGCGGTCAGCCCGCGGACGGGACGAACGAGCGCAGGAAGAAGACGACGTTGGCGGGGCGCTCGGCCAGGCGGCGCATGAAGTAGCCGTACCAGTCGTCGCCGTACGGGACGTAGACCCGCATCTGCCGACCGCTGCTGGCGATCCGCTGCTGCTCGTCGGTGCGGATGCCGTACAGCATCTGGTACTCGAACGTGTCGCTGCTGCGACCGGTCTGCGCGGCGAGCTCCTCGGTGCGGGTGACGAGCGCGGGATCGTGCGTCCCGACCATGGGATAGCCCCCACTGGCCAGGAGGATCTGCAGGCAGCGCTCGTAGGAGCGCTCGACGTCGGCCTTGCGCGTGAAGGCCACCGTCGGCGGCTCGGCGTAGGCGCCCTTGACCAGTCGGACGCGGGACCCGGCGTGGGCGAGGTCCCGGCAGTCGGCCTCGGTGCGCCGCAGGCAGGACTGGAGGGCGACACCGACCCACGGGAAGTCCTCGCGCAGGGCACGGACCAGCGACAGCGTCGAGTCGACCGTGGTGTGGTCCTCCATGTCGACAGTCACCGTGGTGCCGGCTCGCACCGCCGAGGCGCACACCCCGCGCGCGGCGTCGAGCGCCCGCTGCTCGCCGTCCCCGGGCAGGGCCTGGCCCAGCGCGGACAGCTTCAGTGACACCTCGGCCCGCGGGCCGTACCCCGCATCGCGCAGCCGGGCGAGCAGCCGGCGGTACGCAGCGGCCGTGCGGGGGATGTCCTCGGCGTTCTCGGTCTGCTCACCAAGGTGGTCGATCGTGACGGCCAGACCCTCGTCGGTCAGCCGCCGCGTCGCCTCCAGCACGCTCGCCATCGTCTCGCCCGCGACGAACCGCTCGACCACGCGGCGGCTGACCGGAGCTCGGCTGACCACCGTGCGGGCGCGGGCGCTACGGGCGGCGGCGAGCAGCAGCTGGTTGGGCACGGCACCTCCCGTCGCGGCGTGGTCACGACGATAGGCCGCGGGCCGCGCCGCCCGCTCGATGAGCCGTGTCGCGATTGCATGACGCTTCCCCTGCTCGGCGGCGCCCAGCGGCGAGCCGGGACAGACACGCCGGGCTGGACCCCGACGGGCGGGTAGGCGTCATGCACTTTCAGCAGCAATTCCCGACCGGTGGACTGTCGAGGGGCCGGCGCGGGCCCGGGCGATGATCGCTTCGACGACGGCCGACTTGGCGTCGGCGTAGTCATTCACGGCGTTCCACTCCTCCCGACCCAGCTCGCGCTTGACCGCCGCGTAGGCAACCCGCTCCTCGGGCACCGAGCGCAGCCTGTCGCGCAGCAGCAGGTACCGCTCGACCTCACCCGACCAAGGGGGCAGGACGTGCACGTTGGCCTCCCGCGCCGACGTGCGGAGGCAGCGGTAGTCGTCGTGCTCGGGCTCGCGGATCTGCAGCTCGTAGCCGGCGCTCAGCAGGTCGGGCAGCCAGGAGTTCTCGTCGGCGGGATCGTCGACGACGAGCAGGATGTCGATCAGTGGCTTGGCGACGAGGCCTGGCACCGACGTCGAGCCGATGTGCTCCAGCTGCAGCACCCGCTCCCCGAGCGCGGCCCGGATGCGGGCGGCGTGCTCGGCGTACCGCTGCGGCCAGGCCGGGTCGGGCTCGACCAGCTGGATGCGCCCGGGCTCGGGCGGGCCGAGCGTGACTGCGGCCAGGCGCTCGGCGGACGTCTCGGCGACGAACCGCTGCCGCCCATCCGACGTCGGTGCCTGCCAGCCGTCGAGCGTCCGGACTGCGACCGGATGCCCGGGCACCGAGTAGAGCGGGCGGTAGACGATGGCGGAGCCGCCTTCACCTGGTCCATCTGCCAGGAACGCGAGCCCGAGCACCTGGTACCGCCCGCCCCCGGCGTGCCGGTAGGTCCCCGGTGGGACCGCGTCGTCGGGGTGCCCCCAGGGGTGCGGCCAGGGGCGTCGAGGGCTCATCCGGCCAGCATGCTGCACGTACCGTGGCGCCGTGGTCGACCCCTCCGGCACTTCCGACCTCTCTTTGCTGCGCGACCGGCTGGACGAGGTCGACGCCGACATCGTCCGGCTGATCGCCGAGCGCTTCGCGGTGGTCGGCAGCATAGGGACCGCCAAGGAGCAGGCCGACGGCCCGATCCGCGACGCCGACCGCGAGCGCCGGGTGCTCGACGCTGTCGAGCGCGTTGCCCGTGACCGCGGCGTGTCCGCCTCCCTGGTCCGGCGCATCTTCGGGGAGATCATCGAGCACGCCGTCAGCAGCCAGGTCGCCACGCTCGCGGCCACCGCGCCGGGCGGCCGGGTGCGGGTGGCGTTCCAGGGCATCGACTTCGCGTACAGCTACCTGGCGACCAACAAGTACCTGGGCGGGCTCGGGCTCGAGGGCGACCCGCACGGCTACCGCACCTTCCGCGAGGCGGCCGCCGTGCTGATCGCGGGCGAGGCCGACCTCGCCGTGCTGCCCATCGAGAACACCACAGCCGGCAGCATCAACGGTGTCTACGACCTGCTGCGCGAGCACGAGCTGTCCATCGTCGGGGAGGAGACGTGGAAGGTCGACCACTGCCTGGCCGGCCCGACGCACGTCCCCCTGACCGCCATCACCCGGGTGCTGTCCCACCCGCAGGGCCTCGAGCAGAGCTCGACCTTCCTGGCGTCGTTGCCGCACTGGACCGCCGTTCCGGTGGGCGACACAGCCGAGGCGATGCGGATGGTGGCGGACGCCGGCGACCCGTCCTCGGCCGCCATCGGCTCCCCCGAGGCCGCCGAGGCATACGGGCTCAGCATCCTGCGCCGAGGCGTGGCGAACTCCGATGGCAACTTCACCCGGTTCGTGGTGCTCGCCCGCGACCCGGTCGAGGTCGACGTGCGGGTGCCGTGCAAGACCAGCCTCGTGCTGGTCACCGGCCACGAGGAGGGCGACCTGCTGCGCTGCTTGGAGATCCTGTCGGGCAGCGGCCACTCGATGACCAAGCTCGAGTCGCGCCCGCAGCCCGGCCGGCCCTGGGAGTACCTGTTCTTCCTCGACTTCGAGGGCAACCTCGCCGACCCTCGCACCGAGGGGATGCTGGAGGAGCTGCGCACCGCCGCCCTTTACCTGAAGGTGTTGGGCAGCTACCCGGCCAAGGCCACCCGCGCCGAGCCGCAGCTCGGGACGGTCGGGTTAGGGGACGCGGCCGGCCGGGCGGCGGGTGCTGCAGGGATGGCAGGCGCGGCCGGGGCGGCCGGGTCGGCCGGGTCGACAGCCGCTGTCGACACCATCGAGGCCGTCTCCGGCGCCGCCCCTGCCCGCCCGAGCCGCCGCTCGACCAACTACACCCTCGTCGACCGCGCGACCCGGCCCGACGACACCGTGGTGCGGGTCGGCTCGCTGCTGATCGGCGGGGCGGGCTTCACGGTGATGGCCGGTCCGTGCTCGGTCGAGTCGGCCGAGCAGATCGACGCCACCGCCCGGGCGGTGCGGGGATCAGGCGCGCACGTGCTGCGCGGCGGGGTGTTCAAGCCGCGGACCTCGCCCTACGCCTTCCAGGGCCTGGGGTACGAGGGCCTCGACCTGCTCGCCGCCGCCGGCCGGGCCGCCGGGATGCCGGTGATCACCGAGGTGATGGCTGTCGACCAGGTCCGGCGCATCGCCGCGCAGGCCGACATCCTGCAGGTCGGCGCCCGCAACATGCAGAACTTCGACCTGCTCCGCGAGCTGGGCAAGGTCGACCGTCCCGTGCTGCTCAAGCGGGGGTTGTCGAGCACCATCGAGGAGTGGCTCTCGTCGGCCGAGTACGTGCTGGCGCAGGGCAACCAGCAGGTCATCATGTGCGAGCGGGGCATCCGCACCTTCGAGAGCGCCACCCGCAACACGCTCGACCTGTCCGCCGTGGTGGTGCTGCGCGAGCGCACCCACCTGCCTGTTGTCGTCGACCCGAGCCACGGCACGGGGTACCGCCCGTACGTCGCTCCGATGGCATGGGCGGCGCGGGCAGCGGGGGCGCACGGGCTGCTGATCGAGGTACACCCCGACCCCGATGCTGCACTGTCCGACGGGGGCCAGAGCCTGACCTTCGGCCAGTTCGACCACCTGATGGCGGGGCTGCGGCACGTCTCGCCGCCGCGCTGACGGGCTCGAGGCCCCGTGCGTGCGGTCGTGCAACGGGTGACGTCCGCCAGCGTCGAGGTCGGCGGTGAGACTGTCGGGGCGATCGGCGGCGGGCTGCTCGCCCTCGTCGGCGTCACGCACGACGACACCCCAGTGCAGGCGCAGACGCTCGCCCGCAAGCTCGCCGAGCTGCGCATCCTCGCCGGGGAGCGCTCAGTGCTCGACGCCGGCGCCGAGGTGCTGGTGGTCAGCCAGTTCACGCTCTACGGCGATGCACGCAAGGGGCGGCGGCCGACGTGGCAGGCAGCCGCTCCGGGGGCGGTAGCCGAGCCGCTCATCCAGGCCGTCGTCGACGCGCTGCGCGGCCGCGGTGTCACTGTCGCCACCGGCCGGTTCGGCGCCGACATGGCGGTCTCGCTCACCAACGACGGGCCGTACACGGTCCTGCTCGAGCTCTGAGATCTGGCGAGGCCCTCAGGCAGCGTCGAGCGCACGCAGCCGTACCTGGCGCAGCCGCTCGGCCTCGGTCGGGGCGTCGAGGACCTGCAGCTGCCCGTGCACCCGGCGCAGCAGCAGGTCGGCAAGCGCCGGGTTCTGCGCCAGCACCGGTCCGTGCAGGTAGGTGGCGACGACGTGGCCCGCCCCGACGTCCGCGACGTGCCCCTCCGCGCGGTCGGGGGTGCCGTTGCCGATGCCCGTCCGCACCCGCCCGAGCGGCGTTCCCGTCGCGCCCTCGAGCGGCCGGGTGCGGCCGCCATGGTTCTCATAGCCCAGCAGCGGCGGCAGTCCGAGCGAGGGATCGGGGTCGACGACGACGTCGCCCACGGCACGCGGCGGGACCGGCTCCCCCGGGCCGGCGAACGAGCGGCGCGTCTCGACGTCGAGCAGCCCGACGCCCTCGTGCTGGTGCCCGTCGGTACCGGGGAAAGTGCTGCCGACGATCTGGAAGCCGGCGCAGACGGCGAGGACGACAGCCCCCGCCTCCGTCGCCCGGCGCAGTGCCCGGCCCTCGCTGAGCCCGGCGGAGGCGAGGATCTGCGGCTCGTCCTCACCACCGCCGAGCAGGTAGATGTCGCATCCCTCGGGCAGCGCCGAGCCGGCGGCGACCGGCACGACCTCAGCGGCAAGGCCCCGCCAGCGCAGCCGTTGGGCCAGCACCATGGCGTTGCCGCCGTCGCCGTAGGTCCCGAGGAGCTCGGGGTAGACCAGGGCGATACGGGTCGTCGACTCGGTCATGCCGTCCTTCCCGCGCACCCGGTCATGCGTCAGCCTCGGCCGGCGCCCATCGTCGCAGCAGGTCGCGGAACGCGGTGTAGTTGGCGACGACGTCGACGACAGGCACCCCCGCCGCCGCGACCGCCTGCTCGAGGTCGTCGTGCAGCTGGTGCGGCACCTCGGCGTAGGCGAGCCGGACGCCGACGTCCTCGCGCCGCTCCCCGCAGACCAGCACGCGGCGGCCGGTCAGCCGCTCGAACGGCACGTCCCACAGCCACGACGGGTCACGTCCGTCGGCGGTGCGGCTGTTGAAGTCGATGACGATCGGACGAACCGGCCCGGACTCCAGCAGCTCGAGCATCTCGACCCAGCCCGCGGGGTTCTTGGCCAGCAGCAGCCGGGCGCGCCCGGAGCCGACTGGCACCTCCTGGTAACGCCCCGCGACGTCACTCAGACCCTGCATGGCCTCGAAGGCAGCACCAGGCTCGATGCCGAGCACCTGCGCCGCCGCCGCGGCCATCGCCGCGTTGGCCACGTTGACGCGCCCGGGCAGCGCGAGCCGCACGCTTCGGCGCTCTCCCTCCCACAGCACGCTCGCGAGGCCCTGCACCTCGATGCTCGGTGCGGGCCGCGCGAAGTCGCATCCGCTGCAGTGCCAGTGCGGCGCGCCGGACGGGGATGCGGTGACCCCGCCGGACGTGGCCGCCGGGTCCGCGCTCGGGGTGACCGCTTGGTCGCGGACGAGCAGCGAGGCACAGACCGGGCAGACCATGGCATCGGCCGTCCAGTTCTGCCCCGCCGACACCCACCGCTGCCGCCCGAAGCCCTGCGCGGAGAACACCACGAGCGGGTCGTCGCAGTTGGCCACCGCGGTGCAGCCGGGCAGGTCGGCGCCGAGCGCTCGCCACAGTGCGGCGATGCGCCGGGTCTCGTTGGACCGGTCGAGCTGGTCACGGCTGATGTTGAGCAGCGCGACGACCCGCGGCTGTACGGCGCGGGCGACCTGCGGCAGCCAGATCTCGTCGACCTCCAGCGCCCCCGCCGCCGACAATGGCCGGCGGGCGAGCGCGTGCAGCACCCCCGGCCCCATGTTGGCGCCGCCGTGGTTGCTGGCGACCGGGCCGGCCGTCGCGAGCGCTCGGGCGAGCAGGCGGGTGGTCGTCGTCTTGCCATTGGTCCCGCTGACGCAGCCGAGCGCCCGGCCGGCCGCAACGGCGGCAAGCACGCCCGGGTCGGCGCGCAGGGCCACCTTGCCGCCGATCATCTCCCCGGAGCCCCGCCCGAGCCGCCGGCTGGTGGCCGATGCCGCTCGTTCGAGCGCGAGGGCGAGCCGGGTGCGCGGGCGCAGTCGGGGACCGAGCCGTGGCCCCGGCTCAGCACCGATTGACTGCGCCTGCGTGCCTGCCCGGATCAACCCGGAAGCCCCGCGTTGCTGATTTGCGTGACGCCCTGCGCGTTCAGGAACAGGACGGGATCGGTGCGCGCGCCGTCGATGTGCACCTCGAAGTGCAGGTGGGGACCGGTGGAGAATCCCTCCGACCCGACCCTGGCGATGTTTTGCCCGGCCTTCACGTGCGCGGTCGGAGGTACGAGCAGGTCCTGGTACTTCATGTGCCCGTAGACCGTCTGCACCCCGTTGGGGTGCTGCAGCACGATCCAGTTGCCGAACCCCTGAGCGGGCCCCCAGTAGAGGACGTCACCCTCGGATGCCGCGTAGATCGGCGTCTCCAGCGGGGCGGCGAGGTCGATGCCGGGGTGGCCGCCGTGCCCGAACCGCTGGCTGAACGTGAAGGTCCCGAGGCGCAGCGGCAGCGTCCAGCCCTTGCCGATGATGGGGACTCCACCCCTGACGACCGCCGTCGAGGTCGAGCCGTTGGTGACCGAGTAGCGCAGGGCCTGCACGTCGGCCTTGGGGATGGCCTGCGTGGCGCTCGCCGTCGCGACCACGGTGTCAGCTCCCGCCGGCAGTCGAATGGCCAGCGCGGCGCCGGGCACGAGGCGCAGCTTCGAGCTCAGGCTCTTGTCGGCGATCACGCCGACGCCGGGCAGGCGGCTGGTGGCGAAGGCCCCGATGCGCTCGGGCACCTGCACGCCGTTGCCGACCGGCGTCGACTGGCCCAGCTTGACCTGCAGGGCGCTGCCGACGGCGTGGGCGACGGCGATGTCACCTGACTTCACCCGCTGCCACAGCCCATCGACCGACGCCGTGTTCTCGGGCGTGTAGTTGCGGAACGTCGAGGGGTCGACTCCGACTGCAGTCGTCACACCCTTGCCGAGCGTGACGCGGGCGGCGTCGAACTGCAGCACGTCGATGGCGCCGGTCGCGCTCCGCAGCCGGGCGAGCTGCGCGGCGGTGATACCCGCTGGGGCGATGAGGAACAGGTCCGGATCGGCCCGGTTGCGCATCGGCGCGACGGCAGGCAGGGCCACCGGCACCGTGCGCCTGGTCGTGCTCGAGGGTGCTGCCTGTTGCTCGACTGCCTGCCCGGTGTCGGCCGATCCGGCTGCCGCATTGGCGGCACCGGTACCCGTGGCTCCGGTGGCGCTGGTGGCGCTGCCGTCCGTGCCGCCACTGCCGACGGGCACGCGAATGTAGCGGGTCGGCGTCTGATGTCCGGACAAGGTCACCGCCGCGACGCTGCCCACGGCAGCGATCAGCGTCGCGAGCAGAGCAGGAACGAGCACGGCGGCCAGCCTGGAGCGCCCGGCCTTGCCCTTCCGGCGGGAGCCGGCGGCCGAGGACTGTGATGGCTGTGATGACAGCGGCCGGCGCGGCGAGCGCGCCCGCTCCTTGGTTGCCATCGGCCAGGTCCTCCTTGGGGCACCACGGGCAGTGCCGTGCTTCCGGTAACCGCTGCCGGCTCTACCGCTACGAGGACGGCTGAAGCGCGACAGGTGTGGCCTGGATCCTATTCGCCCGGCGTGTCCCGCTCCTCGGCCTGCCGGTGGCGGCGCCGGCGGACCAGGTGCAGAACCAGGAATGCCAGCGCCAGGACGGCCAGCAGTGCGTACGAGGCGTTGCCGACAGTGCGCTGGACGGCGGGCCACTGGTCACCAGCCTCGTAGCCGACCACGCCGACGACCACCGCCCAGACCACGCCGCCGACCAGGTTGGCGGCCAGGAAGCGGGCGTAGTGCATCCGCGACATCCCGGCCAAGCCTGGCACCAGCGCCCGCAGCGCGGCCGTCCAGCGCCCCAGGATGACCCCCTTGGCGCCCATCCGCCGGATGAACGCCTGCGCCGAGCGGAGCTTGTCGTCATCGAGCAGCCGGTCGGGGATGCGCCGCAGCAGCCCCTCGCCGTACCGGTGACCGACGGCGTAGCCGACCTGGTCTCCGGCGACGGCCCCCAGCGAGGCGGCGATGAGAACCTCAGCCAGCGAGACGGTCCCCCGTGAGGCGGACACGCCTCCCAGCAGCACGGCGATCTCGCCCGGGAACACGACGCCGACGAAGGCGGACGCCTCCAGAGCCGGCAGCAGGAAGACGACCGCCAGGACCAGCCACGGCGGCAGGGTGAGAATCTTCTCGACCAGCCTGTCGATGCCGACAGTGCTGACGAGAACGGCGAGCAGGGCCGCGAGGACGACCACGCCCGCAGCAATCAGCCCCCGGCGCAGCAGCTGCCGGCGCCGGGCAAGCGCCGACACTGCCTCGTCCGCTGCCTTGTCCGCTGAATCGTCCGGGGCCTCCGGTGCCTGTGGTGCCTGGGGTTCGGTGGCGCCCGGCAGCACCGGGACAGCCGGGCCCGTCCGCGCCTTCACTCCTGGGACGGTAGCCGGGCGGGGCTCGGTGCGCTGTCGGGCCCCGGCGGTGCAGCCGGTCCAGCCGATTCGGCCGGTGCAGCCAGGACAGCCGCGTAGGCGTCGACCTCGCGCTCGGGGATCGACGTGGGCAGCTCCAGGCTGTGGGCCTCACTCGGCAACAGCCCGACGGCGCCGGCCCGCTCCATCACCCGCAGCTGCGCGACGACGTCCTCGCCGAAGCCGCGGCGGGTGAGCAGTGGCCAGAACTCGAAGCCGCCGGTCTCGACCAGCACGGCGCGGTCGACCAGCACGCAGCCGCTGGTCCACGCGACGCGGTACGCGGTCCAGCTGCCGGCCGGCTCGCCGCCGTGCAGCCCTGCCGCCTCGCCGAGATGCACCATGGTGGCGGCGTTGTGCAGCCTCCATCGCTCCCACGCCGGGTTCCCCTTGCGTACCCGCTCGGGCTCGACCGGGCCGTGGACGCGCTCGAACGGCACATGGTCGCCCGGCCGCACGTCATCGACGTGCGAGAGCCCCGTCATCGCCATCCCGACCGCCCCGCAGCGCAGCTCTCCCATCGCGTCGCACAGCCGACCCAGCGCCATCGCCTCGAGCAGGATGTCGTCGTCCAGCAGCAAGACGTAGGGCGCAGCCGCGAGGCCCAGCAGGTGGTGGGCGATTCTCGGCGACGCCGGCGTCGCTGGGGTGAGCGATGAGGCGGACATCGACGCCGCGCCGCCGCAACACCCGGGTGACGCCCTGCACTACGGGGTCAGCGATGGCGGTGGCACCGTCGGACTGGTCTGAGACCAGGACAGCAGCCGGCAGCACCCGCTGGCCGAGCAGCGCGGTGAGCGTGACGCCCAGCGTCCCGCGCGCACCGCCGGTAGGGATGAGGACCTCGACCTCACGCCCGGGTACCGCGTGGTCGGACGGCCGCGAGGCAGTCACGCTCCACCTGCCGGTCTGTGATCACGGTCGTCGGCCGGCACCGCATCCGGGCGCTCACCGCGCAGCCGGGCCAGCACGCTCGTCGTCGACCTGTCCTCGAGGTAGGGCAGGATGACGACCCGGCCGCCCAGCGCGTTGACCAGTGGCGCCTCCGGCAGCATGTCCGCCGAGTAGTCGCCGCCCTTGACGTAGCAGTCCGGCTCGACGACCTCGACGACCTCAACGGCCGTGTCACCGTCGAACACGATGACGTGGTCGACGCAGGACAGCCCCCGCAGGACCGCCGCCCTGTCGTCCTCACCGTTGACCGGCCGGGCTGTCCCCTTGAGCCGACGGACCGACGCGTCGCTGTTGAGGGCGACGACGAGCACGTCCCCCATCGCCTTCGCCTGATTGAGGTAGGTGACGTGGCCACGGTGCAGCACGTCGAACACGCCGTTGGTCAGCACCAACCGGCGGCCACGAAGCCGGTGCGTCCGCACGACGCTGGCGAGCCGCGGCAGGTCCAGCAGGGTGGCGCCGTCGACAAGCAGGCTCGCCCGCAGCTCGTCGGCGGTGCACGCGGTGGTGCCGCGCTGCTGGCAGACCACCCGCGCGGCTGCTGCGGCCAGCTCGCCGGCGGTTGGGGCGTCGGCCCCGGCAGCCAGGGCGAGGGCGAGGGCGGCAGTGAAGGAGTCACCGGCACCGGCGGCCTGGCCGGGGGCGACGGGCTCGGTCCACAACCGGTAGCTCGGCCGGCCTCGCTCGAGCAGCACGGCACCGTCGACGTCGAGCGTCACCGCCACCAGCTGGGCGCCCGCCGCGTCGAGGACCTGCTCGGCGGCTGCCTCGATGGCGGCGGCACGGTCGGCAGGCAGCGAGCCGCGTACCGGCGGGCCGGCCGCGCCGATCAGGGCCGCGACCTCCGCGGCGTTCGGCTTCACGGCGGTCGGGCGGGCAGCGCTCCACCGGCCGGGGTCGCGCGCGTCGACGACGAACAGGGCCGGGCGCCGCGCCTGCAGCGCCGCTACCTTCTCGACCACCTCGTCCGACAGCACCCCGAGCTCGTAGTCGCTGACCACGACGACGTCCGCTGACTCCCAATGCTGCTCCAGGAGGGCCAGCAGCTGCTCGCCGTCGGCAGCCGGCACAGGGCCGGTGTCGCCCTCGTCGTAGCGCAACAGCATCTGGCCGCCGGCGATGATCCGCCGCTTGGCACAGGTGCGTCGACCGGCGACGGCCAGCACGTCGGCGTCATCGACCCCCCGCTCGCGCAGGGCCAGCCGCAGAGCTGCGCCGTCGGCATCGTCGCCGACCGCGCCGAGCAGGCGCACCCGCGCACCCAGCGCCACGAGGTTGACGGCCGTGTTGCCGGCCCCGCCAGGGGCGAGGTCGGCTGCGGCGACGTCGACGACCTGCACCGGCGCCTCACGCGACAGGCGCAGCTGGTCACCCGACAGCCAGCCGTCGAGGATCGGCTCGCCCAGCACGAGGACCTCGAGGCCGGCGAACGCGGCGACGATGTCGAGAGGGGCGCTCATCGGCCGGCCGCCTCGGTGAGCACCTGCAGCCAGTCGTCGGCGAACCGTTCGATGCCGAAGCGCTCCCGCGCGCGGGCCAGCGCCCCGGCAGATAGCTCGGCCGCCTCATCCTGGTCCTCGATCAGCCTGCAGGCGTGCTCCACCAGGCGTTCGGGGTCGGTCTCCACGTACCCGCTGACACCGTTCTGCACGGCCGCCGCCATCTCGGTCGTGGCCAGGCCGAGCACCGGCAGGCCGAGGGCCATCGCCTCGCAGACAGCGAGTCCGAGCGAGGTGTAGCGGATGGGGTTGAGGAAGAAGCGGTAGTCCGGCAGCCGCCCGTGCAGCTCGGCCAGGGGGATGTCGCCGATGCCCTGCGGGAAGTCGTCGCTGGCCATACCGGCGAGGTCGAGCGGCACTTGCTCGGCGACGCGGCTGAACACGTCGGCGCCAAGGCGCCGGCCGCGACGGCCCAGGTTGTTGACGACGGTGATGCCGCGCGGCGTGCTACCCGTCCATGCCAGCCCGCCCGGGACGACGACACCGTGGTCGACGATCCGGGTGGGCGTGATGCCGCTGTCCCACATCAGCGCGTTGAACGGGGTGACGTGTACCAGCGTCGTCGCCTCGTCCTGTACCGGGTGCAGCGCGTCGTTCGGCCAGGTCCGCGGCGGGTCGTGCTCGAGGTGCACCCGCGGCAGGCCGCGCTGCTGGCCCGGGGACAGCAGGTCGAGGCGGTCGGTCTCCCAGTTGCGCACCGACTGGGTGAGCACCACGTCGTACTCGGCCTCGCGCACCTCGTCCGCCGGGACCTCGACGACGTTGTCGGGCCAGGCGAACGAGCCGCTGCGCCCGCCGTACCCCTCGGGGCGCCCCTCGCGCACCGGCAGGTACCACTGCACCGGAACGTGCGACAGGTACCAGAGGTAGGAGCCGTGGACGTGCCACGTCAGCACCCTCAGCGGCGTCAGCGGCGTCAGCGGCGTCAGCGGCGTCAGCGGCGTCACGCGGGCACCGATGCGGCGGGAGAAGGGCGGGCACGCGAGCCCAGCTGCGCCACCGTCGCGGCGACAACCTCGGCCGGCTCGATGTCGAGGCACTCCTGCGCGTAGGGGCAGGTGAACGCCCGGCACGGGGTGCAGGTGGTCGGCCGGTTGAGCAGTGTCGTCCAGCCGCCGCGGGGGGCGTACTGGCCGAGTGTCTCGGTCCCGGCGAACAGGACGACTGACGGCGTGCCCACCGCGTCCGCCAGGTGCATCGACCCGGAGTTGTTGGTGACGACCGCGTCCGCAGCAGCCACGGCGGCGACGAGCGCCGGCACGTCGAGCTGCCCGACCACCGCGTTGACGCCGCCGCTGACCTGCTCAACGAGCGACTGCTCGGATGCGGTGCCGACGACGACAACGCGCGCACCCTGCTCCCGCAGCCCCGCGACCACCTCGGCATATCGCGGATAGCGCCGGGCCGGAGCCGACGCGCCGGGCGCCAGGAGTACGAGCGGAGCGCCGTCCGAGCCGGCGGCGGCAAGGACCTGCGCCGCCCGCGCCTGCGCCTGCGCTGGCACAACCAGCTCGAGCTCGGGACCCCGCCCGGGCACCCCGGCGGCGGCCAGCATCCGCAGCCCGCGGTCGACCTGGTGCGCCGTTTCGTCATCCGCCGCGGGCAGCACCCACGAGGACAGGACGCTGCCGCCGAACTCCCGGGACTGCCCCACCCGCACCGGCGCACCCGCCAGGTATGCCGCGTACGCCGCGGGCCACGGCGACTGGCTGAAGGAGGTGCTGACCACGACGGCGTCGTAGCCGCGCATCAGGTCGATCAGGGCAGCCTCCCGCTGGGGATCTACCGGCAGGGTGCCCGCGGCGTCCTGCCAGCTCGCCCGCCAGGCGTGCACCTCATCGACGTGCGGGAGCACCGGCGCGAGCGCGGCACCGCCCGGTGAGGCGAGCAGGTCGAGCCGGGCGGCGGGGGCGAGCGCGGCGCGCAGTGCCCGCAGCAGCGGCGTGACGAGGACGACGTCGCCGAGGTTGTCCAGCCGCACGAGCAGGACCCGCCGAACGGCGGTCCAGTCGACAGGCGCACCCTGCCCCGCGGGATGCAGCGACGGACGGCCGGCGTCGGCTCTCACGCGCTCCCCTCGTGCTGCTGTTGCCCCGCGGGGAGTCCCCTTCACGATCAGTTGCCGGTCAGGTGGCCGTCAAACACCACACGCCACGGTGCGAAGTCAACCCCCTCCGGGGCGCGGCGTGCGTCACCTTTCGGGCCCGCGTGAGACCGCGCGGCGCGGGCAGTCACCGCGTGCGGCGGCAGCGGCCGCATCCGAGGAGGTCCGGTGCCCGAAGCAGCGCTGACGAGCCCCCCGTCCATCGCGGACGAGGAGCGCGCTGAGCTGGTGGCCGCTACCGCCCGCGCCGCCTTCGGCTTCGAGCAGCTCCGGCCCGGCCAGCTGGAGGCCATCGAGGCGCTGCTGGCTCGCCGCGACTGCCTGGTCGTGCTGCCGACGGGCAGCGGCGAGTCAGCGGTCTACCAGGTGGCCGCCCTGCTGCTCGAGGGGCCGACTGTCGTCGTCTCGCCACTGATCGCTCTACAGCGCGACCAGGTTGTCGGGCTCACCGAGCGGCTCGGCGGCGGTGACGGGCGCGGGGCTGTGGCCGCCAACTCCGCGGTCGGCTACCGTCGCTCGGCGCAGGCGTTCGACGCCGTACGAACCGGTGCGGCCGAGTTCCTGTTCCTCGCTCCCGAGCAGCTGGCCAAGGACGAGGTGGTCGACGCCCTCGCCGACATCGGCCCGTCGCTACTGGTCATCGACGAGGCGCACTGCATCTCCTCGTGGGGTCACGACTTCCGCCCGGACTACCTGCGCCTGGGCACCGTCCTCGAGCGGATCGGGCGGCCCGTCGTCGCGGCGCTCACCGCTACGGCTAGCCAGCCGGTGCGTGACGAGATCGTCGAGCGGCTTCGGCTCAGGGAGCCTGCCGTGGTGGTGCAGGGGTTCGACCGCCCGAACCTTCGCTTCGAGGTCGAGACCTTCACTCACGAGGCCGCCAAGGACGAAGCCCTCGCGCTGCGGGCGATGAGCGAGGCCAAGCCCGGCATCGTCTACGTCGCCACCCGCCGCCGGGTTGATGAGCTGACCGACCGGATCGGCGAGGTCGGCATCCTCGCGGAGGGCTACCACGCGGGGATGCGCGCCGGCGAGCGCGAGCGCGTTCAAGCTGCCTTCATGGCGGGCGAGGTCGGCGTTGTCGTCGCGACGACCGCGTTCGGCATGGGCATCGACAAGGCCGACGTGCGCTTCGTCCTGCATGGCGACGTGGCTGACTCCATCGACTCCTACTACCAGGAGGTCGGCCGGGCCGGTCGTGACGGCGAGCCGGCGGTCGCTTGCCTGTACTACCGGCAGGAGGACCTCGGGCTGCGCCGGTTCTTCGCCGCGGGGGCGCCCGACACGTACGCGTTGCGCAAGGTCAGCACCCTGGTGCAGCACGCCGGCGGGCCGGTCGAGCCGTCCGCGCTGGCCGAGGAGGCGGGGCTGCGCGATTCCACGCTCACGGGCCTGGTCGACCTGCTCGAGCGTGCCGGTGCGGTCGACGTCGACGCGGAGGGCACCATCTCGTCGAGCGAGGACGCTCCCGCCCCGCAGCAGGCTGCCGCAGCCGCCGCAGAGGTCGCCGAGCGGCAGCGGCGCATCGACGACTCACGGGTCGACATGATGCGCGGCTACGCCGAGACTCGCGGCTGCCGCCGACAGTTCCTGCTGGCCTACTTCGGCGAGACGCTCGACGAGCCGTGCGGCGCGTGCGACACCTGCTCGGCGGGCACGGCAGGCACGGCCTACGAGCGTGTCGATGCCGGCGGGTCCCCGTTCCCGGTCGGTGGCCGGGTGCAGCACCAGGCGTGGGGAGCGGGGCAGGTGATGCGCTACGAGGGCGACCGCGTCGTGGTGCTGTTCGACGAGGTCGGCTACAAGACGCTTTCGCTCGAGGCCGTCGCTGTCCGGGGCCTGCTGACCGCCGTGCGCTGACCGGCCTTCACTCAGCTGACGGGTCTTCACTCAGCCGACACCGGCCGCCCGCAGGAGCGCAGCCGTCCCGGCCGCGAGCACGACGACGCCGAGGAAGCCGACGCGCAGGCGCAGCGCGACGACTGCCACCGCGAGCCCCGCCGCGCGGGCGTCGAACACCAGCCGGTTTCCCGTGGAGAAGGCGCCGATGGCGACGAGCGCGACGAGAAGGGCCACCGGCAGCAGCTCGGCCACCCGGCGGGTGCGCGGTCCGTCCAGCAGCCGGCGGGGGACGGTCAGGCCCACCAGCTTGATCGCATAGGTGATGGCGGATGCCGCCAGCACGGCAGCCCACGTCACGACGGTCGCCGCGCGGCCAGAGCTGGGGTGATGCGGCCGCCCGCCAGGACCGCGAGCGCCCCGAGCAGCACCGGCACCCCGGCGGGGGTGAAGCCCACCGCGACCAGGGCGATGAGGGCAGCGGTGGCGGCGACCCGCCGCTCGGGCCGACCGGTAAGGCGCGGGGCGACCAGCGCCAAGAAGGCAGCGGGAACGGCGGCATCGAGCCCGATCGTGCGGGGGTCGCCGACTGCCCCCGCTGCCAACGCGCCGCCCAGCGTGCTGAGGTTCCACAGCACGTAGACGCCGGCGCCGGTCACCCCGAAGGCGAGCCGCGAGGCGTCCGGCCCGTGCCGCTCGTGCGCGAGCGCCATCGCGGTGGACTCGTCGATGACCACCTGCGCTACCAGGACCCGTCGCCACCCGCGAATGTCGAGCAGGCCACCGAGCCGAAGCCCGTAGAAGCCGTTGCGGATGCCGAGACCCGCTGCCGACAGCACCGCCGAGACAGCCGCCCCACCTCCGCCCAGGACACCCACGAAGGCGAACTGCGAGGCGCCGCTGAACATCAGCAGCGACAGCGTGCACGTCTGGGCGACCGAGAGCCCGTTGGTGCGCGAGACGGCCCCAAAGCTCAGCCCGTAGGTACCGACGGCGACCGCCACCGCGAGCGACTCACGAACGATGCGCCGCCGGTCCACGGGCCTGAGCCTGCCAGGTCACGGGCGCCGGGCACGAGCCAGCCGATGCATGCGGCGAGCCCCGCCAACGAGTCCGTAAGGGACCCGTCGACGGGGCTCGGCTGCCGTACTGCTGCTACTTGCTGGAGCCGGTCAGCACTGCCTTCATCGTCTCGCCCACCCCGCGGCGAGACGGGTGGCTGTTGCCACCGGTCACGCTGCTGAGGCCGCTCAAGCCACTCAGGCCGCCGCGCAGGAAGCCCTTGGCCTGCTGCTCGGGCCGCTCCTGCTCTCCGGCGATGGCGTTGGTGACGAGGATGCCGCCGGTCAGCGCCGGGATGACCCACTGGAGCAGCTTGAGCTGCTTCTGCGCCTTGGCGACGTCGGGCGGGGTCTGCGGCAGCGGCTCGGTGCCGCCGGCCACGGGTACGTCCCCGGCCGACATGATCTTCTGGCCCAGCACGCGGGCATATCCCGTCGCGAGCAGTGCCGCGCCGGTGAGGCCGGTCTTGGTCAGGGTCATTGCCGCGACGCCGCTCTGGTTGTCGACGCGCGAGACGTCGCGACGGGCGAGCTGCAGGCCGCCGATGAGGTGGGCGCCGATGGCGACCAGGTTGACCGGCGTCCAGCGGCCCCAGCCCGCGTTGGCAACCCGCGCGCGGTGGCGGGGGTCGTCGACATCGGCTGCCGCGCCGTTGACGCCGACGGCGCCCATCAGTGACCCGCCGAACCAAGCCGCAAGGCCGATGTCGTGCATGCTGCGTGAGAGCGTCTCTGTCTCTGTCATTGTTGTCCTCCGTGGGGGGCTTGCGGGCTGGGTGACCGCACTGGCTGTCGCGGGTGCCCCTTCCCGGGGTGCTGCGCGTCAATCAGCCTTGTCGGCGTGGCTCCGGTGCAACTACGCGGCGCAGTTTCAGATGGAACGTTTCGCCGCAGCGTGACCAGGGGACGCGTCGGCCATCGGGGATGCCCGGGAGCCGGCCACTCGTCCGGTCGTCGAACGGGGAGGAAGTTCAACGTGGCGCACTCCGCCGTCGTGCTGAGCCGCGGTCCGGGGGGCTGGAGCGCGCAGGAGCAGGACCTCGACGAGATCGAGGACCTCGACTCGCTCGCCGACCAGCTCCGCGACGACGAGCATCCGCTGCGCCTGCTGTTCGTCGAGGAGGACGACGAGTGGGTCGGGATCGTGCGAGTCGAGCCCGACGCCGATCCGCAGGTGTTCCTGTCCGACCGTCGCGTGCTCGAGACATCTGGCCTCGCCGAGCGCCTGTTCGCGGATGCGCTGCCCGTCGTGACCCCCAACGAGGACGACGACGAGGACACCGCACGGCCCAACGCCGAACCGGTCGGTGAGGACGGCGTGCTCGCCGACCAGGGCACTCCCGGCGACGTGCTCGTGGAGCTCTGCGCCGAGGAGGGGATGCTGCCCGGCGACGTCATCAGCGCGTTGTGCGAGCGCGCGGGCTGCGGCGATGCGCTCGACGAGGTCCGTCACTGACCGCCGCGCCTACCGGCCGTGCCGCTTTCGAGGCCGCGATGGAGGCCGCGCTCGAGCAGGCGCGGGCGTGCGCATTCTCGGGCGACGTGCCAGTGGGCGCGGTGGTGCTCGGCCCGGATGGTTGTCAGCTGTCAGCCGGCCGCAACCGGCGTGAGGCCGACGCCGACCCGACCGCGCACGCAGAGTTGCTCGCACTGCGGGCGGCCGCCGCGGTGCGCGGACAGTGGCGCCTGACCGGCTGCACCCTGGTGGTCACTCTTGAGCCCTGCACGATGTGCGCGGGTGCGGCTGTGCTCTCGCGCGTCGAGCGCATCGTCTACGGTGCTGACGACCCCAAGGGCGGTGCGGTGGGCTCGCTGTGGGACGTGGTGCGCGACCGCAGGCTCAACCACCGGCCCGAGGTGGTGGCCGGCATCAGGTCGGACGAGTCTGCTGCGCTGCTGCGGAGGTTTTTCGCCGGGCAGCGCGGCGCACCAGAGGGGCAGATCAGCTATGATCGCCTGCGGTGGAGTCGCGTAGTGGCCGAGCGCGCACGCCTCGAAAGCGTGTGACGGTGCAAGCCGTCCGTGGGTTCAAATCCCACCTCCACCGCCAACCGTCAAGCCGCTGACCAGCGGTTTTGCCGTCTCAGCCGCGCCTGTCCACGCCGAACCAGTCGTCCCCACCGCCGCCCGTCAGGTGGACGATCGATGCTCGCGCAGGCAACGAGGCTCTTCGCGGCGCAGCTTTGGGTGAGGCCGGCCGTGAGCGACCTCAGACGGCTTTCGGCTCGCCCTGGCTCACGGCGGCGCTCCCGCGATCGGACTAGGCGGAAGACCGCTCGTAGATCCGGAAGGAGTAGCGGACGTCCTTCGGTGCGGAGGCCACAAAGCGGTAGGCGGCTGCGAACCGGGGGTCTGTCACGAGCGAGAGCTGGTGTGACCAGCGGAAGCCCTGCCCGGTGTCCGGGACACCCCAGATGACCATGTAGCGCGGCCGCGCCGCAAGGACATAGCTGTTGTCGTGCTTGTCAAAGGGGGGCTTGCCCGGAGCACGCGCGATCGTCGCATCGTTGAGCCCGAACAGGTCGAGGTAGCGCAGCTCGGGCGTCTCGTACGGGATCAGCCCAGCCTCCTCGAGGGCAACCAGATCCCCCCAGCGGGTGTGCCCTCGCAGCCAGCGGGCCAACGAAACGTAGTTCGGGTTCCGGTCGGCGTTCGGCGTGCCGGACGGCTGGTACCGAGCGAGAGCGGAAGCGACGTTCTGCTGCTGGCCCTGCGCCACGAGCAGCACGGCAGCCGCCCCCACGAGCACGCTCACAGCCGCCGCCGGCGTGCGGACCCAGGCCGGACGGCCACGACCAGGGCGCAGCACCCAGGTCATTGTCCAGCCGAGCCATAGGGCGACCAGCGGAAGAGCAGGGACGAGGAACCGGGCGGCCGGCATCCAGTCACCACCGCCGCCCACCGTGATGGCGACGATGAGCCAGATCGAGGCTGCCCCCAGCCACCGGGCGCCACCAGGTGCTGTCTGGACCCTGACCAGCGCCAGCAGCAGCGCCAGCGCGGCGATCCCGAGCAGCGCGACCGCCAGCCAGACCATCCGGTCCTGGACGCCTCCGCTCACCGGGAGGCGAAGGGCCCGCTGTACCGAGCCCACGAGATACAGCGTCCCCGAACGCAGGTTGGCGGCCATTGAGAGGCCCGTCTTGTCGGTATAGCTGTTCGGCAGGACGTGCCCGTAGTAGCCGACGCGCGCCAGCAGGACAGCGACGAACGGCAGGACGAGGATCAGCAGCGGGCGCCTAACCTCGCGCGAGAGGCCGCGCTCCCGCAGAAGCACGACGACGAACGCGAGCCCGAATCCGACACCCTCCACGCGCGTCAGCGCCGCCAGCAGCATGAGCGCGGCCGCGGCGCTGCGCCGGTCGAACTGGTAGGCGACAACCGCCGCGACGAGCGCAAAGGCGAACAGAGGCGTTTCCAGTCCGGCCAGCGCCCACAGGCCCGTCCACGAGGACGTGGCGAGCAGGGCTCCGGCGAGCACCCGCGGGACCAGCGACCGCACTGTCGGGAGCAGGCCTGATGGGCGCGCAGTCGGTGTCCTGCGGTCACGCACACCCGCCCAGACGGCGACGATCGCGGCCAGGTGCAGTCCCAGTCCCGCAATTCGGCTGGTAACCAGCGGATCCCATCCCAGCGTCAGCGCGGCGGCTGAAAGCAGCGTCCAGGACGGGTTGCTGAATCCCTCGACGTGCTGCCCGGCGTTGTAGGTCAGACCGTTGCCGTGCACGAGGTTCCAGGCGTACCGGAAAGAGATGTACGGGTCGTCGAGCCAGTAGTGGCGAAGCTGTAGATCCAGCGAGGCGGCTGCGACGAGGATCGAGCCGAGGACGAGCAGCCCGACCCCGAGCCGCGTCAGCCGGCGGCCGCCTCCGGCCACTGGGGCCTGGGCCGGACGACTAGCCGGTCCGAGAAAGACCAACGACGACCAATCTCCGAAGCGGTGGCGGTCTGGACTGGATGGGCTACGCCAGCATCTCAAGACTAGCTGGCGCCCCTTCACGGTCTCCGCGACCCTGCTGCGTGCCCAGAGCACAGCCATCGAGCCAGCGGCATAGCCCATATAGACAATCCGCGAACTTGCGTCAGCCGCCCGTCAACCCCCGCACCCCGGCTTACTGATTATGGTCCGACAGCGGCACTCGGGACGCTGTTCTTGCTTCGCTCGAGTGGCTGCCGTGGCTGGTCGGGGGACTACCCGCCGGTGTTTGGGCCGATCCGACACGGCACCGCCCGCTGATGATCCTCTGCGATCTGGCGCGGGCAGCCCTGCTGACCAGCGTCCCCATGGCCGCGGCGCTCGGGGGCCTACCTTGCCCAGCTGTACGCGGTGGCGGCCCAGCTGTACGCGCTGGCGCTGCTGACCGGGCTTCGGCACCGTGTTCTTCCAGCTCGCCTACCAGGCGTACCTGCCGGTCCGGCTCGAAGACGAACACCTCACCGAGGCCAACGCCAAGCTCCAGGGCACCCAGGTCATCGCCCAAGTCGGTGGTCCAAGCCTCGGCGGCCTCACCCCATGGTCGCCCGGTTCGTCCGGCTCGCGCGCGCCGGGGCGCCAGTGCGGGATCCCGCTGCGTCGAACAACATCCTTGGGCCGGCCGCGAGCGCCGGCGTCACGGTCAACAGGTCCTCGCCCGCTTCGGCCCGGTGCAGGCCTACCTCTCGCGGCTGCCGGCCCCGGGGAGATGGGCTGTCAGCAGCAGCCATCAGTGGCATTCGCTTCGTCGCGGACCTCGACCATGATCGACACAAAGGGGACCGTTATGCGGTACAAGTCCGTGTTCGAGCTTTGCCAGGGAGCCGTTTGTGTTCCCCGCCGACACAAACGGGCACGATCTGCCGGCTATCCCCCGGTTTTTGGGCTGGGACCGAGGGCTTTGTGTCGATCAAGCTCGCCGGACAACGAGGCTCGTCAGCAACCACGTGGCAGGGTGCACACTCGCCCCTGCCGTGCTTCGAGTCACCACCTGGTCCCCGCCCGCGGCCGGCGCCAGCCCTCGCCACCGGAGTGGGGGGCCCCCGGCCCACGTGCTGCCAGCGCTCGTGCCGACCACCCAGGTCCTGGGTCGGACCGAGGACACCGTGATCGCCCTGCTGTGCGTTGCCCCTCCCCCAGCGGTTGTGAGCTGCGGCTGGTCGTGCGTTGGGGCCAGGTGGATGGCGGCGGTCCGCCGGTGGTACCCGCCAGGTTCGATCGGCTCGGCGCGGGGGTCCGGCTGCAGGCCCCGCAGCGGCGGTAGGCCTGGACCGGCCGGCGGGGATGCCGCACCCTGAGTCCAACGTCGCCGGAACCGACCCGGCGCATACCAGCGGGAGCAGACATGTCCAGCTCACCAGTCGAGGACCTGGCCCGGGCCGCGCACGTGACAGGCGACCTGGTCGCCGGCGTGGGCGACGACCAGTGGGGCCGTCCTACCCCCTGTACCGACTGGACCGTACGGGACCTGGTGAACCACCTCGTCGGCGGCCACCTGAGGTTCGCAGCGGCCCTCTCGGGTGGGGAGCCGCCGCCGGATGCAGCACGCCGCGCCGACCATCTCGGCGAGGACCCCGCCGCTGCGTACCTGGCGAGCGCGAAGACGGTGCTCGCCGCCTTCCGGTCGCCGGGTGCGATGGAGCGGGTGATCGCCGTGCCGATCGGGTCCGTTCCGGGCAGTGTTGCCCTGCACCTGAGCCTGGTTGAGGCGCTGGTGCACGGTTGGGACCTCGCGCACGCGACGAACCAACAGTTCCGAGCCGATGAGGAGGTCGCCGAGCAGGAGCTGCAGTTCACGCAGGCCCAGCTGAGCCGCGTCCCGCCGGGCCACTCACCGTTTCAGCCGCCCCAGCCCGTCGCCGAGGACGCTCCCGCGGTCGACCGGCTGGCCGGCCTGCTTGGTCGCGAGGTGCCGACGGCCACGACGTAGCCGCTGACGGAAGCCCGGCTCCCCACGCTCTCCTAGATGGCGCCGGCCCGCTCGATGAGGCGGAGCAGAGCGTCGTCCACGACCCGCTGCCGGGTGATGTTGACGCTGTGCCCGGCGCCCGGCACGACGACGAGCTCGGCGCCCGCGCCGATCTGCTCGGCCATGAAGCGGCTGTGCCGGGCAGGGGTGAGCTGGTCGCTGTCGCCCACGAGGATCAGCACAGGCACGGCGCGCAGCAGCAAGGGCTGCTACCTCGTCGTGCGAGAAGAACGTCGGGTAAAAGGCCGCGCTGATCGTGAAAGGCGCCTGCTCGAGCAGCTCCTGGACCAGGCGCACGTTGGCCGGGTCGGCGTCGTCGCGCCCGAACAGGTAGTGGCGGATGAAGGCGTAGCCGAGTCGCGTGCCGGGCTTGCGGAACCGCTCGACCAGCGGCGCCGTCACCCGCAGCCACCACAGCCAGATGGGCAGCAACCCCAGCCGCCTGCCGATGCGCGCCCACAGGCCGAGCACCCCACCCGTCGTGAGGTCACCGGCGGCTGTCGCAAGCAGGAAGGCGCCCTTGATCCTCGGGCCGAACAGCTCGGGATGCTGCCGGGCGTATGCCAGCAGCGTCATGCCGCCCATCGAGTGCCCGACGAGGACGACCGGCCCGGGGGCGTGCCGGTCGAGCACGACGGCGAGGTCACGGCCGAGCTGGTCGATCGTGGCGCTGCGGACATCTCCCCAGCCGGACTGCCCGTGGCCGCGCTGGTCATAGAGCACCACGCGGTAGCGGCCGCGCAGCATCTCGCGCTGCAGGAAGAACTCCTCGAGCCTCGCGGTGAAGCCGTGGACGAACACGACGGTCAGCGGCGAGCCCGGCACCTCGTCGACCTCGACATGCAGCCGGGTGCCGTCGCCTGCGACGACGTCGGGACCGCGAAGGGAAGGAAGGCCGGTCCCCCGGACGAGGCGGCGCAGCCCCTGGCGAGCGACGAACCCCACCGTCCCGAGCACGGCGAGCAGAGCGACCAGCCGTGCCATCGGTGCGTTCCTCCGGGCGAACACGGCACCTCGATCTCTGTGCTGACTCCGATAGCCGGCAGCCGGCCAAGCGAGCGTAGCCGCGCCCCGCGCCCTCACCCGTTCTCAAGCAGTGTGAGGTAGGCCGGCGGCACCAACTCGGTCAGCCATACGCCGTTGTCCGAGCGGTAGAACAGGTGCCCGGCCGTGGCCGTCTCTACATCCGCCGAAGGATGCACGTGGTGCCGCCCGCGCCAATCGAGATCGACGGGGACCGAGTGTCCCTGCGGCCCAGCGCCGACCAGCAGCTCCTCGACGTCGACCCAGCCCGCGTCGTCGAGCGTCAGCCCGACGCTGTGCGGGTCGTGCCGCAGGATGAACGAGAGCCGCTTGCTCGCCCGGAGCAGCTCCCGGGGCGAAGCCACCGGCTGCCGCCCCGCCCGCTTCCTCGCCGATGCGTGACCGGCAGGAGCAGCGGGCACGGGGCGAACATGACAGTCAAGCTGACAGTGGTCTACGACAACCCCACCGACCCGGAGGCATTCGAGCAGCACTACAACTCGGTCCACAAGCCGATGGTCGGCACCCTGCAGAGCGTGCAGCGGGTCGAGCTCGCCAAGGTGTTCCCGAAGGAGGACGGCAGCCCGACCCCGGCGTACCGCGTCGCCGACCTGTACTTCGCTGACTACGACACCGCCGTCGCGGCGCTGTCGAGTGAGCAGGGCCAGGCCTTGGCCAAGGATGCGATGCAGCTCGGCCAGGCCGGGGTGAAGTTCCTGCTCTGCGACATCGAGAGCTGACACCAAGCCTGACGCTCGCCCCGGTGCTCCGGCCCTTCACCTCGGCCGGAGCATCGGTGGATGCAGAGCCGTCGCCGGCCCCCGGCGGTAGAGCTGGGCCGGCCGGCCCCCGTCGCGGGCGGTGCGTCCCGTCGGAACGAGCAACCCCTCCACCCCGGTGATCTTGCGATGGAAGTTGCGCGGGTCCAGCGCGGCGCCCCAGACGGTCTCGTAGACCTCTCGCAGTTGCGCGATCGTGAACTCCGGAGGGCAGAAGGCCGCCCCCAGCGGCGTGTACTCCAGCTTGGCTCGGGCCCGCTCGACCCCGTCGGCGAGGATGCGGTCGTGGTCGAACGCGAGGCCGCCCAGGTGGTCGACGGGTAGCCAGCGTGCCTGAGCCGCATCGCTGCCTGCGGTCGGGGTCGCGAGGTCAGGCGCCAGCGCCAGATAGGCGACGCTGACCACGCGCCGACGCGGGTCGCGCCCCGGCTCGCCGTAGCTGGCCAGCTGTTCCAGATGCACGGGCGGTGCCGTCAGCCCGGACTCCTCCTGCAGCTCGCGGGCCGCCGCGGCAGCGAGGTCCTCGTCCAGCAGCACGAACCCGCCCGGCAGCGCGTCCTGGCCCTGGAAGGGCGGGATGCCGCGTTCGATGACAACAGCGCACAGCCGCCGCCCCTCGTCAACTGGCCGCAGCGTGAGGACAACTAGGTCGACAGCGACAGCAACGTCACGAGATCCCACGCCAGCAGTCTAAGTCGTCATCTTGACGAGAAGCTCCCTACTAGTTATCGTCGTCTTGACGACAACGAGGAGGCGGAGATGGCAGACATCCAGCGGCTGTTCTTCCTGCGGCACCTGCGCGGCACCCCGACAGCGCACGTGCGGCACCTGCAGGACGGCGACGTTGTGCACGAGGGCGCGGGCCAGTCCTTCTGGTTCCGGCCACTCGCGGCGGTTCTGTCCGAGGTACCGGTCGACGATCGCGAGCTGCCGTTGGTCTTTCACGCGAGGACCAGCGACTTCCAGGACGTCACGGTCCAGGCGACGGTGACCTACCACGTGGTCGACCCCATCCGGACCGCTGCCCGCATCGACTTCGGCATCGATCCCGACACCGGACGATGGCGTGGCGCCCCCCTGCAGCAGCTGGCCGGCGTGCTGACCGAGAGCGCCCAGCAGCACGCGCTGGACCTGCTGGCCGGACGCACCCTGGCCGACGCCCTCGCCGGCGGCCTGCCGGCGGTGCGCGAGCGGGTGGCGACCGGGCTGATCGCCGACACGCGCCTCGGGGAGACCGGTGTCGAGGTGGTCGGCGTCCGCGTCGTCGCCATCCGGCCCGAGCCCGAGCTCGAGCGTGCCCTGCAGACACCCGTGCGCGAGCGGGTGCAGCAGGATGCCGACCGGGCGACCTACGAGCGACGGGCCGTGGCCGTCCAGCGTGAGCGGGCCATCGCCGAGAACGAGCTGCAGAACCAGATCGAGCTCGCCCGCCAGGAGGAGCAGCTCGTCGCTCAGCGCGGCGCCAACGCGCGGCGGCAAGCGGAGGAGGCGGCCGCTGCCGACCGCATCGACGCCGAGGCGCAGGCAGCGCGCACGACGACGGTGGCCGATGCGCGGGCTCAGGTCATCCGGGTCGAGGGAGCCGCTCAGGCGGAGGCAGAGAAGGCGCGGCTCGAGGCCTACAGCGGTGCCGACCCCACCCTGCTGCTGGCGCTCGCCGTCCGTGAGCTGGCGACGAACCTGCCCAACATCGAGCACCTGACGCTCACGCCGGACCTGCTGGCACCCGTCCTCGCCCGGCTCGGCCACCAGTGAGCCTCGCCCCGCGGGTCGTCATCGTCACTCGCCGCACCGAGCTCGAGGAACTGCTCGCCCGGCACAGCACGCGCGGGCAGGCCGCGTTCTTCCTGTCCACCCGAGGGCGCAGCATCGACGAGCTCGAGGCCCGGCACGATGCCCAGCAGCAGGCGCTGGCGCGGGTCAGCTCGGCCATCCCGCTGGACTGGCGGCAGGGAAGCGTCGAGCGCGGCGACCTGGACCGCTTCCTGTTCGCCGCCGGCGACGTGGTCGTCGTCGTCGGCCAGGACGGCCTCGTCGCCAACGTGGCCAAGCACCTCGACGGGCAGGCGGTGCTCGGCGTCGACGCCGAGCCGGGACGCAATCCTGGGGTGCTCGTCACCCACCGCCCGTCAGCGGTGGCCGGGATCCTCGCTCACCTCGACGAGCGCCCCGCGCTGCGCCGCAGCCTCGTCGAGGCTGTCACCGACGACGGGCAGCGCTTGCTGGCCCTCAACGAGATCTACCTCGGCCAACCGGGGCAGCAGACCGCCCGCTACCGGGTGACACCGCCCGGCGGTGCGGCCGAGCGGCAGGCGTCCTCCGGGCTGCTCGTCGGCAGCGGCACAGGCGCGACCGGCTGGTGCCGGTCGGTGTGGCTGGAGCGCGGCGGACCGGTCGAGTTACCCGCGCCCGACGAGCCGGCGCTGACCTGGTTCGTGCGCGAGGCGTGGCCCTCGCCGGTGACCGGGACCAGCCACACCTGCGGGCGGCTCGCCCGTGAGGAGGAGCTGGCGGTCGAGATCGAGAGCGACCGGCTCGTGGTGTTCGGCGACGGCCTGGAGTCCGACGCGCTCACAGTCACCTGGGGCCAGCGGGTCCTCGTCCGGCTCGCCAGCACAACACTGCGCCACATCCTCTGATCGCGGGCGCGCCCGGCCGAGCGGTGCCGATCGGGCCCGCGCTCAGAAGTCGCCGCCGCCGATGCCGCTTCCGCAGCAGTCGCAGCAGCCGTTGCAGGCGAGGTTGGCGCAGCAGTTGCAGGCGAGCAGGTCACAGCAGCTCGGGCCGCGGCGATAGCCGCGCCGGGGGCCGTAGCCGTAGCCCGGCCCCGGCCCGTAGCCGTACCCGGGCCCGTAGCCGCCTCCGAAACCGCCCCTGCGCCGGCCGACCCAGCCGCCCCCGAAGACCCCCGCGCTGGCGAGCGCCCACGTCGCAAGCCCCGCTGCGACGAGGCCGGTGGCGCCGGTGGCGCTGCCGCTGCGCTGCTGCGGCACAGCGGGCGCCGCGACCAGCGGCTCGGCGGCAGGCAGGGCGGGGAAGCTGCGGCGGATGGAGCGGGCGAGCTCGCCGCCAAACAGGGCCTCGACCAGTGCGTCATCGACGAAAGCGGCCTCGGCCAGGGCCGCAGTGATCTGCTCGTGCAGTCGTCCGGCGAACGCGCGCGCATCATCGCAGTGCGTGCCGGTGGCCCGCAGCGGGTTGAACCGGCCGGCCTCGGCATCAGCTGCCCAGTCCTCGACGGCGTCGAGCAGGTGGACGAGGCGGCCGAAGGCGTCACCGGCCGCACGCAGGGCGGGGGCGTTGTCCGGGCAGCCGGCCGAGACCGCGGTCTGTACGAACAGCGAGGCGACGGCGTCGCCGCTCGGGGCGAGCAGCTCGTCGAGCCTCGCGCCGGAACGCTCCAGCGCAGCGGCACGGGCGGGTGCAGCCAGGGTCGGGCCGGCATCCAGCCCGAGCTGCTGCGCGAGAGTGGTGCCGCGCCGCTTCAGCCGCTCGCCGATGCGACGGGCCGGGCGATCAGCGGCGCGGGGCAGGTCGTCGTCGGCCACCTTGTCGGCCAGGCCGGCCGAGCCGCTCAGCATCGCCGCCGCGGCTGCGAGCCGGGTGCCGCTGCTGCTGCTGTCGACGACTGTCGCCGTCTGCATCCCGCGCAGCGGGCACCTGCCCGCCTCGCGCATCGGCTGCGGGCCGGCTTGCGCCTCGACGAGCACGCTGAGCAGCAGCACGTCGTAGCCGGTCAGGCACCGCTCGGCCTGCCCGGCGACATCGCGAAGCGTCAGGCACGTACCGCACAGGTGGGAGCGCCACCGCTGGTGCAGCTCTGGGCCGAGGTGCTTGCGGCAAGGACGCAGGATGCCGTGCATGCCGCGGCCCTTACCCGGACCGGATGATCCAACGCCCGCCCTCAGGAGATTCGCCTGGATTGGGTAAAGGCCACCTGGCCATCGGGATGCGGCGCATCCGCTCCCCGGGCCGCCAGAGACGTCGATGGGAGGAGCATGCCTAGCAACCCGCTGTGGACTCCCGCCATGCCGGTCGCCGCGGTCCTTGCCCTCGCGGCTTGCTCCAGCGGGTCGCATCCCGCCACCACGACCCCGGCGGTGACCACCAGCGCAGGCGCGTCAACTAGCGCGTCCGCGACGCCTCGTCGGCGTCCGCGCCGCCCTCGGGCCAGGCGAGCGCGACCGGCCAGGCGACCGCACGGCCGCAGCCGCAGCCGCAGCCCCAGCCCCAGCCCCAACCCCAGCCGAGCGTGGTCGTGCCCACGACGACGGCGGGGTGTAGCACGGGGCGGCTCACGCTCACCCAGACCGGCGGCCAGGGTGCGGCCGGCACGATGATCCGTACCTATGCGCTGCGCAACAGCGGCGCCGGCACCTGCACGCTCTACGGCTTTCCCGGCGCGTCCCTGGTGGATGCGCAGGGCCGCCAGCTCGGGCCGGCGGCGAGCCGGCAGGGCCCTGCCGGCAGCGCGGTACGGCTGGCACCGGGCAGAGCGGCTTCGTTCCAGGTCTCGCTGGCGTACGCCGGCTGCGACGCGGGTGTTCCCCGCAGCCGCTCACTGCGGATCTACCCACCCGGTGACCGTGCCTCGCTCCTGACCCCCTTCGAGCTGCCGGTCTGCCGGACTCCCGCCGTCACCGCGGTTCGCGTCGCGGGGTAGCTGCCGGGCGGGTAAACCCTGCTCGCATCCCGCGGCGGCGGACCTACCCTCAACCAGGATGAGCGAGCGCGCGCAGGTACCCGCGGAGGCGCTGCCATCCGCCGCTGCCCTGTCCCGGCGCGCGGTCGCCCACGAGGTGTGGCTGGTCTTCGCGCTCTCGCTGGGCGCGTCCGGGGTTGTCGCGCTGGTCCGCTTCGTCGGAGCCCTGACGGCCCCCGGGCCCCTCGCCGGTCAGACGGCGACGCTAAACGGGTCGGCAGCTCCTGGGCGCCCGTGGCTCGACCTCAGCCTGCAGGTGGTGCTCCTGCTCCGCGACACCGTGCCCGTCCTGCTCGTCCTGTACCTGCTGGCCCGCACCGGCGAGGGCGCGAGGACGCTGGGGGTCGACCGCAGCCAGCCCGGCCGGGATGCCATCCGCGGTGTCCTGCTCGCGGCCGCAGTCGGTGCCGCGGGCCTGGCGTTCTATCTGGTGACGTTCGCGGCCGGCACCAACCTCACGGTGCAGCCTGAGTCGCTGCCCGCCGTGTGGTGGAGGGTGCCCGTGCTGCTGCTGTCGGCGTTGCAGAACGGCTTGCTCGAAGAGGTGCTCGTCGCGGGCTACCTGCTGCACCGGCTGCGGCAGCTGGGGTGGGGCGACGGGCGCGCCCTCGCGGTCAGTGCCGTGCTGCGCGGCAGCTACCACCTGTATCAGGGCTTCGGCGGGTTCGCCGGCAACGTCGTCATGGGGCTGTTGTTCGGCCGGCTCTACCAGCGGTGGGGGCGAACCACGCCGCTCGTCGTCGCCCATACCTTGATCGACTCGGTGGCCTTCATCGGCTACCTCGCGCTCGCCGGCCACGTCTCGTGGCTGCCGACACCCGCGCACTGAGCGCCGCTGACGGCGACTCGCCGCGCGCCGAACTAGATCCGTTAGCACCCCATGGTGAATGCTTGGTCACGTCCCGTTAGGCCAAACGGAGCAACTTCACCCCGTTCGGGCCTTCATCGTCTGGTATGAGGCGCGACAGATTAAGAGACAGACCCCTACCCACTGGAAGGTTCAACCCATGCCGACCACCACCCTTCGCCTGCTCCCCGTCCGCGCCCTGCTGCTGCTGCTCGGCGTCGTCCTCGGCGCGGTCGCCCTCGCCACGGTGCTGACGCCGGCCGCATCCGGCGGCCACCAGATGACGACCCTCGGCGGAGCCCAGACGCACCCGGCCCGCGGCGTGGTCTGGAACTAGCGCTACGCGTCGACGGCCCGGGGCGTCCCTGTGACGGCCCGGGCTGTTCGGCGTCCGCGTGGAATGGGCAGCCCGAACACGATCAGAAGCAGGACCAGCAGGACGGCTGGACAGACGCCCGAGCGCAGCGCGGTCAAGGCCGCGTGCAGCTCGCCCGGCAGGGGCAGCGTCCGGCCAGGCAGGTAGGCGAGGGCCAGCATGGAGGTATGGGCCAGCAGGACGCCGTCCAGCCTTGTGGCTCCGATAAGCCCGAGCAACACCCACGCGGTCGCGTCGTACCAGGGCAGCGCGTAGGGCGCGAGCAGAGCCCAGGCCAAGCTGGTCGCGAAGGCGCCCCGCGCCGCTGCCGACACCCGTGCCGACACCGCTGGCTGCGCTTCTTGCAGCGCCGGCGCCAGCCGCCGGTGCAGGCGACGGGCAAGTACGACGGTGAGAGCGGCCGCCGCGAGCATGACGATCGTCCTCGCCGCACCGGGATCGAGCAGGCGCTCCATTCCGCTGGCGACCAGGCGCCACGGCGTGCCCCCGGAGACCATCCGCCCTGCCCTAGCCGCCGGCCCGAGCGCCTGCGCGCCGCCGACGATCAGGTAGGCCGCCGTCACGGTGACGAGCCCGGCACCCGCCCATCCGGTCAGCCGCTGACGCTCGTGCCGCAGCACTGCGGCCATCCCGAGTGCGGGCAGCGCCGCCGATGCCTTGACGCTGCCGGCCAGGCCGAGCAGCACGCCTGAGACGAGCGGCCGCGCCGCCGCGACCCCGGCGAGGACCAGCAGGGCGAGCAGGGCGTCAAGGTGAGCACCGGCAACCAGCTCGAGCAGCAGAACCGGGTTGGCCGTCCACAGCAGCGCCGCCCGCCGCTGGCGACTGGCATCGCCCCGGCAGAGCCGGTCGAGCAGGAGCCCGGTGCCGAGGAAGGCTAGGGCTGCGGCGACAGCGAGCCCGCGAATTGTCGCCGCCCGGCTGCTGCCGGTCAGGTGGGAGACCAGAGCCTGCTCGGCCGTCGCGAGCGGGCCGTAGACCGAGGGCGCGCTCCGCCAGGGGTCCTCGGCTGCCGCCACGACGGGGTCGTTTGGACGGGCGGCGGGCACTGTCAGGTACGGGTCGACACCGGTCGCGGCCAGCCGGCCGTAAGCGGCGTAGCTACCGACGTCTGCCGACCCAACCGGTGCGACCACGAGCACGGCCAGCACCGCGACGACCCCGACCGCCAGCAGCCGTCCAGGCCGCGGCGCCCATCCGCGGGCCAGTGCCTGCAGGCCGAGCAAAGTTCCGGCGGCACCGAGGAGGACAGCAGCGGCGAGCAGGCCCGTGACCAGCGAGGGACTGGCGGCCCGCGCCGAAGGCCCCGGGTTCAGGGGCGGGACGGCAGCGCTGGTGCCGAGCGCCCCGACAACGACGACGAGCCCGACTGACGCGAGCACCAGCGGCACAGCGACCCGGTTGGTAACGGCGCTGGCTGACGAGGGCGACCCACCCGGCAACGCGCGACCCTCCCCTGGCGGAGGATGAGAGATTCGAACTCTCGAGGGGTTGCCCCCAACACGCTTTCCAAGCGTGCGCCCTAGGCCACTAGGCGAATCCTCCGTCGTCGAGGCTATCGCGAGCCTCCGCAGCGGCGGTTGTCCACAGCCCTTGTCGAGGCCCGCGGTGCCGGCGTCGCGCGTCGTAGAGTCACACCCGACCCCTCGTGCGGCGTCACCTCGTGAACTCCCCCAGGGCCGGAAGGCAGCAAGGGTAAGCGGGCTCTGGCGGGTGCGCGGGGGGTCCTTCGCTGGACCGGGGGAGGACCCGCTGACGCAGGCGCTGTACAACCGCTACCGGCCGACCTCGTTCGCTCAGGTGATCGGGCAGGACCACGTCACCAAAGCGCTCTCGGCAGCGCTGTCGAGCGGGCGGATCCACCACGCCTACCTGTTCAGCGGCCCGCGGGGGTGCGGCAAGACCTCCAGCGCGCGCATCCTCGCCGCCTCGCTCAACTGCATCCACGGGCCGACGCCGGACCCCTGCGGCGAGTGTGAGCACTGCGTCGCGATCCGCGCGGGCTCGTCGATGGACGTCGTCGAGATCGACGCCGCGAGCCACGGCGGGGTCGAGGACACCCGTGATCTGCGCGAGCGGGCGGTTTTCTCGCCGGCGTCAGCGCGCTTCAAGGTCTACGTCATCGACGAGGCGCACCAGGTCAGCCGGGAGGGGTTCAACGCGCTGCTCAAGCTGGTCGAGGAGCCGCCGCCGCACCTGAAGTTCGTCTTCGCCACGACCGAGCCCGACAAGGTGCTGCAGACCATCCGGTCGCGCACCCACCACTACGCATTCCGACTCGTTTCCCCGACGGTGCTGCGCGACCACCTCTCCGGTGTGTGCCGCAGCGAGGGCGTCGAGGTCGATCCCGCTGTGCTGCCCCTCGTCGTCCGCGCGGGGGCGGGCTCGGTGCGCGACAGCCTGTCGGTGCTCGACCAGCTTCGGGCGGGCGCCGGGCCGGATGGGCTGTCGGCCGCGCAGGCGAGCGCCCTGCTCGGACTGACCGACGGCGTGCTGCTCGACGACGCCCTCGAGGCGCTAGTCGCCCGCGACGGCGCAAGCTTGTTCGGCGTCGTCGACCGCGTCGTCACCTCCGGACACGACCCGCGCCGCTTCGCGACGGACCTGCTCGAACGCCTGCGCGACCTCATCGTGCTCGAGGCCGTGCCCGATGCACCCTCGCGGGGGATGCTCGAAGCCTGCGCCCCCGACCAGCTCGACCGGATGCGTGGCCAGGCCGGCCGGATGGGTGGCACGGAGCTCTCCCGCGCTGCCGACGTCGTGCACGACGGCCTCGTGCAGATGCGCGGGACGACCAACCCGCGGCTGCTGCTCGAGCTGGTGCTCGCCCGCGCGCTGCTGCCCTCGGCCGCAAGCGACCCCGCCGCGCTGCTCGTCCGGCTGGAGCGCGTGGAGCGGAGGCTGGCAGCGACAGGTGACGCGCCGGTGCGCCCGGTCGTCGCAGCGCCCGAGGCCGCGCCGGTGGCCTCCCCGACGACCGACACCCGGCGCGAGCCGCCCGCAGCGCCGGCGGCATCGGCGGGACCGGCAGCACCAGGAGCGCCCCCCGCGCTGGCCGGAGCAGCGACGCCTGGCCCGCCGCTCGCCCCACCTCAGGCCGTCGTCGCCACCCCTCCTGAGGAGGAGCCTCCAGCCGCGCCCGCACCCCCCGCGCCGGCAGCACCCGCTGCCGCGTCCGCGCCTCCCGCGCTGGCCACCACGACCCCTGCGGGTGGGCTCGACATCGAGTCAGTCCGCCGGATGTGGGACGAGGTTCTGCGTGCCGTGCGCGAGCGCAGCCGCACCGCGGAGGTCATCCTGCGTCAGTACGCCGAGGTCACCGAGGTGAAGGGGCAGGACATCACGCTGGTCTTCAACAATCCGGCCATGGCGCGCAACCTCGCCCGCGGCGCTGGGGAGGACCACCTGCGCGACGCCCTGACCGAGGTCGTCGGCGGCAGCTGGCGGGTGTCCGTGAACACCGGCTCCCCCGCTGACGCCGCCAGCACGCCGCGCACCCCGCCTGCTCAGGGCAACCGCACTCCCGCGCCGGCGACGGCCGACCGCGCCGGCCCCGACCGCCCCGGCCCTGGGGCTGGTCCCGACGACGATGCCAGCCCCGACGACGAGGAGCTGCCATCGGCCGGCAGCGGGGAGGAGGCTGCAGTCGCGCTGCTGCGTCAGGGCCTGGGAGCCCGCGTCGTCGAGGAGCGCGACGCCGGCTGACCCGGGCCGAACGCGCCGCGGCGTG
>JAABUO010000814.1_pt1 | contig 48983 bp, 57 predicted proteins | sample 5559291 | NCBI WGS metagenome assembly JAABUO01 (sample SAMN10711878, study PRJNA513372) | rock metagenome | isolation source: Antarctica rocks | place: Antarctica: Victoria Land, Finger Mt sud | reverse complement strand
GCTGTGATATCTGTGATATCCCCCTATGTAAAACCGGTCCTTGTTGGGCTGCATATCACAATAGCATCTGAATAGTATTAATAAAATCAGTTCAGGGTGATATTCTGTGGTTTTCTATTGGTGGACTAAGCGAATACGCTAAAAGTGGCTTCCCGACAGCGGTCAAAGGGATAGCAGAGCGGTCATATTGATCTTGCAGTATGTCTAAGAAATCGCTATTGAGTAGTAAAATATTTGGTCTGCTGCGAGAATGTGAGCGGTGATGCTTGTGTTTTGAGCCATCTTTCTGTAGAAATAGCTGCAACTCAAATGAGCGATTTTGTAGAGAGGCTAGATGTTAGCTAGGTACGTGGGCGGGGAACCAAGATCGAAACATGAGAGCGCAAGGGAGAGTTGAAGTTAAAACAAAATCTGTGTTTCGCGCTCCCACAGTATATCCAATCAAGCCGCGCTTCCCTTGAATGGCTTTTAGCCACTCTAGCGTTCGAGTGACTTCTTCATCTGACGCTCAAGCAATGCAGCTGGCGGACCTTCCCTGATTATGAAGGCGTTTATAGAGGAAGAGGACGATGGCGTTGGGACGGTAGTGTCCATGAAGATACCGCGGGTGTAGAAGGGATGTATCTTTCTTCCCGGTACCGAGTATGTAAAGTATATAGAGTCGACGTTGCATGGTACGCTGCCCCGAGGTGCTCTTATTATATCATCGATGCCCAGGGAGAGAAGTCAGCAAATATTGTGGTGCGCAGGAACATGTTCCCGATGTATTACATGTATAGATATGAACCATCAAAGCAAAAACAAAAACAAAGATTGTTGTTCTGAGTAATGGAAGTAGAAAGTGTTGTGAGTAAGAGGGAGTGATGTGGAAGCAGCCGATTATATACTCCAGGATGAACACCAACAGCTAAGATGGAATGAGTGATAGCTGATTCATTCTGTGTTCCCATAAGGAACGCATGAACTCAGTATTGGGATATGTGAATTAGAGGAGCTGAAAGACTAACAAATTTGCTTCATGACTTTCATGCAGAGTCAAAACTTCTTCAATATATCCGTCGGAGGCGATTGGTAGATATCTCTATTAGATAGGTACCAAGAGGTCAGCACTCGTGAATCTCGGCATGCCTTTCCACGTCAGCACACGCCATCCTTCAACAGTGTAAAAATTCTGGTTTAAATAGCCATTGAGTCATCATGCCAACCTCAATTTGCTTGTTGCTATATTCAACCAAGAGACTTTCTATTTCTTTCAAAAAAACAGATCCTCCGCAAATTCGTCGAATTTCCTCTTCCGCTGATCACCATGCTGTCCCTTCTTCTCCATCCAGGCCACCACCAAAGACTCTGGGGTCAAAAACGCAAAACCACGCTGCTGGAAACTTGAATCATCTTCAGTACTCCACACAGGTCGCTTTCTTTCTAGTGTGGTTCCATGCATGTGTCCCACTTTCCAAGCAGAGGAAGTGTGCGGTGGCCCCTCGAATGAGTACACCGTATTCAGCAATTAAAAAAATGCCCGCCCTTTGCTGCGGTTGATGGCACGGAACGATGCATAGTAAGTTGGTAAGCCCATTGGAGAGCATCATATTCATGGAGCGAGGATTTTGCATAATTCTCACCAACAACTCCCGATGGAGGACCGAAACGTCCAATAACTTTAGAGTACGTGCCACCTCTCCTGATGGTGTACATTTCGTGAAGAGGTTGGCTGCTCGATTATGGTCCATCCGAGGAAGCCCATTTTCACACATTGGCTAAGGAGAGTCGTCGATGGTTACTTGCGGTAGGCGGCGTAGAGCGAGGTTCCATATGTATGCGGAGGCAGATGAGTCCTGTTCAATGGAATGGATTGGCACATCGTGTGATGAACTGCGATGGCTCCTAGCCTAAGCAAAGTCTCTTTTGTCTCGTGCCCCTCTAGTATAGCTAATTAGCGCTGGGTTCCTAGGATCGTTACGCTTGGCTTATGTGAGATTAAGCTCCCAAGCCTTCGAGTTCAGGCTGGCTCCTCGTTGGTGTCTGATTTTGAACTTCACGCGGCCATCCAACCATTTGAGTGCATCAAGATCTCTCGAGAAATTCCGAGTTAGATTGCCAACCAGTTCACCGGTCTCAGAATTCGCAAGTAAAAATCTTGATCTTCTGTCAACATGCTGAAGCATAATGGTGTCCAAGACTTTAACATCTCTAAGAGTTTCTCGACCTTTTGAGCGATCGTTTATTAGCCTCCTTGTTCGATTTTCTTCTTGCCAAAGATGAACTATCTCGTTGGTCTCTGCCATCCATATCTTAGCCAGAGGGTACGCCACTTCGAGCCTCTTGACCAAGACCCTAGGGATATAAGCTAAGAAACTGTCATGCTCTGGTCTTGATTGCAACCGTAAAGGACCGCCCTCTAAAGACATGGCTTACATACGAATGTTTGAAATGTCTCTCCGTAAAACTGAAAATTGAGGATTCCGTTTGTAAATGATGGTTTGTGATGCTGTCTATTTCAGTTGTGCGAGTAATATAGACAAAATGAATGCCGAAAAGCTTTGTTTCGTAGTGGCGATCCTAACACAAGCGGATATTGTTCTGAGTTACAGAAGAGCAACATCATGTGCTGCGTCGTACGAACACCTGGGCTGGACATTGTATGGTAACAGCTGTTATTCTTTGTACATTGAAGATATCCTAGCAATGCTACGCGGATTGGAGGCTGCAGTCATGATTTTGACACCGGACCAAGGCTCCTCGTTGAGGGATATATACGAGTAATACAGTCTTGCCATTGGAGTAGAACGGGGTTTGTCTGTATTGTCATATACAACCCTTTTCAAGCATTCATCCACCGATGTCAATCTCTGCAATGAGTCCACCTGGATTGTGACAGATTCTTAGGACGCAAGCTTTTTGTAAGTGTATTTAAATTGTGGGAAATCAGAGGCTGCGATCAGGCGGCCATGCCATTACGTCCATCAAGCGTACCGTCTTGTTCTAGATACGAAGTGAAACAGGCTATAGAGAAAAAGACTCGACTGTTCAATGGCTGGGACTGGTATGAGCGGTTTGGGACATAACATATTTCTTAGATGAGGCAGACTAAACGATCGGGATGTCGAGACAACATGTCTCCATGACTATCAGAGTATCAAACGGCCGTGATCAAGCATAGACCCCCTGGCCTCCTTGCATGAAGGTGCTCGGGCCATTGACGCTATTAGGATCTGGCAATTTCGAAAAAAAAAAAAATAGAATAGACGTAGGTACTGTATGACAAACTTTTTTTACTCTCTCCTTAAACAGTTTGCCGTGTAGCCGAAAACAGCCTGCGATACGGGCGACCATGGGATGAATGTGCTGAAGGTAATGCTGAATAGTTGGATCTTCGTAACCACTAACTCGATTGCCGCTTTTCGCATATCATGAAGAAGGCGGAAACTAGAGCATGATGTTTTTGCTATCGAGCCTATGAGTACTCGGTCGGAAACCGTATAGATCAGACAAGTCGTTGAGAAGACTTAATGTCAAGAAGATCAAGCGGTCGTACATTGGTGACCATAAAACGAAACTTGGTTCGTACTGTAAGCGCTGAAAAGAAAACACAGCTGTCGATTTATATCTTGGGGCCGAGAATGAATTGTGGGAAAGAATCATAGCCAGCCGTGCTCCTTATTGAACTTATCGGCTACAGCTTTCGTGGTCTTGACGATTTCTAGACAACCTGGAGAATCGGAATGGCAACAGATCGAGATTGGATAGTCCTTAACAGGAAGATGGACTTTACTTCCGTCTACAGCTGTGACAGTCTCGGTCGTGACCTGTTGAGTCACGCGCTGTTCAATATCCTCTAATTTCCATGGTCTATATTGTGATCAGTTTCCAAGCACGTCTTTGGGTTTGAAGACAAACTTTTTAATTCTGTCGATTACCAACATTCCATCAGCATTGTATTTAACGTCCGCATACATCTCGGCCCAGAACTCGATCCCCAGATTATTAGCAGCCTTCTCCATGTTTGTTCCTGCAAGACCAAACACTGGTACTCGTTTCGGTATTCCCCGCCATACTGCTTCCGCCACTTCGTAGTCTCGACACATCATGCCATATAGCACACCATGGGGCTTCACATGGCTTAGTGGGACCATTTCGCGGTCGAGAAAGCCTTTCAGTGCGCCTACTTGGTAAACAGTGATGGCGGTAAGTTCTTCAGGTTGCAGCTTCATTTCGCGGCGGCCAAAGCCCTGCAGATCTGGAAGTCCCGGATGAGCGCCGACCTGAACACCGTGGGATTTACAGAGCCGGACTGTGTCCATCATGATAAGTGGGTCGCCTGAGTGAAAGCCACATGCTACGTTGGCATGGGAGATGAAGGGGATGAGCTCCTCGTCAGGCCCCTAGACAGCGGAACGATCGTGAGCAATGTTCAACGACTGTGAAGAGGAGAAATACCGACACATTTCAAGTTCCCATAGCCTTCGCCAAGATCAACATTGATGAGAGCCTTGTGTTTGATGGGACCCATGCTGTCTGCTTCACTCTTTGCTGAGCCCTTGTCTGCTTTAGCAGTAATGGGAGTCGACTCAACCTGCGGAACAGAAGTCTAACTTGGCTCCAAAGATGGCTGGCCGGAAGGCGAGAGTTTAAACCTTGTGAACCTAGAACCCCACCTACGTACTATGTGCATCTCCATCAGTCCTGTACGTAGTTCTCTTTCTAGCCCTTATCATCCCCACCCCCGCATCCAGAAGTTACCCTGGAAAAGCGGGCTATCTTATTGCTTCTTGGCTTCCAATATAGAGGTCGCCCTCTCCCAGAATCATCAATGGATTATTTGGACCCTCTGCCGACTATTCTCTTCTTCCAATATTATTTGCAAGTATGGAGAAATTGAAGACTTTGCTGGTTGCAAATAGGGCTGAGATTGCGACAAGGATAACAAAGACCGCTAAGTGAGCAGCACGTGACCCCCGCCTTTACTTTCTTGATCTTTGACTTTGAGAATTAAAGAAAACTTGGGATACGTACAATCGCTATATATACCGAAGCGGATGCAGCATCTTCTCATGTGGTTGACGCTGATAAGGCAGTTCTGCTCCCTGGCGATGACGCCAAAGGATATCTGGATGGGTAAGGCAATTTCGTCTTATCCCAGTGCTTCATGTTTGCGAGTTTTCTCGCATTGTTGAGGTTGGACCGTGAAAATTTTCTACATTATAAGGGTATTCGACAAATCAAATCATCAATCTTGTATCCTGAAATCCTACTGGCTTGTTTTTTGCCGCTAGATTATATGTGATATTGTGCTACTGCTTGTGTACTAGGGTACTCTTTTGAAATCACTTCTAGATAATTCAGTCTAATCATACCGAACATGGTTTAGAGACGGAATCATAAAGATAGCCAAGCATGAAGGGGCAGACGCCATTATACCAGGCTATGGCTTTCTGTCTGAAAATGCAGACTTTGCAAGGTCTGTTGCGGCTGCTGGTATGGTCTGGGTGGGACCAAGCCCTGAAAGTATTGAGTCTTTTGGGATAAAACATACAGCGAGAGATTTAGCAACAAGGGCAGGAGTGCCAGTGGTACCAGGCACTAAAGGACTTGTTGATAGTGAAGATGAAGCCGTAACGGAAAGTGAGCGGCTAGGATTTCCGGTTATGCTCAAAGCAACAGCTGGTGGCGGTGGCATGGGACTTTCAACTTGTAAGGATGTGGCTGAAGTCAAGGAGTCTTTTGCCACGGTCAAGTCTCGTGGGGAAAACCTCTTCAAGAACGCTGGTGTTTTTATAGAGCGCTTTTATCCTGACAGCCATCACATCGAAGTGCAAGTATTCGGCAATGGTAAAGGGAGTGCTATCCACTTTGGTGAGAGAGAATGTTCGATTCAACGAAGACATCAAAAAGTCATCGAAGAATGCCCCAGTCCTTTCGTCACTGAACACGCCGGTGAGTCATCTCAGCGCAAAGTGCAAGAACATGATTGACCATACTCAGATATTAGAGGAAAGTTATGTTCAGCAGCTGTGCGCTTGGCAGAGTCAATTCAATATGGTTCGGCAGGAACAATTGAATACTTGGTGGATGACAAGACTGCGGACTTCTTCTTTCTCGAGATGAACACGCGGCTACAGGTTGAGCACGGCATCACAGAACTTTGTTACGATGTCGACTTGGTTCAATTGATGCTTAGACAGGCAGACGCCGAGCTAGCGGGTAAAGGCGGTCTTGATACTGAGGAACTTAAATCATTTCAACCCGCAGGACCCAAAGGTGCAGCTATAGAAGCTCGTGTGTACGCCGAGAACCCTGCTAGAGATTATGCTCCATCTCCGGGAACTCTTCAGATTGTAGACTGGAAAGCAAAGTCTGGCTCCAGGATCGATACCTGGGTTCGAACTGGAACCATTATCTCATCACATTACGATCCTCTACTTGCCAAAGTGATGTTCCATAGCCCAATGCGAGAGACCACGATTGAAGGCATGATCGAAATATTGTCTCATTCCCGGATCTGTGGTCCCCCAACAAATCTTGACTTCCTCGCGGCCATTTTGGAAGACACTCAATTCATTGCCGGAACAACTATGACTAAATTTCTCACCAACTTCAAATATTCTCCTGCCGCCATTGATGTGATTGCTGCTGGCGCGTACACCCAGGTTCAAGACTACCCTGGTAGACCAACCATGGGCAGGGGATTTCCCCATGCTGGGCCAATGGATCCACTGGCATTCCAAATCGCGAACGCGCTGGTTGGTAACGAGTTGGGTAAAGAAGGGCTCGAAATTACCCTCGATGGGCCAACCCTTCATTTTCTGGGCGCCGCGGTCGTCGCAGTATGTGGCGCACCGATGGACGTCAAGCTGGATGGAAACCCCGTACCGATGTGGTCGAGGCTCCAAATCAATGCTGGACAGAGATTGATCATTGGTAAGACTACAGGTGGCGGCTGCAGATCTTATCTTGTCGTCTATGGTGGATTTCCAAGCGTTGCCGAGTGGTTTGGTTCAAAGGCCACTTCGCCTGGCGTGGCCGTAGGTGGCTATCAGGGTAGACAGCTTGCTGCAAGCGATCTTCTAGCGATTGCGAAAGATTTTCCCGCACACCTTTCCAAGCCACTCAGCATACCTGACAGACTCATCCCTCAGTATATCAGCCACTGGGACATACTAGCGATGGTAGGACCCTACGATGTTGGGTATCTTCTCGATGAAGATATCAAGATGATTTACGACACCAAGTGGCAGATCTCCCATAACGCTGCCAGAGGTGGTATCCGTCTTATTGGACCGAAACCCAGATGGGCCCGGGCTGACGGTGGTGAGGGAGGTGCGCACCCTTCCAATGTTGTGGAATATGGCTATCCAGTAGGTGCCCTAAATTGGACTGGTGATGATCCATGTATCTTTCCGGTCGACTGTCCGGATTTCGGTGGATTTGTCTCAAGCACAACCATTATCAAAGCCGATTTCTGGAGACTAGGGCAGATGAAGGCAGGAGACACTATGCAGTACAAGAGGGTTTCGCTGGCAGACGCCTTGTCAATGCGGAAGCGGGTGAATGACTTCATCGAACAGATTGCTGAGGTGTGCTCTGGTAGCGGTTCATTTGACCAGATTGTGCCTCTTAATTACTCAGAATTGGTTCCCTCTGCCTCTTCGGGGGACCATGGAAAGGCCATTGTCCACCAAATTGACGCTAAAGGCAACCAACCTTTGACTTACTATCGACAAGGTGCTGACGATTATCTTCTGGTTGAATATGGCGACGGAACGTTCGACCTCAATCATCGATGCAGAGTCACCGCCTTAATAAAGGCACTGAGGGATCCTGAAAGCGACATCAACTTTTCAAAGGGTATCATCAATACCGTAGGATGTTGTACATGTAAGCCTTTCTCCCAACCGCATCAGACTACAGCTAATACTTCCCTTACCTAGCCCTTTTAATCTACTACAACGGACTTCGAGTTCCCCAGCAAAAATTAGTCTCCCACCTCGTCAACCTAGAAGCCCAGCTCGGCGACCTCAGCCGCGCCAAGGTCCCCAGCCGCATCTTTAAGCTCCCTATCATATTCGATAGCCCTCGCCAAACAGCCGCCCTGCAACGCTACATGGAGACCCAGCGCCCCTATGCCTCTTACCTCCCCGACAACATGGAATTCGTCGCTAAAAATAACGGTCTCGAGCGCAGAGACCTTGAGAAAATTCTGACGACTGCAAAGCTAATGGCCGTTTCTGTTGGATTTTTCGCCGCATTGCCTTTATGCCTCCCGGTCGATCCACGCCAGAGACTGAACTGTCCGAAAATGAACCCCTCACGCGTCTTCACCCCCGAAGGCCAAGTCTCCTGGGGCGGCTCCTGCATGGCCCTCTACAACGTCGAATCTCCCGGCGGCTACCAGATGACCGGCTTGACCATCCCCGGCGTCGACATCCTTGGGTCAAAGAAAGGCTATTCCCTCCAGCGCCCCTGGCTCTTCGAAGACTTTGACCAATTGACTTTCCACGAAGTTAGCGAAGAGGAGTATGAGCGGCAACTAGCGCTGTTCCACAGTGGAAGATATGAGTACGAGGTCGAGGACTGCATCTTTGATATGGCGGAGCATAATGAGTTTTTGAAAGCGACGAAGGGGGAAGTGGAGGATATACGCAAGAAGCAGCGGAAAGCCCAAGAAGAAATGGGCCAACTCGAGAAAGACCTTATGGAAAAATGGACCGAAGAAAAAGCGGCCGGCAAAATTCCAATGGACAAAGTCGAAGCCTTACTTAACGGTACTGCCCCCTCCCATCCCCTCTTACACCCCTCTCCACCCCGTTCCCATCCCCACACAACTAACCCCCCTTCCACTTATCTAGACCCCACAATCTCCAAAATTTCCAGCCCCCTAAACGCCAACGTCTGGAAAGTCGTCGCCCAAGAAGGCGAAACGGTCGAAGCAAACGGCGTGGTCGCAATCCTCGAAGCGGTGAAGTTGGAGATTTCGGTTAGGGCAGATGATGGGTTAGATGGAGGAAAGGTGGAAAAGTTGTTGGTGAGGCCGGGGGATGTTGTCAAGGCGGGGGATTCCCTGGTGTTGGTTCGGAAGGGGGAGGAGTAGGCTTGTTGTATGGGTCTATGGACGGTTGCTGTACGGAGTATTTTCTCCTCTCTCCTGTACTGTCACCTCCACTACAATCGTCCCTAAAGCTATACATCAACACATGTACAACATGTCGCGGACATTCAGAAAGCTCAACCCGCATCGTCATAGAACCCACGGATCCGGGTACCTTGCGAATGACAATCTCAACAGCGCTCAAACCAGGAACCCAAATATTTCACACAGGACCCATTTAATCACTACTGTAAAAGCAAAAGCACAACCAAGCCACCATCAGAACCCCCCAACCCCCACCACCCACAAAGACCAACACCAACACCAACACCAACAACCACACCAACCACACCCACGCACCAAACCCCAAAATTATCCTAACCTAAAACAACCCCAGCCCCCACCTGCATCCCCCATCCCCAAAACCACAGCATCCACTTATATCCCCCCCCACAAAAAAACCCAAGTCAATCCATCCTCGCAAAGAAAAATCTTACCCAATTTTCCATGGTTGGGGAGATGTAGATGTGTAATTTCTATTTTCAATTTTCAAGAAGGGAAAACCACCCAGTAGCTACGTAGCTAACGCAGAAGGATTTTTTATAAGACTGAGAAATGGATATATAGCGTTGAGGAAGGGCGCGCTTGGAAAAGGTGGATATTCTCGCGAGGCTAAACTGCTGAGGAGTGAAAAAAACAAAAAACAGTGCTGTTGGAGGGACAAGTTGGTGGTGCGGAGGAAGTTAGTTGGTGGTGGCGTGGAAGGATTTTGCGGTGGGGTTGGTGTGCAGGTGTGTGTGTCGAAGCGTGGCGGTTGCCGGGCGTGGGTTTGTGGGAGGGAGGAGGATCGAGAGGGAGGAGTATAGCCGGAATATATATCTGGAGAGGTTGGGGGGGGGGGTTATGGTGGGGTGGTAGAGGTTGTATTTGAAAATTGACAGCTTGAGATCGAGGGAGGTATAGAAGGAGGTTTTGGGGGAGAAGTAGGGTTCGGGCGAACAAGGCGGTGGTTTTTCGTGTGTGGAGGCTTGTGGGCTGGGTTTTTTTTTTTGGCGCTGGGATATAGCAAGGATTAGGATGAGGGGTGGAAGGGAAGGAGGAGTGAGGGTTTGGGGGGGGTCTGATATCCGTGGGGAGGGAAGAGGAGAATTGGGTAAGTGTATGTGAATGAAGGTTTGGAATTGGCTGAAGCATCGAGGTATGAGTGGGAGATAGGAATGGTCCTTGAGACTGAACGAAATCTGGGTGGTCATGGGATGCAAGGGTAAGAGAGAGAAAGGGGGCCAGTGGCGGCGGAACGGGGTTGAGGGTGTGAGACAAGACTGGTTGCTGTAGAAGGCGTACGGATGCATCGAGCCTGGTTGTTTTGAGATGTGAGATCTGTCAAGTAGACGTAGTATCCTAAAATATTGGACCGCACGAGCGAAGTGGTAGCATGACCGAAATACGCTCCTCATCGACAACTTTGCCATAAACATACCTATTACAACCTTCTATCCCACCAACCCATTCAAAGTGCTTCCGCCAACTACGCCTTCTCCCCCTTCTTCAACTCCTCCAAAACCACCTGCTCCAACGCCTCCGGCTTGGTCGTACTCGCCCACCTCCCCCTAACCCCGCCGTCCTTCCCCACCAAAAATTTCTCAAAATTCCACTTGATCCTTTTCAACCCCATCACCCCCGGCGCCTCCTTCTTCAACCACTCAAACACCGGCTCCGCCTTATCGCCATTGACCTCCGTCTTGCCCAGCACCGGGAACGAAACCCCGTAGTTGACCTGGCAGAACTGCTGGATGGTGTCGTTGTCGCCGGGGTCCTGCGACATGAATTGGTTGCAGGGAAAGCCGAGGATGAGGAATTGGTTGGGGTGTGAGGCCGTGATTTTTTTGTAGAGGGTTTCGAGGCCTTCGAATTGCGGGGTGAAGCCGCATTTGGAGGCGGTGTTGACGACGAGGACGACTTTGCCTTTGGTGTCGATGAGGGGGTAGGGTTGGCCCTTTTCTGTTGGGGTGAATGATGGTTAGCTTGGGGGAGGGAGTGAGAGGGTTTGTAGAGACGGACTGTCAAGAGGCTTGAAGTCGTAGAAGCTGGTGGCGGAAGCCATGGTGCGGCGATGGTTCTTGGAGTTCTGGGCACTAGCAGCGTAGAAGGATGGTTTAGATAGATAAGGAGACGTTCTGGCTGGATGTGAATTGGACCTTATAGCTATGGAGAAAATATATCTTGAAGGATGCATATACGTCAACTTATTGCCGAGGTGCTTAGAAAGTACGATTTGGTATTCCATATCGAGGACCCTGTCATCTCAGGGTCCGCCCCGCCTTTATCCGAGGCGGCGCTTTAATGCAGTGCCGTTATCACATGCTTTAGGGCTTGTTGGCAGTCACGGCATTGCGAATCCATGTGGTGTCAGTAAAGTGTGAGACTGATCATGTAGCTTAGCAAGGCCTCTAATTAGCAGGAGTACTTCGTTCGGGAGTAGAGACGTTTCTCTATACAGAAACATGATGCATGTAGGGGCTACCTATTTCGCTAAGAAGTCGGAGTTGGAGATGATGAACAAAGAGTGTAATGGTGGTACTTATAAAGTGATAAGGAAAGAAAAGAACGAGGGAGGCGAGACAAGGCACGAAATCTAACAGGATCCGACTCATGGCAAAGTAGATTAGAAAGGACGATATTGTTCGGTTGTTGGGGCTCTCTGATGGACGAAGCACCCCAGAAACGCCTTCTCCATTTATTATAGTGTGCTGATCTTACACTCCGAGAAGAGCAAGTTCATCAGCTGGATCAAAGGAATATACCCATGAATGAGCGAAGTCATCCTGTGCCTCCTTAACGCCAACGCTACCGAAAAGTGACAAGAAGTCTACATTGTTGTACAGTCTGGAGATCATGATTTGAAAACAAGGAAATTCGTACGAGGAAGAAAAGTCTATTACAGAAAATTATAGATGAACGTGCCGGGTCCTATTCATCTGCTCGACAGCCTGTTCTAGTTTCTTAATCCTGTCTTGGCATATGTGGAGTTCTCTTGCCATACTATCCACTTGCTGCTGAAGAGTTTGAGGCTGCGCCACAGAATCACGTTGGCTTTGGGGGTCGTTATCTTGGACTCTTCTCCGCTTCTGAGGTTCTTGTAACATGCGTGGCTCGTCTTCAGGATAATCAGGCCTTTGTTTTCGTTTTTTTGATTCCATCGTCGTGGGAATAGCGGCTTCTTGATCCGCATTCGAATACTGGGTATCTGTAATAGAAGCCTTGTCCTGTTCACCGACACCTCGATGGACGCGGCGAAGATGCTCGGAGAGGTTTTCCTTCCGTGAAAAGCCTACACCTGTGCTGCGTTTGCAGTCGCGAAAAGGACACATGCAGCTGGCCTTTGGACCGCCATGCTGACGATGAACTTCTCGTTGGTGCCGGAGTAGGCCGCCCGAGTAAGTAAAGCCTTGTATCTTTTCGCAGCCGGGTTCTTCGCAGACGTAGGGACGATTATGCTTGTCCATGTGCTTACTACATAATGATGTCAGTACGGTCCTTGAACAGGCAAAATTGAAGGAGCGCGCGGTAGATGTGATAGGCTCGGGCAGAAGTGAATTGAATATACTCACGTCCACTCGCATTTCCTCCCAAAGATCGGAGGCTGATCCGCACACTCTGGGTGTGCGCAATAAATCTTGCCCTCTGCATTCTTTGTTGGCTCCAAAGACTTCCGGATTTCTTCCTGGCGCGTTTGGGGACTTGCTTCTGTGCTTAACGAAGCTGCCGAAGGCATGCCTGGACTTCTATCAAGAATGGGAGACACTGGCGGATACGAGGGTCTTGTTTGTCCCGAGTAGTCGCTACCTGGGCTAGGGTAACCTTGCATTTCGCCCATAGGTAGCTGAAGCCCGGATTGATGGCTCACGTCACCTGTGCTCTGGAGGATGGGCGTCGCTTGTTGATTGCTTGGGACATTAAATCCGATGTACCCGATCTGACCACCGGGTCCAGTTGCTCCAATACTTGGAGTGAAAGCTTGCGACTGGCTGAGGGAGGGCCAGTCAGGGCCAAATGTATACTCGGGGCAAGAGGTAGGGAAGGAAGTGTTGCTGCCTTGGGTGTCGGGCTGTGAGCTTAGCGGGCCCGGAAACCGGTCTGAGGATGCTGTGGGGCTAAATATATAAGAAAATGGAGGACCACTAGCAGCGTAGTTATCAGGCAGCGTGGATTGGTAGTCAGAATTGCCTGCACTTAGGAATTAGTCACAGAATGGTAGAGGCTATGCAGTTGTTGGGGATTAAAAACACGTGCAAACAAGTCTTGTGATCACGCGAGAAATGACTCACGATAATTAGCGCGCCCGACGAGACGCGTGTCGTTTTCTGCCGGTAGTTGCAGCCACTGCGATGGTGCCGAAGGACTATGAATACCGGCCAGAGCCCAGGTTCCAGCATCTATAAAACAGTCAGTGAATTTGATGCCCACATGTCGCCCACATGGCGTGAGTCTTACTTTGTTGACTCGTTATTGGTAACGGAGCCTGTCGCGGCCGAAAGTCCTCGCTAAATTGTCTCGGTTGGGAAACTTCTTTAGGCATCCACATATGCGCATTGTCGCCGGCATAAAACATCCAGCATACGCCCCAAAGGATGACGAGGCTTGGTTTGATGTTCCACGGCCATGTCGTGCTCAGTGGGTGTCGTCCATTGGGCCACTCCGCGAACCATCCATCCACAATTTGCGCCAGCCTCCTTAGCCAATTGTTCCAGCGCAAGGCTTCAGCCTCGATGAATTTCAGGCTGAGATGAATCAATGCCTCCAGCGCGGCTTGCTGGAGGCACCGAAGGAGATGTTCGAGGTTTGCGTTGTATTTCGCAAAGTTCAGGTCGTCATCCCGGTCATCGACGTGGCTGCCTTGCGATTGACGTAACCTCTCCAATAACAACGTTGTTATATCAAGAATATGTTGGATCTCGGTTCTCTTAAAAGTAGTAAAATGATGAATGTCATGCTTCAGAAACAGCTGATCTTGTGCAGCGATCGCGCTCAGTGGCAACCGCCCAGGCTGACCAGCATGAGAGTCCAGGTCAGTCAGTAGCCTGTGCAATTACGTGTCAGTCATAGTTCTGGAATGGAGGGTCTATATAACAATTACGACGAGACCCCTAAATCAGATCCTGTGGGGGTTGCAGATGCGCGGTCGTGAACGGCAGTTTTGCAAGAGTCACTATGGGATCGAAAAGCCCTAGGTATGCACACTTAGCAACATTGATAGAAGAGTCACCGAGCACATGCTTACTGGTCGAAGTCTTCATATGCGCGAGCTTTGAAGTTCCTAATCTCACTACCAAATTTTCCGCTGGACGCATGACGTATCTTGACCTTAGACTTCAAGCGCTGTCTGAAATCCAGTACAAGGCGAGCGAGCCTGATAGTACCATAGAATGAATGCCGAGTCTGCGTAGGCTGATTTTGACTGACAGCCATGGCGACGAGGACAAGAAGCAGTTTGTAGTAGAGAATAAAACATGGTGTAAACCGTGGGAAATTTCTTCTATTTCAAGCACTGCCATGTCTACGCCTGAGGGTTAAGCACGATGTTTGCCTTGAATGCGCTCGTAGTACAAAGCCTGGCGGTGAGTCGTTCGGGGCTAAGATGTTACAATGACACCTGAGCGCGCAGCTCATGCGCCGAATAACTTGAAAGACAATAGAAGTTACTTGCACCATTATTACCGGTGATAAGGTACTTTTCAATATGCTCCGGGACATATGCACCATGATATCCTTTGCGCCCTGGAGTGCTGAGAAACCGAGGAATAGTGAGGGAATAATGCGCTAATACGGGCCTAAAGCAGCCACATTTGTGGCGGTGACATTTTCAAGGCAACCCGCCTGTGCTGTCTGCAACGACGATTTTACCAACTGCTTTTCTGCTTATCACGCTTATGTTCGTCGTTTGATTATGTGAGGGCTGTGGTATGATAGGTCCAGCTGGTGATGGTTTTCTTCGTCGACTAGGGCCAAGCAAGTCCCTCCCGGGGTGTGGCTGAGGCCAATAAGCGGCTCAAAAAACCCCCTCTTGAACTTCTTGTCGAATGATTTCCCATTATGGTGTGTGCGCTGTTGCTGTATTAACTACAACGATGACTTTTTCCTTACTGGTGTATTTCCGGACCTAGCGTTACTCATTGCCAAAAATCCAAGACAAGAATCAATGAATGTGTTCGCATGCAGGGCAAAGAGATTGTCGCAGCCAGACACCAACCATTCCTTCCAAGATCATTGTTTCCTTTCTCGGCACGGTCCTCTGTCAAGGTGCATGATAATCTTGACAATCAAAAGCACTCGATATGCCATAGAAATAAACCCAACCACGAATAATACGAAACTATGAGAGCATCCCTAAATGTCGAATTTTTCTGGCTTGAGTGGCTCTGGTTTTCGTTTCGGTCACCTGTAAGCTTCGACCCCAATTTATCTCACGGTATCCTAAGGATCCTGGCATAGAATTCAGCGGAGAAAGTGGCACTTACAGCATAGACCAATGCTCCGATGATCAGTAAGATCTCTTCGAGCAATCAGTACTGTATGTTACATTGTTTCATCATCTTGCCTGAAGCGGAATAGAACAGAGCCGCGTATGAGAGGCGCAATACCATATAAAGCAAGAACATTGAAGGTAGCTATGGAGAATTGCAATCGTGCCGGTCGCGAGAGTAAAGGTCTAGATATAACAATGAGCCATTGTTTTTTATTCGAATAGGAGGAATCCAGAGGATATTTGATACTCGTATGCACGGGGTTTCCGCGCACTCTAACTAGAAAGGTTAGTTACAGATAGTATCCCGGGGTACCAGATAGTATCCCGGGGTTTAGCGTGCCCCGGGATACTATCTGTAACTAACCTTTCTAGTTAGAGTGCGCGGAAACCCAGTGTGCGCGGAAACCCCGTGCATACGAGTAGACTATGTCGCGAGAAGTCTAGCTAAAAGAACACTGAGTGAATTCTGCTCAGAGTATTTCCGGGGCTATACACAGGAATTTGATCAAACTAAGACTAAGAGACGAAATATAGCTGATACGTATGCATCTAAATGCCTGGGACACCGTATCCGTAAAACAGGTCATATGAATAGAAGAGTATCCTGAACATTAGGTGTACCGAGCCCAAGCGAAATATATCCAAAAGCTAATTGTATTTGAGCGAGCAATTACAAAGTTAAGAAGGGCAAAGAGCGCTCACCCTTCCCCGGTATAATTTCCGCAGATTAGGCTCGCTGTACAACACTAAGTGTATACCGGAAACAAGTCATTTAGAATTAAGAAGACTATAACGACGTAATCGAGCCGAAGCCAAAGGCTTGGAGCGGAGGTTGCATGGTTTATAGAATGTGAAAAATGGCGGAAGTGCTTAGACATATTACCTGATGTGAGAAGGAAAAAGGGCAAAGATAGCTAGCTTTGTCGGTCGTAGTACTAGAGGGATACCGAATTCGTAAAAAACGAAGAAGGAACTCGCAAAAGACCGAGGACACGGCCGACAGAAGATGGGAGTGAATGTTAGCTGCTTCGCCGTGGATCCAAATCCAGCTGGCAAAGCAACGAAATCCAGATGTTGTCTCCAGGCGGTTGCCATAGAGGTTATGCTGGCTGTCCTAGTGCCGTGCACATATTCAGTCAAAACGAAGGAGGGGAATTGGTCAACTGGACAGCCGGGCCAGACTGTCTGCTCTGATAAGGGTCGAGACGTGGTGCAGCCATATTGTGAGACTGGCGAAGTGTTTAACACAAACGTGCAAAGGAGAAGATAGAATGATGGGGCTGACATGGTCGATGGATTGTTCAATTATCAAACGATATCGTCGTACCACAAAAAGGCAATGTGTGGAGTGGCCAAGTAGCCCGAAAAATACTGGCTAGCACAGAGACTGAACACAGCTTAGCTTGTAAGCAGTCACCCATACCAGTGGATGCTATCGACATCTCTTGGGTTTATTGGGGTAATCAGAGAATAAAGCCAAGTATCTCCTTATCCTTTGCGGACTGGCGGCGAATCTTGTAGGTGCTGCTTGATGATGTTCGTTGCATGAGTATACGTCCGATCCTTGGTGGGATGCAAGGATGAGGCAGGCAAACTGATTAGACAGTTGATGGCTTGGGTATGGTAGCCAATACGTCTCTTCCTAGAGTGAGGTACCAGACATATATGAACACAACCTCCAGCAGCTATGTGCCTGCAAACTGACATGAGTACGTGGCGATACAGTAACTTCGAAGTTTTCTACTCGGCGGTCCTCTGACAATTCGACGACGAGATCATTTATAGCCCTGGAGAGCTACTATCAGAAGTAGCTCCACCATCTGGTTTCGTTCGAGAAGAACGATCCCATTACGAAGAACATGCATCAATGTGTGCAGCCGGTATTCTTCTTCCCTTCCCAATCGTAAAGTCCATCCTCCAGATATCCCATGCTCACTTCCGTCTTGAATCTCACATTCCTTTGCTGCAGCTGATATCGAGTTGTGTGACGATCTTAAGGGGAGCAGAAACGTCTAAGGCTAACGCCCCTCTACCGCTGCCCTTGGGGAACGTGTATGGTCTCCTAACTCATTTCCACTCCGAACGACAAACCTCTAGCCCAAACACCCCCACCACAAACGCAGGTTTCCCTCAACTACTGCTTCGTCCCCTCAACTCGCGGTCCTCTACGCTACAAAAACTCTCACGACCGAGGCCCCCACATGCGCCACCAGCACGGGTGCATAAATGGTTTCATCTACGCCTTGAATGTCCTTACATATCGTAATTCCCATGCGACAGGTCCTGGAGATCTATGCGGTAGGGACACGGATTGGGTGCCAGATGTATGGAAGGAAAGAGGTAGGAACAAGGAGAGTGAAGGGTGTGGAAGTGACTACCTTAGGGAAACACCATAGGGATTAAAAGGTGTAAGAGGGGAGGGGCATCCTAGCAATGAAGGATCCAGTTGTTGAAATAGCTGAAGGTATTGAGGGGAGGGAGGGAGAGATGGCGGATTTTGGGGCGAGGAAAGGGCGAAGAATGGATTGAGGTGAGAGGAATCGACAGAAGAGAGTTGCGAGAGAGCGAAGATTAAGTGGAAGACCCAGAGAAGGGAGGTGAAAAATACCAACGAGGGATGAGCCGGTGCCTAAGAAACGTGCCCTCGACCCCTGTCGAGTCGCAAAATAGATTAATCTGGCACGAATCGCTTGGTGAGTCGGAGCGAGATCTGTGTCTCGGAGGTGGCGAAATCTATTGTGTAAGCTGTTGTGACGAGGGAAATACTTATTGCATCACTCAGGCTTGCTGCAACTCGGCAACATTAGGGTATCGAAGATCTGCATGTTCCTCCAGAAACTCCATCCATCGCTTCAAGTACGTGCTTCCTCTATTGGACTACTCGTCAGCCATTGCTTTAAATAAGAATAGGTCATTGGCCGTCCTGGAATTGTACTGAGCGGCGAAGTAGAGAAACTGGAAGCTTCTTGGAGGAAAAAGAAGTGACTTACCTGCCTACTGTTTCGGAATCTCCAATTACGCAGAGATGTCGCTTGGGACGTGTCATTGCAACTGAACAAGCCCATCAGCTCGGTATCCGAGATGTTGCGAGCTTTGGCTTACCGTTGAGTCTCCGCTTCTCCGCTAGAAAGCCCACCTCATGCTCCGGATTACTCCGCACCAAACTCACAACAATAGCTTCTTTCTCTCGTCCCTGAAAACCATCGATACTACCTAGCTCGATGCCAGGAAACTTTTCTTTCATGTCGTGGCTCATGAGAGCCAGCTGCGCATTATATGGTGTGACAACCGCAATATCCTCGGCCAGCACACCGGCCTCAATGAGATTTCCGACGTGGAATCTGACTAGTGCAGCCTCCATTTCGTTGCTCTTACTGTCGCCCATGATCGCTCCTTTGCTGGTCTTCTTCTCAGTATCTTCATCTTCAGTCTTCTCAGGAAAGTCGCCGCCCTGAAGATCCCAGAAGATTAGAGCCTCTTGGGTATCGTCTGTTGCTTGGACCTCATATGGGAGGTCAACCAGTAGACGGGCCTTTACCGCGTCTGCTGCAACCAAGTTTGACTCGTACAACTCGTCCGATGGAAATCTCATGATCTTCTCATGCATTCGATACTGGATTGTTAGCATGCGTTTGATCGATGGTCCGTGAAGCATGAGCAATCGATCAAATAATGTAACCTCAAGCGAAGCTCCTGGAACATCTTTCTTCGTCCCATTCGTGTCCGACTTGACTTTCCCTGGCCTTGATTTGGAGTTCAGGGATTTGATGGTAGGCGGTAATTGTAGATGATCTCCTGCAAGTACAACTTTCTTCGCTGTCAACAATGGAACCCAGCATTGAGCCTCAAGTGCTTGACTTGCTTCATCAATAATTACCACGTCAAATTTCTCATGTCTCAATTGAAATCCGCCTGCGCCATGTAAAGTTGCGAGAACAACCTTGCTACCTCCTACCAGATTGGTCACACATTGATTTTCTCGTATTCGGTACTCTTTTCGTACCTCCTTCATTTCACCGTAGATAGCTCTCCTCTCCCTACCGTTGCGCGTTTTCTTGATTCCAGCTTGCTTAGAGTCCATCTCCTTTCTTATATCTTTTAAGATGCCAGCTGCTTCAGACGTCTGGGTTAGTACGTCGAGAGAATGATTAAGCACACTCGGGAGTAGGCGGGCTGGATGACCAATGCGAACCATCGGGACCTTATGCGGGGCGAGTCGTTCGACGATGTTGTCAACCGATATGTTGGACGGTCCACATACTAGGACGCGCAATTTGCGTTGTATTAGTTGAAGGATCAGCTCTATAAGCGTATACGTCTTGCCGGTCTGGGTGGTGTTAGCGATAGTAGTCTGGTTTCGATACTGGGATGGACAAACTCCTGGAGGTCCATGGATCAAGGCAACTTCTCTCGAAGCTAACACAAACCGTATAGCCTCTTTCTGAGAACCATTTAGAGTCTTGTCCACGAATCCCATATCTCTGATCTCTGGCTCAAGAGCTTGCGGGTCACTTGACACTGGCGTAGGAGTCTCGAGGCCAAAGAGAACTCTCGTCAATGTCGAGTACTCCCTTTCCTCCATCTTTTTCAGCCTCTCCATAGTATGGTTCATTCTGAAACACCGATTAGTCTGGTGGACCTTTACCTTGATCACTCCAACTAACGTACCTTTTATACGTGACATCGTTCGCTAGCTTGACCCTAAAAGCTATCTGTTTTAGCATGTGTCCCATGTTGCCACATAAAAGCTGAAATGGAGTAAGCACACATCTACTCACACCCACAGCCTCCCACTCAAACCTTCAGTGTCATCCTCCTCTTTATCCAGCGCGATGTGCACCCCCTTCTGCCCAACCCTTACCACGACACCTTCCAAGCCTCGTTGCTCCATGTTAGCCTTCTCTTTCTTTCTCTCACTTCCTTTCGGTTGCTCTCCCACTCTCACGATATCTCCCACTCGAATTCCATGCTCCCCAATCTCCCCAACGTTTCCAATTGCATGGTCCTGTTCTAGTTCTAGGACTGTTTTACCGCCAAACCCCGCTCGCTGAGAAGCTACCACAAGGTTCAAGATAGCAAGGCCAGCGCGAGATAGTGATGTAGGTGACGTAGATGCTAAGAGGGTTGCAGTAGAGGCTGTTTCGGCCGCAAGTTCGTCTGTGAGAAGGGAAAGCTGGTTCGAGGCAAAAGCTGAAACATCAATGTTTGGAGCCATACCATGATACCTTTCTCATGGCAGATGTCAAGATAGATGATCTACCGGAAAGTATGACAGAAAAGTCACAGCAGTAGATTGTGATGACGATGTGAAGCCCCGAGATGGCCCCTTTATCACCATCGTTACCCTGCTCTCGTCTAAATCGCCCATTCCGCCTGGCACACTTTTATCTACCTGGAGAAGTTTCTCGTGATGAAGACAACCAGATTACGACTTATGCCCTGAAATTTGCAGCGCGAAGCAAGAGTGATTGCGTGCCTTTTAGGTTTCCCAATCCTTCAACTGCTTTGATTAGCCCAACCTCAAAGGGTTCCTTTACTGCTGTTGAGACGACTGGTCGTGAAAGAAGAGCATTATTCCCTTGTATCCTGTATGTTAGTTGTTCTCTATGTGCATTTCCCAACGTTATTCACCGATCTTCACATGTAGGTGCCATACGACGAAAATATTTGCCGTGGCAGAGACAGTTAGCAATTATCTGCGAAGTCTACAACAACAAAGTACACTTCATTAAATAACGATGTCTCTAATATGAATTATCAGCATATAGACAAAGGGTATTCGTCAGTAACCTTTCGCTCAGCAATCGACATGAGCAATATCTGCAAAGTCTGCTATATCAAGCCAATTTTTTCAGCATCAACTCACTAGGAAGGTTAGTCACTATAGATTTTTGCATGGTATAACGTCAATAATCTTCGATCTCATCTTCCAGCGCCCAGGTTCTCTCGCTTCCTCGCCCTTTCCCCTTGCCAAGTTCCTTCGGTCTCGAGCCTCCACCTCCAGCCAGCGTAGTCCCCGTCAGATTATGACCAATAAGTATCGATACTGGAGTTCCCCCCTGATCACCGAGATATTTGGATGGCTTTTTAAATACTATTTTTGGTTTCCCGAATCGTCCTGGCGTCCAAGCTAAAGGATCGTCGGACGAGGAGTTAGAAGTCACTTGTTGAACTTTTATAGGAGAACTTGATGCTTCTGCGAGGAAGCAAGGTAAGTCGGAAGATGAATGGTATCCCGCGCTTGAACGTTGGAAAGCTCCTACAACCACCGAGGATTCACTCCCAAGGCTGTCAGTCTTTGGAAATTCAGTCTCTTGGAAGTCGAATTCCGCAATCATAGAAGACTCATCATGATCCCAATTTGTCGAGGGTATGGGGTTCTCCACAGTGTCGACCGCCTCTGCTGCGCTGATGTCGCCATGCCCAAAGACGAAATCTCTCCATACCTTTTCTTCGTCTTGCGATGACTCGGATGATAAGTTTCCTGATTTCGTTTCATAATCTGGGCCCACCTGTTGCTTGTGTTGTTCAGCAGTCGAGTCTAAATTCTCAGCAGCAACCGTAAATCGTTCTTGGTGCGCCTCTAACACGTCATTGTAAGCTTCTGTCTTCGTAGCCATCGCCTCCATCTCATTGTGCAGAGTCAATGGGCTCGCCCTTTCAGCAGGTGCTAAGAGCGCTGCACTGATCCGGGGAAACGCATCTAGAGCTGCGTCTTGCATCACTGGCTCAACGTCCATCGTATCATGCCCCACGGGATTATTATAGCGCTTTACCGAAGCTGGGGTTACACGCGGAACGGCATTGTGTGTGCTTAGGTTTAGTGAAGCTTCTGAATCGATGGTTGTAGGCTCCTTGACGTCCCGATTCTCATAGTCATACTGTGACAAGTCATCGAAGATAAGACGAAATTCCGAACCATTGTCTATCGGAGCCCTATGCGATAGTAGGGAGCTATAACCCCCCCGAGTGGTACTTTGGTCGCCCTGAGCACTGGCTTGATTTTGTAAGGGAGGGTCCGCCATCTCTTCGTTATTAGTGTGGGCTAAACGTTGAACGGAACGACCGTATGATACCGAAGACGTTCGGGTTCGAGCCGGAGAAGTCTGAGAAGTGACTTCTTGATGGGTGACAAGTCGTGGCGACTGATATTTCTGCGAGTAGACGTGAGCTCTAGGTTGTTCATAACCTCGGTAGGCCTCAGAAACTTCTTGAGCAAAAAGCATCTCCTCTGACATGACACTGCTGTTATCCTGGCTGGGAATATATGAGTGCCTAGGTTTGGCTCGCTTGCTCCTGGATTGCACGGATCCTATTCTGATACTGATATCCTCCGGACTAGCAGATCTATGGGGGACGTGGCGTGGTGTACTGAGCCTTTCATGGCCATGTGCTGTCTTTAGCCGCTTGTTACCTACTCCATGCCCTCTCTCGTCATTTCCCTTCTTGACGGGACGACGCTTGCCTATCATATCGCGGTCTTTGACTTCTGCAAACTTCATATGTACTGGCTTTGTATAGTCCAAACCAACCCAGTCCCTTGTACGAAGTAGCTCTTGTCTCCGAGCCTCCAAATCGTCAGCGGCTGGTAACCCCGGAGCTTCAACATCCCTTTGTCGAACATGAGAGGTCGCTGACTCCAACGTAGACGCTGATGAAGGACGTGGACATGAATGTAAGACGAATGGTGGCTTCGTTAGTTTCCTTTCTTCATTGCGACTGTCTCCCTCGACGAGCGGCGAATGGTTTCTAATGTCATTCCTATAATCTGGCTCAATAAAACTAAGATGCCTCTTTGTAGGAGCGACGCCGCTAGATTCATGGACCCTCTGGGATTGGTGATCTTGATGAAGTCTGCCTGCGCCTGGCTCAACTATGTGAGGTCTTTTATTCGCATGCTTTGCGTCTTGGAATATGGAGAAATCGATTCCTGGCGAAGACGTGGGCCCGCTTTGGAGTTTCCCTCGAGCTTTGGCGAAGTGCCGCCTCTGGACCAGAGAGAGCGATGTCTTCGCATTCTTGGACGCTCTTGGTAATGTGCCCCCGTTCCAGTTCATACAAGGTCACCCCAAGATTGAGGGTGTAAGAGAGAAGAATAAACGAGGAAAAGAAAGCGTAGTGTGCTTAGTGACAATTGCAGGTCAGTAACAAAAATTGAAAAGTTGCGTAAAGACGTCCGAGTCGTGTTTTTGTAGGTTGGGAGTAGGTCTCTACCTAATCCGTACCTTAGAGACACTATTTGTTACAGTGAACCAACTAAATGTCAGCAATGAGTTCTTCCGCACAGGTATGAATTTACACAGAGAGGAATTGGCGTCATGTTATAGCCTCCATGCTTTAGGTCGTGAGGGTAATGATTGGAGAATTGAAAACCAATAGTGAAGAATTTGACTACGTAACACGAGCAATTAAAGTCCCGTGCCAGTAGTAGGATTGACACGGGATACTTATTAGGTACCTTACCTGGGTCAACTCGTTATTACCCTATTGACCCAGATCAAGACTCAACTGTCTCCAAACCTCTTTGCGAGGTATCGCCACTCTATACAGGGTATCGTCTGCCATTCCACACTCCAACGCCAGTCCAACCATTTGATGCCCTTATAGATCTATGCACGCGAACACGCTATGGGCTTCTCTATGAAATCAATCCACCTGGAGAACCTGTCCATCATGCCCTGTGTGCGTAAGGCAACCGACACAAACACAATTGTCACCACATCGACAATTCCCCGATGTGCAGCTCTCTTGTGGTTCGGGACCATAGCTGTAAGCCATGGTCAAGTACCCCGACGATCGGGCTGTACTATCCTGGGCCTGATCGAGGCTTCCAAATGGCATTGCTCCAAGATTGTTACTGCTGGGATCTGGCTGCGTAAGAGCTGTTGACTGCATGACGGACGACACTGGAGAATCTTCAGGGAGACGCGGATCGTAGGTTCCAGCTCCAGCTCCGTTGTCTTCCGGACTGTGACTGATGCTTCCGTAGGAAGACTGTGGCCGGCTACGCGAGCTGTGGCCCATATCATCAATTGGCAGGAGGTCCGCGAGTATTTGTACTCGGTCTCTGGTTGGTGCGTTATAGGGATGAACCGCGCAGAACATGCATTGACAATCGGGTCCGCACGAACAGTCGTGCATCAGACCCAATGCGTTATCTCCTTCTGCAGATGGCGCTGCTAATCCTATCAAACCGGAAGGGGCGTACTGCGGAACATCTTGAGAGTGGAACTGAGAATTCTGAAGCATGAAAGCTTGTTGTTCCAATGTCAATGGATTTGCTGCGGTTGCATACGTAGGTGGCATATTGTAGATAGTCGTATAAGGGACCTGCGGAGCCTGGAATGTGAATTGAGCTTGAAAGGGAGAGGCTAATTGGCCTTTGGCATCATCAAAGAATGCTGCAGACTCCATTTGGTGACTTTGTCGATTCGTAGACGGCCGGAATTCCATGTCCACGGCAGACGAGAAGGCATTTGCATCATTAGTTGTGTCATCGAGAGTTTCTGGACTCGACTGCGGGGATTGGTTTCTGGATCTCTTGCAGCAAGATCTGGCCCGAGTCCTCGATTCTGATGCTCTTGATTGAATAGCTGCAGTATCGAAGCTCTCGAATGATGGAGGCGATTGCGATAGTAATCCGTATGTGCTTCCTTCACTACTCATCGTAATAGAGTCGTTGCGAATCGAGACTGTATCTGCCTCGTTATTCAAAAAATCTAATCCTTGTTCTCCAGGTTGCATATTTAGAGAGAGGCTGTTGAAACCGTGTCCTGGTTCGTTATGAATAATTGAGTGTGACTGGGGCCTCTTTGCCAGTGATGGGCGAAACTGTTCATTGTAGCTCTCTAAGCGGGAGATCTTGCTAGGCCTTTGATTCTCGTCCTCGGGTTGCGACACAGGTGGTCCAGGATAGACGGCGAACGGTACTTGTCCTGCTTCCAGGAGTTGAGAGATTGGTGGATAGCCGGGCGCCGGCGCACAGTGACAACCAGACCCTTTAACGAATCAATACCATTTCCACAGGGGCTTTCATAACAATTTGCTGACCTTTTGGTATCCTGATCATTACCACCTTCTCCCTGTTGCAAGTGCAAAGAGCATCCGTATGAGGGCAGGTATACAAAGGTCTTCCAGGCCGCCTGACGCGCATCATGAAACGGTCAAAATGTTCGCATTTCGAAGACCGATGGCCACGAATGCATGGCTCGCTGTAGCTACACGTCAGCCCGTTGACCTTTGACAGTGAGAAGGCCCTGAAGAGTATCGAGGAATGGAAGAGGGAAGATCTGCTGAGAGCGAGCAGCTTACCAAGCCCATTTCTCGTTCCTCTCGTCCATGGGCATCTTGAACAGATACAAAGCTGAGCAGATTCTGAGAACGAATGCGTGTGGACTTATGAACAGTAATTGGAACGTCTCCTCGAACCAGTAAAAAGAATAAAATACTTCAGTAATGAAGGATAAAATACTTGACGCATGTGAAAGGTGGTGGGATGGTTGAAGGGCAGGGGTGCTGTTCTTCCAAGTGAACCAAGCGGGCCCCCACCATTCGAATTTGGATAAGGTCGAAAGCACTTGTGGAAGAACCATGGTACCTAGGTACCTGTCGTAACTACTTTATCACCTCACCTCTTACATCACACATCTCTGTAGAACCAATGGAGATGCTAAATTTGGTATCTCTCAGACCTGCATTCGTAAATCAGACGTCCCAAGACATCAACTACAGCCCTTGTCCGACATGGATTGACCAAGAAGTCCCTGTTCCTCGGATCCGCTTTCCCCCGGTATCTCGAACTACATACAACAGCTCATGAACATGAAAGTGCAAATGCTGCTGGTTTTCGATCTTTTGTTTCCCCAACCAGGCTAGTCTACCATCTCAACACTTGACCTTCGCCTTTTCCAGATATTGAGCGATTTCCCCAATATTTACCGGTGACGCCATCAATATCTTTGAAGCCGAGACGGATGGGGATCTTTGCTCCCTCGACTGCCCATGAAATATTAGCGGTTAGACAGGGACATTTAGTTGTGTCTAATTGGAAGGGCCTACCGGGACGTTTGGGCGGAGTTGAGCCCACCATCTTCCCCATGTCGGTAGAAACCCACCCAGGACAACAAGAATTTATCAGTAATCCAGAATTGTCGCGAGCGAGAACTGCCGTCAAAGCGTTGATGCATGCTTTGCTGACACTATATGCTTGCTTCGGCCATCCTTTTATATCTTCAGTACTATTGTCTGCAGTCTCCTATATTGACATTAGTGTCTTCACTTACAGCCTGCTTTTCGCGTAGCAGGTGGTAGTAACAATCTTTCAAACACACTTGGTACTGTTTCACCAAGTCCTCCAAATCTTCCAATTTCATATTCGAGTTTCGAAAACGCTGTCTGATATCTTCGCTATACTGGCTTAAACCAGATGCAACAGATGAAATGTTGACAATACGACCATCCTCTTTCATAAGCGGTATGAATATTTGACACATCTGTAGCGAGCAAACGTCAATTGGCTTTCATAGGAAAGGGGCGTACAGGCAGCTCAGATGCAATCATACTTTCAGCGTTCCTCGGTAGTTTGTATCTAAGGTCTTCTTGACGTTGATCGGAGAGTACGCATCGTCGAGATTGACTCCAGCATTATTTATTAGCACATCGACACCTAAATGGTCGCTCTCGACAGTGTCTGCGAGGCTCTGGATGCTCGCAGCATCCGCGATATCCAATTGGGGATACTTGATCTCGATCGTTGATGAAGATGGCTTTAAGCTCAAGTCGATTCCTTTGCGAGATGTGGCGTACAAAACCAGAGGTTCCTGGAAGGTCCTTGCGAGGGTCTGGCAGATCGCTTCGCCAATGCCCCGGTTCTATACATATATTAGGACAACCGCTACATGCCTCCGAGCTCAGATTTCATACCGCTCCGGTCACAATTGCAACAAGTGGGTTACCCATGTTGAATGTCAGTCACTGACGGGAACAGCAAAGTATTATTAAAAAAACCCCGGGGTTAATGAATGCTCCTCGTGAGTTAATAGGAAAGAGCTGAAACATATTACAATCAGGCTACAAGAGTAACATCTGTAACTATCAATTTACAATGACCTTCTGAACGGAATTTTGCTAACATAAAAGGTACCATCGGCTTTGTAATGGTGTTGTTGGAGAAGTTCAATGATGCTTGAATGCCAGCGTCATAGACGCTTTGACCGAACTCTGAGGTTTCAACTAGAAAATCCAATGCATTTTTTACCCATATTTGAGGTGGGAAACATCACAATCCAAGTTGTTTTCTTGATCTAATGATCCCAATGCCCATAAATCTCCAGCCGTTTCTTTCTAAACAGAGTGGACTGTCATCGCACAAGTCATAGGGCTGAAATGTAGGGCTGAGTCCTTTGGAAAATCTAGCCGCTTTGAAGCAGAGCCATGGATGGAAAATGCCACAAGATGACACGAATTCCTCTGCAAAGACCTCAAAGAGGAGCGTGTCTAAGGTGTTACCAGATCATAGTCAATGGCAATGGTTCCAAACTCCACAACCAGTAAAGCGCCTGTTTGATAGATTCCCTCTCCACATATACCCTCCGAACGAGCTTCCCCAGCGGACTGCTGCATCCCGAGCGCAGCATACACTCTACATCTTTACAACTAACGAGGGAGCTAAATCTGGAGCTCCCTCGTTCAATCCCGGCTGTCTGAAATGGCAGGTTCGTACTCGCTCGGCTTGCGTTTAGGGGGGGGGGGGGGGAATCAGAACTAACAAGAGCGTATGGCAGGCATATCTTACATTCACTGGCCTCAAATTCACTACAATTCCATCCAACAACCATGCCTCTCCCACCGGAGCCCTCCCCTTCCTCATTCCACCAACCTCGAGCTTGGTCTTCACTACTGAACCAGTCTTACCTGTGCCATCAACCAAGCTTCAACGATGGACTCGCGAGAGGCTCGACAGAAGGGACGACTCAAAGGCGCATGATGAGAAACCTTCGTTCCGATTATCCCCTGGAGAAACGAGGTCAACAAATGGAATGGGGAGCAATCCAGTGGAAGAACCATCAGACATGAGATACGACGCCTATATGTCTCTCCTCGACCACCGAATCAGAAACGCCTGGGTACACCTATCTTCCCTGCTTCATTTCGACCCATATCACTAACCCCAATCGTCCAGCTCTACACTCTCTACCTCATCCCTTCCAACTTTGCCGCTGTCGCGAAACCACTCTACATCCTCCCTACCTCATCTAACCTTCTCGTCCACCTGTCCCTATCCCAAAGCCTGCGCGCCGCAGCCGAAGCAGAGCTATTGAAGCAATCCGCCGTCATTGACGTAGGAGCCCTCTACAGAGAATGCGACAGTGCTTTTTCAGCGCTCTCGGAGCTGCTGGGTGACGATCGGTATTTCTTTTCTGCCAAAGATCCTGGGCTGTTTGATGCCAGCGTTTTCGCATATACGCACCTTTTGCTTGATGAGGGAATGAAATGGAAGGAGAGGAGGATGGTGGACATATTGAAAGGTTATGAGAATCTGGTGAAGCATAGGAGGAGGATTCTAGACGAATACTTCCCAAGAAAGAGCATTTAAAATCAAGAAAGTCCGGTTTGGTATTACAAAAGCCCAATATGCACGCTCAATGGTATCTCGTCCCGAACTCAACCCACAATCACTTCGAACCCCCAGAGCTGTACGTTTCCAATTCCCCAAACACGAATAGCCAAGCCAATGCCAGAACCTCGAAACACCCTCTTCCCAAAGAGCCGAAACCAACTACGCCAGAGTCGTCCCAAACGGCGCACTCTCCCGCAAATCCTCCACCAAATCCTCCACATTATTTAAATACCTCCCCAAAAGTCCCTGCTTTTCCTCCGTCGTTCTCGTCCCCTCCCCCTCCCCACCCATTCCACTCGCACTCCTCCCGCCAAAAGCCCCAATCCTCTTACTCGGACTCCGCTGCAACTGCCCCCTACCGCTTCCGTTTGCTCCAGTCGACGGCGGCGTTTCAGGCATCAAATAGAAGTACAGAAACTCCAGGAGCTTCATCTTGACTTCTCGGCTTGTGGAGCGGGATTTGAAGAGCGAGGTGATGGTCAGTAGACCGTCAAGGGTCTCGAAGGTGCGGGTGTTGGACGGGTAGGAGAGGAGGGTTGTGACGAGGGTGAGGAGGGTGGAGGATTGGATGGCGGGGCAGTTGGAGGGGTCGAGTAGGTCGAGGAGGAGCTGTTGGGCGGTTAGGGTATTGTAGGGCTAGGAGTGGAGGGGGGGGGGAGCACGAACGTTCATGTAGATTTCTCGGGCGAAGAGAGCGCGGGACGGCGGATGGATAAGGAGGATGCCATGGAGGAGATCAAGGGTTGAGACTATGAGGAGGTCGTTTTGGCCATCTGGAGAGACTTAGCCTTCTGCCATCCTCAATCTCCGAACAGCAAGAGGACTTACTACTCCCCTTCCCCAACAACCTCTCCAAACAAGCAATCAACCGTATCGCAACTACCCCCAAACCACCCACATCAGCACCCATCCCACACAAACACCCCCCCCTTTATCTCCCATCTTCCCCACTTACCATTCCACTCAAACCCCTCCTGCAGCTTGAAAAACTCCCGAAACGCCGGATCTTCCCTCAACATCGCCAGATCCTTCGGTGCCTGCTGCTGCTGCTGCTGCTCCGCATTCGCGACCGATCTCCGCCGATCGATCGCAGCAGGAGCGGAGCGCGAGAGGCAGATTTGGGCCAGCAGGCCTTCGAGTTGGCGGAGGCCTTTGCGGATTTTGACGCCGTCGAACGAGGAGAGGTAGTCGAAGGAGAGGGAGAGGAGGGATTCCATGGTGGTGTGGGTGGGGTGGGGTGGGAAGGAGGTTGGGTGGAGTTGGGGTTTGTGCTGTTTATGTGGAGGTCGAGAGGGTTTGCGACGGTGTAAATAGAGCGGTTGGCTGGGTTACTGGCTGCCAACTCTAGAATTCTTTAGCGAGATTCGAAAATTTGTAGTTACCATCTCATCAGGGCTAAATCCGAGGGGGAACCTACACGCTTATACTCACGTCATAGACCCAATTGTCACTGCTTCTACAACATATCAGCAGGAATTGTTCAGAAGAGAATGATTCGTTGAATGGAAGACAATTGCGGGCTCATGTAGCCCAGTATATTTATGCTCTGCAGTTACGGTTGCGAATTTTCGATTTCTTCTTTCCTCAAGATGGAAGGGATTGCCTTGTAGATCCATGGTATATATTCTATAGATGTCTGTCTGACCTTAGTTTCCTTCTTCTCTTCGTCCTTCCATTTTCAGATCGCCTGATTTTACTACGGAGTCTCTAGCCACTAGACGACTTCTTGGCCTCTACCACTCTTCTCCTCCTCCTCCTCCTCCTCCTCCTCCTCCTCCTCGTCGTCGTCGTCGTCGTCGTCTCGCCGCCGCCGCCGCCGCATTTTTCCCTATTCCTAACTTCTTCGGCATTATCGTACTGCCATCGATAGGTTCGCAACACTGCTCGTAATCTCAACCAACACGCAGAAAGCCGGCCTCTCCGCCGTGCTCCATTCCATCCTCCCCGCCTTCTTCTATCCCAACCAACCTCAGTGCCACGTATATCTTGATGCTGCCCTCCAAACTGCAACATCGCATCAGCGCTGCTTTTAGCCATGATCATAGACAGACGGATACACCAGTGTGCTGAATCCTCGATAAAGGGTACCACTTGCTCTTCTAGCAGGTGAATCTTTGTTGACTTTGGAAATATGCCATAGCCAGTTGCGTTCCAGAAGCCTAAAAGGCCAGGTTAGCAGAGGCAGTTTACATGCAGTTTATCACGAATCCATGCTATCGTTTTGGGTTCTGAGAGGCTGCTATCTCGCACTCAACGCGCATCGACAGAGCGAGCCGCTAAGATGCGGACAAGACGCTCTCTTTTCTCGAAGTGCGGTGCACAAAGGTGGACCCTTGCAATCACATCAAGTTGAAGGCTATTTAGTGCTGTCTGACTTGGTCACATACTTTGTTTCCCAGAATTAAGAAATCGATGGTTATTCTTTTGAGGGAAAGAGTAAGGGTCAGATCTCTCTTTCTTATTGAGGCAGCAATCAGGAAATAAGGTGGAGTTATTCTCACACTAGGCACTGTGATCAACCGCCATGTTGTACGCTTCTAGTAATGCAACAATGTCAGCATCTGAAAGCGCATAGGCAAACGGAAGAGCTTTTTATGAAGCAGGATGAGCTGTGGGTGAGTGAGTATATTAACGTAACTGGAAGCAAAAAGCGAATTTGGTGGGCGATTCCAAGCGTATCAAGGGACTTTACATTAGATGGGGTCCTTTGGATGATGAGAGTGATTGAGTGATTTGACATCATAACCACACTTCCTGTCGGGCTTCTCCGCTCTCAGCCCTTGGTTTGTTGGGAATTACGATGATGATTTTGTCTATCGTGTCTGCTAACTCATGGATCAATACCCGCACTTCCCTATCGTATCTATTGTTTGGTCCTCTTAGATCGTTAGTACACTTGCTTCAGCTCTCTATGCTCAGTTGCCTCTCTAAGGTGCACATTGACGAAATATCCACGCCTACTGACTTCCTGAACAAATGACGCAAAATGTTGGTTGCGTTATTGATCTGTAAGAAATTGAAAATTTCAAAACCTACTATATCCCTCGTTGCAAAGTAATGCTCGCATACATGATGGATGTGACCTCTACGAACAGTGAAAGTCTGGCGCCAGATGGTTTGCTGCCATTAAGAAGAGATCTTTGAGGCGGAAGGCATTTTCATAACACCTGTTTACAGGAATTCGAATCAACCAACAAAAGTCCTCAGGAATGGACTGACCCGATATCTTGCAGAGAAAACCCAAGGCGTCCTTTGCGTCGAAGAGAAGACCAGGGGGATGGTAGGCATGGCTGCCACACGGACTGCAACAACAGAGAGAGATGAGGAACGTTCCCATCGGAATCATAGGATGTAATCGTTTTAAATGAATGGCCCTGCCTCCTGGAAATTGCCAATGGTGATCCGTTGAAGAACAGTGTTTGCAAACCCGAAGGTTCGATCCGGGCCAGTTCCATGGGCGAGAACAGCCTCTTCAACGACTAAAAGATGTCCCTCAGGTACTGCTTCCTAGAGCCAATCCTGACCGTCTCTTGTCTCGGATGGTATGTGCGTAGGGCGTTAGGCAATACGGGGTGTTCCGCTGATGACGTGGAGATCCACAGGGCGGAATCCGCACATGGGCCGAAACTTTGATTTCTTCCCGAAGACGCCCGTCAGGTCCCTGATGTCCGGCATAGTTGATAATCGAATGGAAATATCCGTAGGCACAGCCTAAGCTTGCATTGCACAAAACACTCCCAAGGTTGGCATCAACTCTCAGGGTTCCCATTGTGAGTCTAAAAGCATGGCAGTCGGATCCGGCTGGGAGAAGCCGGTTCCCACTAGCGCTATAAAGATTCACAACGAGAAACTAGATAAGAACGTGAACTTCCTCACCTCCTCACCTCCTCACCTCAGCATCAGCACACTTACACTCTCTCATTCCTTTACAACTGTTCATCGACTCACTCACTCTTAACATTGTCTTTATCACGGCAAGGCCCACGCCAACCACAAGTCCAAGGTCGCTCCAGACCTGTCCTTCGAACCAACAGCGGCTCTTGTCTCCTTCAACACCTCAGTGACCACTATCGTCGAGACACACTTCGGCACCCACTCATTGGATATTCCGAACATCTTCTCCAATCCTGAAGACTCTTAGGTGAGCCCTGTGATGATTTTAACTTTCATCTGTTCCTTGTTGAATTCCTACGGTCAATTCCTTTGCCTGGAATGTGCGAATTTTGGATGGGGCGTCTTAATCCGGTCTAGCGGGTTCAGCAACAGCGACGTCCGACTTCGTACTTTTCTCCTCTCTCGATACCACCACCACATCCATTTTCAATCTGTAGTACCATTGTCCAGTCTACCGGCACAGATCTGTAGATTTTAGGAAGCACGACATCGTCTTTCTTACCACACTCCTTTAGCAAAACGCATGTCAACAGTTTCTATCTCCAATTCAGACTATTTCTCACTCAGCGATCGGCGTTTGCGACAGCTGGCAGTGGATTTGTTAATGATATTCTGATTTGTGTATGATTCAAGCTCCCCCTTTCATGGCATTCTCTTTGCGCAGTCTTCTATACTCATGGTGTAGGAAGTTTCGACGGTATGAATGCGATGCTAATTGTCTGTGCTTTAGCGCCAGGATCAGCAAGCTTTAACAAGAAGATCTAGTAGTAAATAGAGTCGATTGATTCGATTAGAGTCTCAAGGGTTTTGTGCCTCTCTCTACAATTGCATTTATCGACTGTTCACCAACTTCGAAACAATGAAGTTTACCATCAATATCGCTTCTGCTGCAGTGGCGTTTGCGACGGCTGGATCCATCGTTGCAGCGGCACCATCATCCCCTCACAAGCATGGTCGACACCATGAAGACATCCAGAAACGGTTCCCAGGCACCACAACGGTTGTGACCGTGGTCGGTACGACCACTGTGGCGTACGACGTGAACGGAAAATTCGAATCAGAGTCGGAAATGTGCAAAGGTATCGCAGATGGTTCTATAGTTCTCCAGAAAGGTGAAGAACTTCCACTCTCATGTTCCTCCAGTACCGGATCTCCTCGCAGCAACACACCCGCCGACACTTCCAAGATAGCTGTTGCAAGCACCCCTACCGCTACCGCTTCAATGGTTGTAGCTGCTCAGCAACCATCTTCGACTTCTTCGTCAGTCATTTCTTCCTCGGCGGCTCGAACTTTGGAGACAAACGGCTATTACACGGCTACCGTCAGCTATAGCTCCGACTCGGCTTCGTCCACTGCCAATTTGAATGGTCAAGGTCTTGACAAAGAATTCCCAGACGGGAAGCTTGACTGCTCTGAATTTCCTTCCGATTACGGTGCAATTAGAGTCCCATGGATGGGTATTGGTGGCTGGTCTGGGATCCAGTATCCTCAAATTGAAGGCAATTTCGTTACTCACATCGATACTGCGGTGCCTGGGGGAAACAATTGCACGGCTGGGGCGATGTGTTCGTACGCGTGCCCTCCTGGATACCAAAAGTCGCAATGGCCTTTGGTTCAAGGTAGCACTGGTCAATCTGTCGGAGGCTTGCAGTGCGATCGGAACAATAAGCTCACCCTGACCAACCCAGACCTCTCTAAGACTCTTTGTATTAAAGGAACAGGTGCCACGAAGGTCAAAAATCAGCTCAAGGCCAACGCCGCTATCTGTCGCACAGATTACCCAGGTTAGTACACCATTCAGAGCTTAAAGACCATTCGCTAATATGGCATTATAGGAACAGAAGCTGAGACTGTACCAATGAACACTGCCGCCGGCACCACATTTCCGTTGACGTGCCCTGACTCGAAAACATACTTCAAGCACAACGGGGACCCCACCACTGCACAATATTATATCAATAACCGGGGAGTTGCCTTGGCGGACGCATGCTCATGGAATGTAGATGGCTCAAGTAAAGGAAACTGGGCTCCTTCTTTCCTTGGTGTTGGACAGGATGTGTTCGGCAAGACTTGGGTCTCAATTGGATCGACAGCTCAAAATAACCCGAAAACGTACACACCTCTGGATTACACCGTTGAGATCACCGGCGACAATCTGTCAGGTAAATGCAGGTTGAGGAATGGTAAATACTGCACTGGTGCCACTTATAACGACTGCAACGATAAAGGATGCAATGTAAGAATCTGGGCACTTACTTGCGTTTTGTGTGTATGCTGAGTTGCTCCTGCAGGTCGAAGTAATGTCAGGGGAGGCTACCTACATTCTGTCGGAAAACTAGCTGCTGGCGACTCAGCGACGACTAAGCGGTTGACCCTTCCTTCATTACGATTCACGATGATTCATGCGCTCGCTAGCTTCGCCCTCTCCAGATCCACCATGAATTTGGCCCAGCGGTCCTAAGGTTCACCATTTGGAACACATCGCTACGCGAGCCCTCCTTTCTGTATATTCTTCACGGTCCCCAAGCGGCCGACACTGCGTCGAATACCCTTGTGCGCCTCTGCACATGAGAGAAACGAGTATAGTGACAGCTACGACATGTTCTTCAACTTTTCCTTTGTCTATTCTTTCGGATACCACGGTACACAGGCTCAATATCATACGGCCACGACAGCTCGAAAGCCAGCCAGTGGCAGGTGCCAGCATCATATTGAAAATCTAGGTGATTATGGCTGTTGACAATGCATGCATAGTCGACGTCGTTGCCTTCACTATGTTGGATAACCATTAGCTGCTGGGCCAGCTAGCATTGCTTGTGTCATCTACCCAATGATATACTCTTTTCTCTTGCTCAACAGCTTGGCGGAGGATGCAAGCTCTCGTCATGTATGTCGATGATTGGTGGGATCTGAAGGGGACTTGCAGGTACTGCCAGCTTCTGTAGATACTGAATCAAGGCGATTTCATTACACTTCCGTATAGACACTCTGTGATGTTCGGTTGACGTGAGAGTGATCAGCGCGTGGTTGAGCCCTGAGCGCAGCAGCTCGGTCGTGCTGCGGACCACCATTCCCCGCAAAACTTATTAATCCCTGCAAACTTCACTCGTGGATCTCCGTACACCATATACGTTGTATTGGCCTTATGCACCTGATGTACGTCCGTACACATTTTCTGGGGCATCTCCGCCCTCCAGATCTAGCACGAGCACGCCATCATGGCGTCCTCTCCCGTAGAGTACTCTTCGCCCACAAGATCAAAGCCAACAGATGACCCAAGCTGCCGAAACTCTCAGACAAATCCAGAAACCATCAAAAGAAACCGCAGCGTCCAATTTTCTGCTCCTCCATCCCCAAGATCGTCTCCCAAGATGTCCCCCACAAGAGATATGGAAGATGATGTCTCCCCGCATCACCTCGCGGAGAGCTCTGCGGATGAAATTACACCTATAGTGGGAAGGGAGAGGGGAGGGTCAAGGCACTACGACGCAACTGCCAAGCTGTCGGGGAATGGGTTACGTGGTGAATCACAAGTTGGCACCGCTAGATCGAGGAAGAGCAGCAGAACGTCGTTGGCGGAGCAGCAAGGGCTGGGAGGACAAGACGAAAGAACAGGATGGTGGAGGGATTTGGTAGAGAAATACGGCAGCGTCGAGCTAGACAACAAAGGCAGCGTTGCTCGAGACCATCTCGCTCTTGGTATACAATACCCCCTCCAAAACCCACCCAGATCCCCTTATTCCCAGCAGCAACATCCTCCAGCTAATCGTATCCCCTCCTCTAAAACAGAACGGACGTTCCTCGCCTGGCTTCGTACCTCACTCGCCTTCGCCTCCATTGGAATCGCCATCACGCAGCTTTTCAGACTGAATACTACAATTTCTGAGAGGGAAGGATTGAAGCCCACGAATCCAACGGACTCGTTTCGTTTAAGGCAGGTGGGGAAGCCGTTGGGGGCGACTTTCTTAGGTGTTGCGATTCTGGTGCTTCTGATCGGGGGGAGGAGGTATTTTGAGAGCCAGGTATGCGATCCATTCCGGTTTGGTCCATGGGCTTGGCGGGAGGGATTACTGATCGGAATTGTGATGTGTATAGTATTGGATTATACGTGGGAAATTCCCTGCGAGCAGAGGGAGCATCTTCCTTATCACTTTTGTGGCGGCCGCATTGATCATCACGAGTTTAGTCGTTGTCTGCGCGATCTCTCCCAGTGTGTTTGAGAAGCGATGACAACACACCTATCCGTTGGCCTCTCCACTCGGCATGCGGCAACCCCCGACAAGCGGTCGTAGCCGTAGCTGTTGCAGCAGTGTCACGAACTATCCTTTAGTGGGACATGAGATGTGGTTCGGGCAGCCGCTCTACAGAATAGAGCTATTACTCTGAAACCGTGATGGAAGCCACCGGACACAAAGTATTGGTCATCCATTACAGCAGCCACTGTTCTCACCGCTACTCGTCTACCAGTTGCTCTCCCAAACATCGCTCTACACCGGAGGGATAGCTGCCTCAACAGCTGCTAGTTGTTGTGACTACGGCCATCGGTGTACACTGTTACGAAGGTATGTAAAACTGGGCTCCATGCTTGGTATATCTCTTCTTATCAGCACAATCATTACCTCTTCTAAGGTCAACGTATTCGTCTGTTTGCATCACTTTCTGGCGTTTTAGCATTGAAGAGCTGCATCCTAAACGTGGCATAGAGACATATCTCCGTACAGTTGAAACTACTTTTCCTGGTCTACATCTACAGCCATTGTTCGCTGTCTGCTTTCAATAGGTTGGTGTATGCTTCATGACAAGGCTGTCCTTTCGAGATTCTACAAAAAGCATCGTAGCATCGAGTCTTAAGACTTAGCCCAATATTACTATTATCAAGCTCTTTCTGCAGTTCACAAGCCGCTACTCCAGTCACAAGCTAGCACTAGCAATTTCATCTGACCTTCGTACGTCCGGTGAATGACTAGAGCAAGGTTCCTGCCGCATTCTTGATTTCTGTGGGATACGGGGGTGGCGAAGTGTTGGAGGATGTGATGGTTTGAGGATCGAATTGGAATCGAGTGGGAGAGTGAAGGAAAAGGAGTGGAAGGACGGAGGGGGGGATGAAGAGGAGAGGGTTGAGGGGTTGGTGGGATATTCTGGCGGAGGTATATCCATACACCCAATCCTATCCCAATGCCATCCCATCCCCATTCCCACCACACCCCAATCCCAACCCTCGCCCCATCGAGCCCCAATTCCCGATCCTCCTCGTTCATCACCCGCACAACTTCCATGTCAACCACCCAGCCCAGTTATCCAACAAGTCAACTTGCACAGCATGGCGATTTAGGTGCGATGAAGGATGCGTGCGGGATTTTGGGGGGATTTGGGAATTGGGCCCGGGGGGTGGAATAGGCGGGTAGGATTAGGATTGGTGAACCGAGGTTCGTGAGAGAAATAGATAGAAGATGAGAGCGACGTAAAGTACCGAAATCAAATCCTCCCCCCCCCCAACTCCCTTTCTCCACAACTCGTCCCCATAACCCCCCAAACCCGTTTCCACTCCCCACTCCCTCTCCTCCACTCCCCACTCCCTCTCCTCCACTCCCCACCCACCCACCCCGAAACACCCCCTTCCCCATCCCTTCCACAGAATCTCCATACCAACGGTCGGTCCGAGCCTTGCGAATAGGTTTGGTTTAGTTTAGTCCAGTTAGTAAGAGAAATAAAGCAAGAAGGTTAGTTGGAAGGGATAGGTTAGGTTTGCAGAGGAAGGGTTTTAAAAAAAAAGGGGAGACGGGAGAGGGGAGAGAAGCAGGATAGGGCGGGAGAGTGAGGTTATAGATAGATGGTTTATCCCATAATTCTTTGAAACTTTCCTAAATTTAAATCTCCTTCCCCCATCCTATCTCGTCCCCCCCTTTCTACTTTAACGTCCTCCCCTTCCTTCCCTCCTTCCTTCCTCCCTTCCTCCCTCCCTTCCATCCATTCCTTCATTCCTCCCTTCCTCCCTTCCTCCCTTCCATCATCCCATCCATCATCCATCCATCATCCACACACACACACTCTCTGTCCAAACCGCCCTCAGCTCTTTGCTAAATGGAACTGAAGGGGGAAACAACAACAAAAGAAACGCAAAACAACGAAAGGATCTACTTTTTTTTTTAACCCCCTTTCTTTCTTCCTCGCTTCTATTTTTCCTTTTTTTCTCGAAAAAGCATTGAAGCAACAATGGGATCTTCAGAAGGGAATTGTTTTTGATGCTTTTGGTTTTTGCGGTGGTGGTGGGGCTAAGTGTGTGTTTGTGTCGAGGGAAAGGGTGGGGTGAGAAGGGGGGGGGGGAAGAGAAAAGAAGAGCCGGCTGTCGCAGCAGAGGGAAATCAGACCGAGACCGGCGTGATCTTGCTAGATTCAGGTAAATAGAAATTTCCACACCACAGCCACCCTACCTATCCTCCCCCTCCCCCCCCTCCTCCATCCTCCCATGCAGAATCCCTTCCCCACCCCTTCGCTTCCCCCCCAACACCTCCCTTCCCCACCCCACAAGCTGATAACACCACCCCCCCGCCACCAGCACCCCAGACACCACATTCACAACCCTAACCAGCAACTTCAGCAGACCCTCTCTCTCCTCACTGACGGTCAAAAGGATGGGCTCAATGTCAAATTTGAAGAAGATGCCAGGCACGTTGCGCTCGGAGACGGAGGAGGATTGGGATGTGACGGCGTATTGATTTGTGGAGACGCGGCGGGAGCTGGAGGAGTAGGTGGTGGGGACGATGGAGATGTAGTATTGGTATTTGAAGAAGTTGGTTGGGGTGGTGCTGATGGTGTGGTCGAGGGGGTTGAGGAGCGACGGGTAGAGGGGGCCGAAGGAGAGTTCGTTGATGATGTGCGAGAAGTTGAAGGCTGGTGCCGGCTGGTTAGCTGGGGGCCTCCTTGCGGTTATGGTGTGTAGGGAGGAAAGTAGTAGACGTACCATGGTGATCCAGATGCTCCCCCATTTCCATATACCCATGCCCTCTGGCGGTAATGTGGAAATCTCCCTGCACCTTGTTCCCCTCCAAACTCCCATACACCCTACAGCTCTCAAACGCCTCCCCCCTCTTCCTTCTCGGCGTCTTCTGAAATTTCCTCTTCCTCCTTCCCCCAACTTCTCCTAGCACATGCGCCACATGCGTATCCTCCTCCTGCTCCTTGACCATCTCCCCACTATCCAGCGTATGCACCCCCTTCGAATCCACCCAATGGCCCCAGCTCGTCGCATCGCGTGTAAGCATGTCCCCCGCGAGAATGCGGTCGCCGCTGGCGTCTTGGACGTTGATGTGAAGGTCGCTACATTTCATAGGGAGGACGATGTCGAGGTTTATCTGAAGTTCGTGGGAGACGCCTTTCTCGACGCTAAAGAGGTGGGTTTCATGGCCATGGTACCAACGAAGGAGCTCGGTGAAGGAGAGGATAGTGGAGACTATGATGAGAGCGAAGGTGGTGTAGCCGCCGGAGGAGCTGCGGCGAGTATAGGTGGGTTTTGTTTTTGCTATTGAAGATTGTTAGAATGCGCCGTTTGAGGAGTCTTGGGGTGGGAGCGCAGCAGGTGATATTAGAGAAATGAGAGCATAGCAAAGCTTCACTTGCTTCCGAAGATTACTACCAAAGTGAGTCTGATTAGTGGGGGTCTTACGGAAGGCATCAAAAGTCCTGATGTTTTCGCTCAAGCCTTTCTTCTCCCCAAAGGCCGAGTCATCCAGGCCGTGGTCTGCGAAACCGTTCATTCCTCATATAGCTCGTTAGATGATTAGGAGTCACACGATGTGACTTATATCGTCTTAATCCTAAATGGCGAAGTAAGCATTACATGGCCTTTCTAATTCAACCTCCTAGAAGATGACAGCTTTCTAGTTGGTATTTCGAAATGCGGTCCGTTGGCAGTTAGATTGGGGTTACAATATTGTTAGTGTTGTTGTTGCAACATACGATCAATCGATCATACGATGATATTCTACGACTACTCGCGTTGCGCAGTTGAATTTAGTCGACCAATGATATTTTTGACACCTTCAGGCGGGGAAACAGGGGGTTTCCAGCCAATCACATCATCTGTATTCACATGACCTAAGCGAGCAGGAGGTTTGAAAAATAATGTACGTCTTGGTGAACCGTGAAAGAGGCGCCTCGTTGGGTTTGGCGCGGCCCGTTCGGGCATGGCGCAGTGGGTTCGCCGACTCGCCGCGTTCTTGCAATATAAAGACCTCCTCCCCTCGCTGCTTCTCCATCCTCCTTTCAAGTTTCCCTCTCACAGCTCTGTGCCCGGTCCCTCGTCCAGGCTTCTGCGGTCACCGCTCTGCCGCCCATCGCCGATCGCTCAGCCCCCTCATTTCGCCTGCAGTGGTCTTGCAATCGCCCTCGAATCGCTTCTCCCTCCATCCTGCACGCGTGCCCCTCTTCACCTCATTACCAGGGCACTCTGGTGCGACGTTCGGGGCCCGTAGCAGCGCAGGGCGTCCCTCATTGGACACGCCGTGCCTCTACACCGCTGTAGGGGGGGTCAGCTCGAACGGAGATGTAACCATTCCGAGGCAAATGGAACGGCCTCGACTCCGCGATGTCCCTGGATGAGAGTCTTACCCTGGCAGCGACGACGCAGGAATCCAGGCTCCAGCGATGATCGGGCTGGGGCACAGCTGCTGGCACGACCAATGACAGAAATGCCTCACCGCGAGCGTGCATAAGCCTTTGTGATGTGCACCTGACACTATGCTCTGACGATGGGGCGTCGAGGGGCAGATGCGAAGCTGAACAGGGATGATGCACCGAATCTGGCGAATAGGGGTGAAGGACCGCAGCCTGGCGTTGCCCGGAGACCTGCTGGACCCCTTACACAACAGGTCTGGAACGGGCGGTGGTACGCGTTCTCGCTCGCGAAAGCGCCTGCCAGGTTTTAGGCTGCTGCTGACGTGGCGCCTGCTCGATTGCGAGGATGGGCGGGTGCACTGCCCGTCAGATGGATCGGTGGAGTGACAGTGGCTAACGAACGGGTGAAGATTCGGTTCGCGAAGGCGCCGCCCAGTGTGTGGCGAGGTGCTCGGCGAGGTGCTCAAACGAGGCGAACGCTTGGATGGTGTGAATGGCTATTACGGCAGAGTCTGACCGAAGTACATGGTCTGGAGAGGGACATGAGATGATTGGACGATAGGAGAGGCGAGTCTTGGTACAAGGGCTACCGTGGACTGCGTGACAATGCCTCGAGACGTGGATCTCGCTCTTCCAACCATCGAGGAGGAAGCAATGCAGCCTATGCGTCATGGCGGTCTCAGCTCGAAGGGCTCGGCCGCTGCAACTGACCTCCTGACGCGGGATAGAGGTTTACGGGTTCGCACTGGAGGTCCAGCTGCGTTGGACGACCGAACACGAGGCTCTATTGGCTGTCAAGCCGCGCCGAGACAAAGTCTCTACGCCTTGAGGGGTGCATGCGGATCGGCGATGAGTGGTACGTTGAATGCCGATGCGAAGGGGTAGGATTTGGGTGTGGAGAGGATTGCGGCGGATGGTCTGCCAGCTGTTGAGTATATATAACCCGCCTTTCGCCGCCATGATTAGGGCCTCAGACTTCTCTCGAATCGCTTATTTGAAATCTCGGGCACTTTCCCATACCCACGCTCAAGTGCCATACGTTGGAATGACCTTTGTCAGCTTGGACTCCATTCATCACTATCAACCTCCTTCATCTGCATTTCAGCCTGTTCAGAGGCGTTCTGCAAGCAGCAAACGTAGAGCTTCCACCGTCAGCAGCACACACAAGGATTACGAGGCTGGGGCGCCAAAGGTCGCCCTTGGCGTTCGATTTGAAGACTTCGACATGACCGAATACATCGACCTGACTGCATCCCCTCCGACAGACCTTTTTGATCGATCCCGCGAGCCAGTGGTGGAGTGTGGAAGCCAGGAGTCCAACGTCAATGGTAATGTCTTTGGTCCTCCGTATCGACGAGAGTTCGAATAACAGCTTCTAGATGCTTCGATGGCAACCGATCTTGCGGTCGACCACGAGGAGAACGATTGCACCTTTCTGGCTTTTGAGGAACTCCTGCAAGGTGTCGGACAAGCACAGGAACCACCGTACGCGGTATCGAGCATCGGCCACGCGAGTAGGAAGACTACTGGCTCCGCTGAACCTCCCACCCCAACCGACTGCGATGACCAGCCCACGGCCAGAGCGAAAGGAGACGCAGACGGAGATACGCGCGGAGAGACCAACGGCCGCAGCAGCATTTCGCCCAAGAGCAACAGCTCCGCAACTGAGGAGCGAGGCAGGGAGCATAGTTCTCTGACTACTCCACGGTGATACTGGCGGTTCTACTAGGGCCACTAGCGTGGAGTCTAAGATTGGCCCTGCAGCCCTCCAAAGCTTCCCCCCCAGGGAACAGGCGAAGACGCACGGTTGCTTGAATCCTCACGCTACCGAGCCTACCACCGAACCCATCGATCGCCCGACCTCTCCAAGTACCGCTCTACCTCAGCATCCAGGTGGGCGGGTCGTCGGCGAAGACGATCACCGAGCAGCAGCGGCCGCAAGCCCTCCCAACGCGATCACTCCACCGCTCCCCCAACAGCCCCAGGGCCAGGGAGGCTCAGTATCGGATAAGGAGGACGGTAAGTGGGAGATCGTGAGGATCGTTACGAAGCGGCGCAGAAGAGGGGGCGATGAATATAAGGTGCGCTGGAAGAGCACATGGCTACCTGAAAGCGAGCTGGGAAACGCGCAGCGACTGGTACGGGAATTTGAGGGGAGAGGCTGGGTGCAGTAGGAATCTAAGAAAAGGAGGGCGAATATTTTTGGATAGCGGTACCTGACTGACTATTGCCTTTTCCTCTCCCTGCCACCGTATCTTTCTCGTTAAGCTATTGAAAATATGGTCCACTTTGATATTTCCATCATAAAAGTTAGGGACCACGATGTTAATAGGCTCTTATGCTTGGGATCATAACAGATGGGAGCGTGCGTTGATCAATTCTTCATGCAAGCTATCCAGCATTGATAGCGGTTTTCGGCAGGCTCATAAGCCAACATCAGACGAAGATGGATTAGATAATCTGAGGCATGCGTGTTATTTTACTCGTAAGCCGAGTCTTTTCGTGATACGTACCAAAGCTCGAGCCCGCGCAGCTCAGCCCCACGGCGGCACGAGTCGCAGCCGCCGAGAAGTGCTCGATCGGACGACCAATCAAAGGCCATAGGAGGAACTGTAAACACCAGACGAACTTGGAAGTAAGCGACAATCAGGCCTAATACGGTAAAGCGGCCGCATCAATCAAACAAAAACATTTCCCAAATCCCGAATTCTTTCCCTATCTCTACATCATAGCTTTCAGCGAGCTGAGCTTCGTGTGGTCAGCATCAGTTGCATCATGCGATCTTTAACTGATGGTTTTCTACGATGTAAGAAGAATTTCGGTGGCTCATTTATTTCAAATTTCACAAGTAGTCACCTTTGTCCTGAATCCTGAATCCTGATATGCAAGACCAATCACACAAAGATCTGATTGGTCAAATTTCAACCGCTTTTTTATTTTGGACGACTTTCTCGGCGGCACGAGCATGATGCTAACTAAAAAGGATGCGGGTTTCAATCGAGGCGCAGCTGTGTGTATTACCAACTACATATAGAATATTGCTACGATCAAACCTTCCTTTTACATCAAAAATTTGTAGCAGCATTTTGTTCAAATCTCAGCAACGGTCAAATACTCTCAGTCTCTTCTTTAAATCTTAGACCTCTGTATATCTTCGATATCTGAAACAACGTGTTTTCTCTCTCGTGATACCACTTTTATATGATTAAACCCCAAAAAATGGGTCGATGTATGATGGCATGGTGGTGGGCATTGTTGATTACTTTTACTCCAATCGGGGTAGTCGCACAATCGACTTCTCGTGCGTAAATCCCATAGAATTACCTCTCTCGTGCTGGACTGACCAGTAACTCAGCAATTTCCTATCCTAATAGAACTTCTTCGCCCGTTGTTACGGCGCCGCCCCTAACGACCGGAACGACATATGGGAACTGGAACTGCTCGCCATGTGCAATCAATGCGAATGCGGCACCGGATGGAGGCCTTCAACAGATACTTTGGTACAACGAAAGCATCAGTCTGATCCTGGACACTGTTTCGATGTTCGTGACTACTTACGGATCCAATGCTACCGCAATCACAAGATATTCTACCATTTATGGCGATATCAACACAGTCAACGTCTCTAGCATATCAGCGGCGCAATCGATATATACTAACACCTTTTTACATGCGGTGGGACAGTATATTGGCGGGGGAAGCATTTTCCTGGCAAGGGGAACCGACGGCAGCATTGGTTCGGCCACATCTTACGGATGGCCAACGCCATATATTCTGTTATCCGCTATCGCTTCCTCAACCACGGTGTCCTATAGCGGGTGCCCCTCAGGTCTACAAGAGGTGACGACTAATGTGCTGGCTGGCCAGAGTTGTGGCTGTGCCTTGGTTGACGAGTACTTCGGCCGCACCCGTTACCCCTTATCAGGTGTCAGCTCCACAGAAGTCCCTCTACCATCGAATTTCTACGTTCCCATATCATCAATAGACTTCAACATGTCTCAGCTTAATAGTGGACCGTTTAATCAGTTTGTGGCTTTGAACGTAATCGACCTCAAATCATGGCTATTAAAGCAACCGTGGGCTTCAACGTTGTTTCCAAATTTGGAACGATGCACGATGATTGGCGAACCCCAAGGACCTCCTGGTGTCAAAATTCCGGTTCATGCTCTTACGACGACGATCACAACTATCACTCAAGCGGTCAGCTCACCAACTTCTGTCTCTCTAAAACCCAGCAGCTCGCATGCTCTGCCAGGTTCAAATCCTAATTCAATTCCGACTTCGACTCTCTCGCCCTCTTCAAGTTCCTCTTCAAGTTCCTCTTCAAGTTCCTCTTCAAGTTCCTCTTCAAGTAAAATTCCTTATTCAGAGGGAAGCTCAAACGTGCCTAGCGAAACGTCCCTTAGCCAATACGATAGTACTGTCATCAACGGCGACAGTAGCACTACCATCAGCAGCGATGAACACACTGCCGTCACCACTGCCATCACGGTTTCAGGAACCACAATGTCCCTGAGCACTTCAGGCCTTGTGCTAGGCAGTTCCACCATTCATCTGCCCACCCAAGCCCTCTCACCCACCGCCTCTGTCCTCGGCATTTACACCTTCACCGCCAATACGGCTGCAATAGCTATCGGCGGCACCACGTTGACGGAAGGCGCTTCAGCGGCTACAATCTCCGGCACCGTTATCTCATTAGGCTCCTCAGAATTGATAGTTGACAGCAGCACCTTCACCCTCCCAACCTCCCTCCCATCAAGTCTTCTTACCATCAACCGCGTCACCTTTACCATCAAACCCACCGGCGTACAAATATCCGATTCCACGCTCTCAGCCGATGGATCAGCAATCACAATCGACGGACTGAGAATATCGCTCGGAACAGCCGATATAGCCATCGGGACTAGTACAATCCCCTATGATAGTGCAGCGTCTTCGTTGCAGACAGCACAGAGCATTGGCAGTGCCATCATGGCCGGATTCGATACGCCCAATACGACGACTGAAGCACTATCCTCCACGACAACGACCGCGACGACCTCACCACCCGCAAATGGAACGATACCGGGCGAGACTGTGTTCCCACCTGTTTACTTGGGAGGGGCTGCGAAGCTGAGTTCGGATTCGTGGCTGGTGGCTTTTGTGGTGCTGGGAATGACGTTCATGGGTTTTCTAGGAGGGTGAGGGTGAGGTTGAGGGTGAGGGTGAGGGTGAGAGTAAGGGGGTGTAGTGAAGGAATGATGTGTGTGTGTGTATAAAGGCATGATGATGTCTTGAAGGTGAAAGAAGATTGTATAGAAGGGAAAGATCAATAGACATTATAGTTAATGTGCCCTCTGGCTTCGGTCACACCCCACCGAATCCACCACACCCATATTTGGGGGCATGTTGAAAGTCAGAGAAAAAAAAAATTGCATGAAACGAGACGTGCCGAATGAAACCTAGAAAACAAAGAAAATTTCGTAAACTTAAAACCTTGGAAAGACTATCTATTCCTCAGCGCTCAGACTGCCACAGAAACGAATGTTATCGCAAGTGTGCAGAGCTTTAAAACTCACAGAAGTAGATGCTTTGAAAGAGTCAATAGATCCTAAGAACAGCGAAGATCAAAGAAGCAGCAATGCTATGCAGACAATTCGCTTGCGTCCAGTCCTAGATCGTGAGACCATGGTTCCGCAGTCCGCTTGGCGAGAAAGCGAGACTTAAGACGGCGTCAGAGAAACTAAGCATGCAAGGAAATGAACACGAGAGTGCAAGACTGAGAAAGCCACTCGCAAGATGTCCTGGCAAAACGAACCAAAGATGTTTCATCTCGCGGATCCACAAAGCGGACAGAGAATGCGAGCGCTCCTGATCTCTCCCGTCCAACAAAAACAAACTGCAAACGGCGGACGAAATCTGCGCCGTCGATGCTCCGCATCAAAGCTGCCAGCGACAGAAACCATTCCCAGCTACCGCTGACGTACTGTAGCATGTACCACAGCAACGCGATAGCGCCTGACCGGTTTTTCCAGGCGACTGTTGAGCGAGAAAGATCAATCGTTGCGGTGCTGGTCAACAGCTGCAAGGCTATGATGGAATCGCTAGAGCAAGCGTGCATGTGTGCGGTGCTGCGAATGGCGTGCAGGAGCTTTTTGCGGCACCTTTTCAGAGAAGATATAGTTCTTCGGTAGCTGCATGTTGCAGCAGCCATGGTAGCTGCGAGAATCTCGACTGAGCTTATTGGCTTTTTGCAGCGGGTTGGAAGGGAGAACTGCGGGAGGAGGTGATGGGGGGAGGTTGGCGAAGGGGATGTTGGCGGAGGGATGGGTTTGAGAGGTCTGGTGGGGGATAGGAGAGAAGATGAGGGGGGGAGGAGGCATAAGTTACCTTTTGTGCTGTTGTTTTGGGTTGTTGGTATCGAGAGCTCGGGTTGAAGCCTGGTGCATCGTCTAGTATGTTGGACAGTGTTCGCTCACAAGCAGCGCTTTCATCGAGGAAGATCAGCTGATTTGAAGCTCAGCTCATAAGTCGTCGTTTTCATTCGCTGCGAAGCTTCTCATCGCGCTCAGCAGCGACTCTTTGAGCGATCTTTCTGCTGTATCTAGCTTGTTTGAGCAGCCTGCTGATAGTGCTTTGACTGATGACAATGTCAAATTCGTCGTATAGAAATCAGATCATGTCATTCTGATAGACGATGAATCGTTGACTGAGAAAGTCAAGGAGCTCCTGAGCATGATACTCACTCAAATTTCTCGGTCTACCCATTGTGCCAAGCGCAGGCGTCACATCGCTGAAATGAAGGTGATTTTTACGCATACGATTGATCTGCTGCTTCGTAATATGAGTGGCTTTGTGTATAAACGTTGTGCTATCGCCACGGGCGAGGTGAAATTGAATCTCGTCTCCAAGGTCCTGGGTAAAGAGCTTTGGGCATGCTAGGATCCAGGATTGCCCCCGTGTAAGACTGAGGTTTGTATAGCTTCAAAAATGAAGTCTGGGGATGTTTTGGGGGTGTGGGGATGGTATCTAGGTATTTGCTCTATTCGGGGCAGATTTGTGTGTTTTCCCCGCCAAATTCGCTAAAATTAGCGTGTGCAGAAAGCTATGAATTCCTTGGCATCGCGCCCCCCCCCCCAAATTTACTATTGAATCCAGACATTCTTCAAACCTTTAACGCTTTCGCATTAGAAAAATCAATCAAACAGGTAAATATGAAGCTGGTCAAACGTTTCATAGTGTTAACATCCTTGTTGGGGGGGGGGGGC
>JAABUO010000812.1_pt1 | contig 49024 bp, 44 predicted proteins | sample 5559291 | NCBI WGS metagenome assembly JAABUO01 (sample SAMN10711878, study PRJNA513372) | rock metagenome | isolation source: Antarctica rocks | place: Antarctica: Victoria Land, Finger Mt sud | reverse complement strand
AGTTCTGCGGCCCGCCCGGATCGCCTGCCCGCCCCAGCTTGGTCGCCACGAACACGGGATCGGACGCTTGGGCCAGGAACTTGCCGATCAGGCTCTCGCTGCGGCCCCCGCCATACACGTCGGCGGTGTCGAAAAACGTGACGCCGCTCTCGACTGAGGCGCGCAGGATTGCCAGCGCTTCGTCCTCGCTGACGTCCCCCCAGTCCCCGCCGCCAAGCTGCCAGCAGCCCAGCCCGACCTCGGACACTTCCCCATCGCCGCCGTTGAACACTCGATTTTTCATGGAAACCCTATACCCAAAATCGGCACGAAGGGATATAGTGGACGAAGGGATATAGTGGACGAAGGGATATAGTGGGTTAACAAGTCAACGGAGAACAACCATGAGCTTTCGGCCCCTGGGCACAAGCGGCGTCCACGTTTCGGAGATCAGTTTTGGCTGCTGGACGATGGGCGGCCTAAATTGGGTGAACAGCAGCCCCAATGGGGGGGCGAACGAGGACGAGATCACGGCGGGCATCAAAACGGCGGTGGACGCGGGCGTCAACCACCTCGACGACGCCGACGTCCGCGTCGAGGTACTTCCCCACCGCTTCCTCGTTTCGGCCCAGCTTTGCAAATGTTACGCCCATGCTGTTACGCCTCCCCGCAGGGAGTACCAACCGGCCCCCAGTTGCAAGCACTGGTAGAACAGAGGGCGCAACCTCTGCCTGAATGTCTCGGCTTACCTCTCGCTCCCAGCACTCACGATGAGAGAGGTCAACGCGCTAGGGACAAGCCGCCTCGTTTACGGGGCGGTCGTTGACGGTACTCAGGATCATAAGGATTGAGGCACAGGGCTGCTTGATATTCCACGATCGCTTCCTCAAAGCACCCTTGTTCCGAGTAGACAAGGGTGAGGTTATGATGAGCCTCCAGGAAGTCGGGCTTCAGCCGCAGCGCTTCCCGGTATTCAGGAATGCTGGCGTCCAGGTCGCCCGCGCGGTAGTGGGTGAGGCCGGCTTGGAAGTGTTGGAAACTTGTCTTCATCCTTGCTGCCTTAGAGTGTGTATAAAAAGCTTCGGAGAACCCCCTAGCCCCCAATCATGGGGGAACAGGAGGGGGTCTCAATTGCCTCTGCCTCCGCCAGAATTGGGGGGCGGGGGGCGATCCGATTCCTTTTTATACACACTTTTAGACACGCGGCGACCCCGAAAGTTGCACGGAGATCGGTGAGGAACAAGCCTCCGCCTGTGCCCAGAACGGCAGGGCGGTCTCGACGAACTCGCGCGGGCGGCTGAACTGCAAAGCGTGGGCGGTCCCGGACAGCCGCCGGAACTCGCCGCGCGGCAGGGCGGCGGCCAGGCGCCGGGCCACGGAGTCCGGGATGATGCCGTCGCGCGCCCCGCGCACGATCAGGCAGGGCGCGCGCACCTCGTCCCCATGGCGCAGCGGCTCGTCTTCCAGCATCTTGCGCGTCGTCGCCAGGTAGCGCGGGATGCCCATCTGTGCGTACATCCGCGTCAGGCGCAGGTTGTAATTGGGCGGCTCCTGAACGCCGTCGAGCAGCAGGCCGAGCGCGTACCGCCAGAAGGAAATGTACTCCTCCCCCACCGTCGGCCCCACCAGCGCCAATCCCCCCACCCGGTCGGGCTGACGCCGCGCCAGAGCCAGCGCCACCTGACAGCCCATCGAGTTCCCCGCCAGGTGGGCGCGCTCCACGCCCAGCGCGTCCATCAGCCGCGCCGTCCAGTCCGCCAAATCCGCCATCCCCAGCGCCTCCTTTGGCCCCGGCGAGCAGCCGAAGCCGGGCATGTCCGGCACGAGGACTGGGCAAGGGAGACGCCGCTCTGCCAGGACTTCCAGCGTGGGCCGCCAGGCTTCCGAGGAGCAGCCCAGGCCGTGCAGCAGAATCACGGGCAGTCGCAGGGGGGGAGAGAAGACGGGGTCGGGATGGGGATCAAGCACATGACACTACACTGCACGGTCCGGCCATCCACGGGGACGAGTTGCAGTCGCGAGGCGGGGGACATCATGCCCCCATTGTACCTGAAAGGCCGGAACGGGGGAGCGTTTTCTTGACAAGGAGCCAGCCGCTTCGCCGTGGAGTTCGACGCAGGCACGGCTTGAGTCAGGCGTTGACCAGCGAGCGCGGGACGCGGGCAGTGAGGCCGGTGGTGATCTCGTGCGGCGTCGTGTGGAGCGCGGTGGGGTCACCGCCAATAGGAGTCATGGCTTTCGCGCTGACACCATATACTCGAATAATTCTTTTTTCGATGTTCGCTTACGAATCTGCTGCACCGTCACGCACTCAAAACCTGCCTGACGAAACAAGGCGGCAAATATCTCCTCCACAGGCAGCATCACATCATAGAACTTGGAGTTGCCGACAACGTAGTGAGCGACGCCACCAGACTTGAGTACGGCGTATACCTCTCCGACATGGCCCACCATGTCATAGAAGTATTTATGAACATAACGCGACAGAAGCGGGCTGTGGGCGGCGATCTGCGTTAAGATCGTGTCAAAGCTTTCATAGGGCACATCTCTGTCGGCTGGCGGTAGCCACTTCCCGACATAACTTGTCGCGCATCCCCATGTGCCGCCGATTGCCGTCCAGTCAAGTTCCCCTGCGGCCCTGCCATTTTGAAGATACCCGAGCCAGTACATATAAGGCCGTAGTTCTCGGATGTAGCTCATCCGGTTTGGATAGGGGGGTGAGGTGACGACCGCATCATAATGCTCCGGCGGCAGCGCCTGGGATAAATGGCGGGCATCGCACAACAAAGCGCGCGGCTCAACGGCGATTTCGGAAAAGGCGGACCGATAAATGTCATTGCTCACTTTCCACCAACTGCTTGCGACGGCTCCTTCCGCCTGATAAGTGGCATCCGGCAAAGCGGCTTTCTTGAAGGACATGGACTGATGCCCAAAGCTGACATTGGCACAATCAATCAGTGTCCGGCAAAACGCGATGGTGAGCAAATCCGAAATGGCAGAGGAAAACGCCTCGTTTTTAATGCTCATCAAGGCACGCCCGAGGGCTTGCGAAGTCCGTTCATCCCACCACTTCTCTATTTGGTGCAGCGGTGGAACCCAGGAACATTCGTCGGCATGAAGCACGACGGCTTCAGTTACCCGCCTCGATGCCTCCTGAAAGGCGTTCAACTCGGCCGGCAAGTACCGCCTAGTCTTCGTTGTCGCCAGCCAGACTAGAAACGGGTTAATGTCCGTCGTATCCGCGAAGATGCCCCGCTCGGCGCAGACGAGAGCAGTGGTGCCTGTCCCACAGAACGGGTCCAAGACAATAGGATTTTCTTCCGATAAGCCATCAAGCAGACGAGAAACAAGATGTACCGAGTAAGCCGGCGTGAGCCGCAGCCATCCGTACCGGGTGTGCTTCAGGTTCGCCTTGTGCGTCAGGTGGGGGGATAACCCGTTGGCGCGCAGGAGAGGCGATGCCGGTTCGGAATTTGGGTCAAACAGGTCTAAAGCGGGTTGAATGGACATCATGGATTACCCTGGGGAGAGCAATGCTTTAAGAACGGCTTCCACCTCAGTTTTGATCCGGGGCGAATGCCTTTGGAAGAAGTCCGCCAGATCATAACCGACCACTTCCCGGCAGAAGGCATAAGTGCTGCCTGTTGATGAACCATCCAGAGTGCCCGAAAGCAAGAGCCAGAAGTTCTCCCGGTAACGATGCGCGACATCGCCATCAATCTGAGTGGAGAACAGCAGAATTACAGGCATGTAAAGATGCGCGTAGGCTTTTGATGCGTTTGCTATATCAGCATTTTGACGCTTGGAGTCCTTGCTTTTGTATCCCTGTCTAGCCTCAAACACCACCCCTTTCAGGCTTGCCAAAGTTTCAGGCGGCAGTCCGATTGCTCCCGCCGCGTCTGCCATCCATGCCTGAACACGCTCCCGGTCAGCCGCATCCGCAAGGTCTTCCAGATCAATTCTGCCGTCCAGGGAAAGTTTGCGTTGTTTTCCTGAGGTGCTGTCGGTTGAATAAGCCCAAGTCGCCTGTAATGGCGAAAGCCCGAATTGGTCTTGCAATATCTGAAAGAAAATCCACTGGCTGCCGATCCCGATTTGCCGGTAAACTGAGGTCATTCCTCCTGCCGCCTTATGTGCCGCGTACATGAGAGGCGAGTCAATCCCCAGCCAGTGATAGAATGGATCGGCCGCGTACAAATCCGTGAACTCTTGCACGGAGACGCCTGCCGCCCGTCCTTGACCGAATTTGGGCTTGTAAAGCAGGCATTTACGCAGAGCGTTCGTCAGCAGGGCGAGATAACGCTCATCAGTCGACAGATTAGCAGGCAGTTCCGGCGGCAGTTCCGCGTTCGCATCGTCAGCCATCACAGGCATTGCTTCTTCCAAATCTTCGGGCAAAATCATCTCCTCCTTCGTAATCAGGCGTTCACCCGCAGGCGCGGGACGCGGGCGGTGAGGCCGGTGGTGATCTCGTGCGGCGTCGTGTGGAGCGCGGCGGCGAGGTCGCCTGCGGTCAGCGTCTCCTTGCCGTCCGTCCCGATCACGGCCGCGATGTCGCCGGCCTGTACGCCGGGGATGTGGCTGACGTCCACCACGGTCTGATCCATGCAGACACGGCCACAGATGGGGGCGCGACTGCCATGCAGGAGGACGTGGCCGAAATTGGAAAAGCGGCGTGGGTAGCCGTCGCCGTAGCCGACGCCTAGTGTGGCATAGACGCCGCCGCCGGGCGGGACGGTATAGGTGCGGCCATAGGAAATCGTCGCGCCGCCGGGCAGGCGGCGGCAGAGGGTCACACGGGTCTTAAGGGAAAGAACGGGGCGCAGGGGCATCAACGAGAACGCGAACTGATTGGGAGTCGGCTCAATGCCGTAGAGCAGGAGGCCGGGGCGGATCAGCCCATGACGGACATCCGACGGCAGGTTGAGGGCGGCGGGTGAGTTCGCCTCGTGAACGAGCAGAGTGTCGGCACGCGCCCCCAGCGTGTGCAGGAACCGCGCGAACAGGTCGTGCTGCGCCTGGGCGTCGGCGGAGTCCTCATCGGCGCTGGCGAAGTGGGTGGCAACGCCTGTCACGCGCAGGCCGGGCAGACCGTCTAGCAGAGCGAGCAAGGAGTAGGCGTCGGCGATCTGGACGCCCGCGCGCCCGATACCCGTATCCACGTCCAGATGCACATCGGCGATGACGCCAAATTCGACGGCGGCATCCGAAAGCGCCCGCGCCGTTTCCGCGCTGCTCAGGAGCGGGGTCAAGCGGTGAAACGCGATGGCCGGGGCTTCTTCGGGGAACGCCGGGCCAAGCAGGTAGATAGCGGCGTCAGGCGGTGCGAGTTCGCGCAGGGCCGCGCCCTCGGCGGGGGTCGCAATGCCGAAATCGCGCAGTCCGAGCGCGGCGCAAAGCGGGGCGATCAGGGACGTGTCGTGACCGTAGGCGTTCGCCTTGACGACGGCCATCAGGCGCGCGGGGCCGAACCGGCGGCGGAGCAGGGCGACGTTGTGCGCCAGCGCCCCGGCGTCAATCTCAGCCCAGAGGCGGGGAGGCAGCGGGGGCGGACTCACGGACGAGCCCGTGCCGCCGTTTTCAGCGCAACGGAAGCGGGCGCGTCGGCCTCGGAAATCTGGCGGCGGGGGCGAGACGCCGTGCGGTGATAGGCGGCGGGGACAAGCTGGTCCAGCGCGCGCTCGTAGTGGTCGCGCCGGCCATAGACGACGATCATGTTGGTCAATTTGCGGCCCGGTTTTGCCAATGTCGCGCCATTATAGTAAAATCCCGTGCTGGTGCCGGCGTCCAGGTTCATCGCGTCGGTCGCGCCCAGGGAGCGCATGACGCGGGCGAGGCGACCCAGAGAGATCGGGGCGTGGGTCATCGCGAAGAAAAGGGTGTTGCCGCGCGTGATGCCCACGGCGATGCGCGAGTTGGGCGCGAGCATGTGCTTGTCGTGGAACCGCTCGGCGTGAGGGTCGAGGACGACGCGGCCATCCCGGAGCAGGCGCGGGCCGCAGGCGACCACGAAGTCGTAGGGACTCCAGTCGTGGTGGCGGCCCCATTCGCAGGTGACCATCTCGGCGCGGTTGCTCGGCGTGATGCACAGGGCCGTTCCCATGCCGCCGAAGTGGACCAGGCTGCCGTCAATAACGATGTCGCCGACCGGCTGCAAGTCGTCGAGCGAGAAGAACGTCCCGGTGACGGCGACATTCGGGCGGGCGCGCTCAATCATCTGCCGGAACGGTTCGGCGGTGCCGTTGCCGTGCCGGGACATCACGGCAGAGACCTTGATGTTGGGGTCGTTCAGGTCCACCGAAATGACTTTGACGGGAACATTGGCCGCCGCCGCCTGCCAGAACCGGATGCTTTTGCCGCCGCTGCCGTCGCCGTGCAGGGCCATCCAGCGCGCCCGCAGGGCGGCCAGCCGGGCGTTATGGGCCGCCTGGACATTGGCGGAGTGGGCGCGGTAGGCAGCCAGCGCTTTGGAAAGATGCAGGGCGCGCAGCGCTTGCCGCTGGCTGATCTTGGCACGGTAGGCCGCTTGCCTGCCACGGTAGGCCGCTTGTTTCTGGGCTAGACGCGCCCGCCAAGCGGCCTGCTTGTGGGAAACCGCCGCCTGATGCGCGGCGGCCAGCATCGCCAGTTTGCGCGCGCGCGCCGCCTGGCGAGACTGTGCGCTTTTTTCTTCCATCGATTTTTTTTGGGCCGCCGTCTTTTTCTGGGCCGCCGATTTAGCGGCCATCACGGCTTTAGCGGCCATCAAGGCGGCCGGCCTCCGGGCATGGGCGTTTGTCTTCTTGACTGCGGGTTTCAGAACGGCGGCGACCAGCGCCCTGCCGTGATGTCGGCGGGCCAGCTTTGCCTTCCAAATCTGTGCGCGCTCCTGCTTCTTCGCTGCCGCCTGGATCATAGCGGCTTTGGCGTCGTGCTTGCGCTGCCACAGCCGCTCATGCCGCTTCTCGGCGACCCGATCGGCGTGGGGCAAAGCACGCAGCTTCGCCAGATGCTCGCGCCAGGCTTTTTTTTCTTTGGCCGCCAGGCGCTTCAAGTGCTGCGCCTGGACTGCCTTTGCCGCCGACGGGTGATGCTTATGGGGTTTGGCAAGGCCGGGAGAGGCGGCGCAAGCAAAAACGGCGAACGCGAAAAAAACGGATAGGAGACGCATCAGAACAAAGACCCTCGTGAGCGGCGCAGCGACGTCCCTGCGTACCGCTATCATACCACGGATGCCGAGGAATCATCAAGACTATCGGGGGAAGTCACGCGCCGTGCAGCACGCGCCACGCGGCCTCCATTGCGGCACGCAGATCGGCGGCGGCGCTCTGAGGATCGGGGGCTTCGGTGACGGCATGGGTGACGGCGACGCCGTCCGCGCCGGCCCGCAGGCAGTCGGCGACGTCGGCGGGGGTCTGGATGCCGCCGAAGGCGACCACGGGGATATGGACGGCGTCCTTGATCTTGCGCATCAGGGCCAAGCCCTCGCCGGGGGCGTCGGCGTCAAAGGCCGGGCCGACCTGCACATAGTCCGCCCCGCCGCGTTCGGCGCGAGCCGCGCCGGTAACAGTGTGGGCGAACGAGCCGACGGTCGCCTCGCCGGACGGGCGCAGGAACCGGCGGGCCTCGGCCGGCTTGTAGGCGCGCTCGGTCAGCAGGACGCCGTCCGCCCGGCACTTCTCGGCGAGTTCCAGATCGCCCGTGACGATGAACCGCGCTTGCCCCGACGTCATCTCGCGCAGCCGCAGCGCGACGGCGTACAGGCCCAGGTCGTCGGCGCTGGCGTTGCGGACGCGGAGCTGCACGATGTTGACGCCGCCCGCGACGGCGGCTTCGACCAGGGAAAGCGGGTCGGCCTTTTTGTCCGCGCGGGGCCGGTAAAGCGCGCGCCCGGTCACGAGGGTCAGGCTAGGTTGGGGAATGGCTGTCACGGGGGCTATTTTACCCGCTTTTGCCGCGTGATGCAAACCCGCCGGTGTGCGCCCGGCACATTCATAGGGCGGCGGCGCATTCCGGGATGCGAGCGGCTTGACCGGGCCGTTCGCTGGTCGGCGCGGCTCCGGCAACGAACAAGGCATGGAATTGGGCTGCGGGCAGAGGACGGGAGAAGTGATACCCCTGTCCTTGATCGCATTCCAGGGCGCGCAGCTGGGCCAACTGCTCGACGGTTTCAATGCCCTCACTGGTAATACGCAGGTTCAGCGCTTTCGCCAGCATCACGATTGCGCGGACAATGGCGGCGTCCTCCGCGTGCTGGCTCATCTTGCCCACGAAGGTGCGGTCAATCTTGAGTGTGTCAATCGGCAGGCTGCTCAGGTACGCCATCGAGGAGTACCCGGTGCCGAAGTCATCCACAGCGAGGCGAATGCCCAGCGCCTTCAGCGCGTGCATTTTCCCAATCGTCACCTCAGTTTCCTGCATCATCACGCTCTCGGTGATCTCCAGCTTAAGGCAGGCCGCACTCAGCCCCGTCTCGTTGAGGACCTGGACCACCTGAGCGACGTAATCCGGCATTTTCAGTTGCCGGGAGGAGACGTTGACGCTGACGGTCAGCAGAGGCCGGTCACTGCTCCTGTTCCATTGGCCCTCATTCCATTCGCCCTCATTCCATTGGTCCTTATTCCATTCGAAGGTCTGCCGACAGGCTTCCCGCAGCACCCACAGGCCCAGTGGAACAATCAGCCCAATTTCCTCGGCCAGCGGGATGAACTTGTCGGGGGGGATTAGGCCACGCTCCGGGTGCTCCCAGCGCAGCAGCGCCTCCACTTCGCAGATGACGTTGGAAGTCAGGCACATAATAGGCTGATAGTGGATACAGAACTCGCCTGCTTCCAGCGCCCTGCGCAGATCCATCTCTAGATTCAGCCGATCCACGGCTTGTGCATTCATGCTGCGGTCGAAGACGATGGTGCGCGCCTTGCCGGTGGCCTTCGCCCGGTACATGGCGGTGTCAGCTTCCCGCAGCAGCTCTTCCGGCAGCCGCGAATCGCCGAGGCTGGCCGCGATGCCCAGGCTGCCCGTCGTAACGATCTCCCGGCCACCGACCAAGATGGGGGTGTGGAGCACCTGCGTGATGCGCTCCGCCAGCCCGAGCAACTGCCCCTCGTCGGCCAAGTCTTCCAGCAGGACCGTGAACTCATCCCCACCCAGACGCGCCACCGTGTCGCCGGCGCGGAGGCAGACGCGGAGGCGCTCGGCCACGGCCACCAGCAGATAATCCCCTGCCCCGTGCCCCAGGCTGTCATTGACGAATTTGAAGTTATCGAGGTCAAGGAAGATCACCCCGACCATCGTCCCCTGGCGCCGGGCGCGCGCCAGCGCGTGCCGGAGGCGCTCCATGAACAGGGCGCGGTTGGGCAGGCCCGTCAGCGCGTCGTGGAAGGCCTGATGCGCCAGTTGTTCTTCAAACGCCTTGCGCTGGCTGGCGTCACGGCAGGTCAGGACGATCCCCTCGATGCCAGGCTCGGTGAGCAGGTTCGTCAGGATGAACTCGGACTGACGCCATGAGCCGTCGGCATAGCGCAGGCGCAGCTCGGTAGTCAGGCCGCCGGGGTCGCCTCCGGCTTGGGCAATGAGAGTCCGTGCCAATTCGGCCTCATCAGGGTGCATCAGCGTAAACACGCTGCCGCCTTCGATCTGCTCCGGGATGACCCCCCACAGGCGCTGTGCCGCCGAACTGAGGTAGCGGATGACGCCGTCGGGTGCGAGGATCGCGATGACGTCGGAGGTGTTACGGATCAGCGCCTGGAACCGCTCCTCACTCTGGCGAAGGGTTTCCCGCTCCGTTGCCAAACGGGTGCTGAGGCGCTGGGAACGCGCAAAACGCCGGATCAGCACGAACAGCAGCAGCGCTGCCAGTAGGAGGACGGTTTGCGTCCCCAAGTCCACCTCCCGATTGGCGGACACGGCCGCGCCGTCGTACCGCACGTTCGCGCCGTTGATGGCGTCGGACAATGCTTCGAACGCCGGATTAACATGGTCGTCGTGGGTCCGGCACGCCTCCGCGTTCCGGCCTGACTTGAAGAGCTGGAACTCGTCCGTGAACGCCTGCTCGTAGTCGAGGAGCGAGCGGCGCACCAGGGGCAGCGCCGCGCTGCCGCCGCCGGGAATGCGCTCCAGGTCCTCCAGGCTTTGCAGCGCCTGCAAGTCCAGCCCATCTAGAACTCCCTGCTCGTTGTGAGCCAAGCTCGGATCCGTCATCGTCTGCTCTTCCAGGGTTCTCAAATGATAGACATTCTCATCCAAGCGGGCCAGCAAGATCTGCCCCTGGCGCGCCTGGTCGGACTTGTGCTGGATTCGGACGATCACCGTGGCGATCCCCAAACCGACCAGCAGCGAGGCGGCCAGCAGCGCGGTGGCGGAGAGGAACGCACGAGTTCTCATCAGCCCCGACATTGGGACCTGTATCAATGGGCGCTTCAAAGTCATAAAATCAAGCCAGGAGACCGCCGCCTAAAAGCAGCGGGGGAAGCAAACGCTCACGAATGCTTCCCCTCTGCCGGAGGCTTTCCTGTATCCTTTTGTATTGATGTACGTCTGCGGAGGCTATCGAACGGGGGACAAGACATCGCCGTCCTCGAAATCTGAGCGTACGCTCCTGGGAAATGTGTATGCCGAGACTGACGCACGGTGAAAACAAGGGGCCGGTCATTCCTCCCCGCCCTCCTCCACATAGACCCGCTTCTGGGCCTCTTCAAATGTCGTGATCCCCTGCATGATCTTGGCGCCGACATCCTGGCGCATGGATATCATGCCGCGCGCCATCGCGACGCGGCGGATCTTGTTGGAGGGAGCGCGCGTCAGGGTCAACGACCGGATGGCGTCGTCCATGACCATCAGCTCCTGGACGCTGTAGCGGCCCTTGTAGCCCATGTTGCCGCAGGCTTCGCAGCCCGCGCCCGCAAGGAACCGTGCCTGCTGGAATTCGAGCGAGTCCGTATCAATGCCGAAAGCGGCCAGGTCCACATCCGAAGGCGGGGCGGGCCGCGCGCACTGGGGGCAAACGCGGCGCACCAGCCGCTGGGCGAGGACGCCGATGACGGTCGAGGCGACCAGGAACGGGTCCATGCCCATGTTCAGCAGGCGCGTCACGGCCCCGGCCGCGTCGTTGCAGTGCAGGGTCGAGAACACCAGATGGCCGGTCAGGGCCGCCCGGAAGGCGATCTCCGCCGTTTCCTGGTCGCGAATCTCGCCGAGATAGATGACGTCCGGGTCCTGACGCAGAATGGCCCGAAGCTGACGGGCGAAGGTCAGGCCGGCCTTCTCGTTGACGTTGGACTGGCGGATGCCGTCCAGCTCGTACTCGATGGGGTCCTCGACCGTGATGATGTTGATGTCGGGGGTGTGGATCTCTTGAATCGCGCTGTAAAGCGTGGTCGTCTTGCCGCTGCCGGTCGGCCCGGTCGCGAGCACGATGCCGTGCGGCTTGCGGATCAAGCTGTTCAATGCCTTCAGGTTGCGCTCCGAAAAGCCGAGCTGGTCCAGATGGGGCCGGACGGAGGACTTGTCCAGGATTCGCAGGACCATGGACTCGCCATACTGGGTGGGCAGGGACGAGACGCGCAGGTCCACGCCCCGCCCGCCGAGCAGCACGGAAATGCGGCCGTCCTGGGGCAGACGCCGCTCGGCGATGTTCATCTCGGCCATGATCTTGAGTCGGGAGGAGCAGGCGGACTGGAACTCGCGGCGGACGCTGTCCACCAGCCGCAGCGTCCCGTCCTGCCGGTAACGGATGTCGAGCGAGTCCCGTCGCGGCTCGAAGTGGATGTCGCTGACCCCCTGCGCGATGGCGTCGGACAGGATGCGGTTGATGAACTGGATCACGACCGGCTGATCCACGCCCATCGGCTCCAGCTTGTCGGGCTGCCCTGTGGTCCCAGGCGCTGGGCTGAAGCCCGACGGCAGCGCCCCGGTGAGCACATCGGACGCCCGCTTTTCGGGCACGGCAGGCGCCGGGGCAAGGATGGGGGCCGTGGAAACCGGGGGAATAATCGCCGGCACGGCGCTCCGAACCGCCGGGCGCGTGACCACCTGGGGCGGCGCGGCGGGCTGGGGCGCGGCGGGCTGGGGCACGGCGGGCTGGGGCGAAGCGGCGAGGGCCTGTTCGCGCGGATGTTCCGACGGTTTCTCGCCCCCCGGAGCGGGACCGTACCACTGCTCGATGACGTCCCGCAGCGGCTTTTCGGTGGCGATGGCGGGGGCGAGACGCAGGCGGTGGGTCGTGGCGATCTTGTGGGCGACATCCATGACCCGCGCGTTCCAGGCGGCGACCACGACTTTGAGCGTCCCGTCCGGCGTCTTCCCAACCGGCAGCAGCAAGTATTGGTGGGCGACGGCGGCCGAGACCAGCGGCAGCACGGCTTTGTCTACGACGACGTCGTCCACGACGACATAGGCGGCGTCCACCTGCTGCGCGCGGGCGCGGGTGACGTCCTCCTCGCCGACCAACCCCATCTCTACCAGGACGTGCCCCAGCGCCTTGCCGGTCTGCTCCTGCCGGGCCAGCGCCTCGCCAAGTTGCCCTTCGGTCAGCAGCCCCTGCGCCACCAGCAGATGCCCCAATTCTTTTCGTTTCCCGCCCGTTGGAAGAACCACCGTCATTCTCTTCGTTCTCCTGCCAAAATTGCCGTAGGTTTTCTGCCTTTGTTATCGGCAGATGCGTCCCTTTCCGTTAGTCCCTTTAGCCCCCACCCGTTGACAGATGCGCGCTTGTGCCTTACAATGAAAGCATGAAACACGCCTGCTTTTGGCTTCTGCTGTGCCTGCTCTGGCTGCCTTGTCGCGCCCAAGCCGATGTCGCCCCGACACCCGTATCGCTCGCGGACGCTCTGAAAGCGATGCCGGCGACCTCGGTCGGCGACGGCTCGGTCGCACTGACCGTGGGGGCGGAGCGGGTCATGCCGCCCCCGCCCCAAGACGCGCAGGACGCACCCCCGGATAACCCCATTTCGACGCCGCAGAGTATCGCCGCGCAGTACGGGCGGACGGGCCAGTGGTTCGGCCACGTCTACGCCCTCGCGCCGCCGACAATGACCATCCTCAACACCAGCGCCGCCCTGGCCGATCTGCCGCTGTCCATGCTTGCGTCCCATCACCCCCTGCCGTTTCTGGTCGGGACGCTGACCGCAGATCAAGTGCGCCTGATGGGAACGACCGGGCTGGCATTCGGCGATCTGACGCCGGACCAGCAGGCGCTGCTCAAAGCCGCCCTCCCCCAACCCCTTCAGGTCGTGGCGAGGTCGGTGCCGCCGCCGGTGAAGGACTACGCGGGACTGATCAAACCCGGCGCGGACCGGAAGAGGATTTTGGACGCTTACGACGCCGAAGTAAGAGCCTACGAGGCGCGGTTCGTGACGATCCCCGAAGAAACGCTGGAGTCCTCGTTGCGCCTTCGCGCCTTTCTGATTCCCCAATATAACTTGGATACGCCGGACAATTCCAGCATTGATGTGAACTATGCCGGGGGCGGCTTGGACAAAACGGTGAACTACTTACTGGCTGTACCATCAGGGAGCATACAGCAGAAGGACAAGCCTTTGGAGGACGCGCTGCGGGCCGAGGCACCGAACGAGTCCAAACCGGGCGATCTGTTATGGAACCGGCACGATCTGGAGCACGGCGTCTCCCTGGAAGGGGTAAAGTCGGTAGATGATCTCATAGGGCGTCTGGCGCGGGCGACAAACGTGGAGCTATACGCCGACCCGCGTTACGGCGCGCTGTCACTGCTTCTCACCGGCGACCTCCACAAGCCGCAGCCCGCAGGTGACATGATGCAGGCACTGGCGCTGTGTGTCTGCGGGACATGGCGACGGGTCGGCCCGGCGTTCGTGCTGACGGATGACGTGCGGGGGCTGGGGACGCGCCGGGCGGCCTTGCAGGAGGCGGTACAGGCGTGGAGCAACCGGCTGACCGGGGTAGACAAGGGGGCGAGTGGGCATCTGGCGGCCACCGACTGGCTTCACATCCTGCCCTTCGCCCTCGGCGACATCGGCGCGCTCTCGCCCGCCCAAATGGCGGCGTTCCCGGAGAAGCCGGGCGGCAACGATGGTCATGTACTTTGGAAAGACCTCGCCGAGCCACTGCGGGCGTCACTCCGGCAGGGAATGAAGCGAGACGACATGATAGAGGACAGCTACAATGATGCCGCCGAAGCCGTCGCGCGTTCGCTGAAGCCGGGTACGCCAGTCAGCGTCTCGTTCAACTTGCAGTTGGCGGTGGAACTGCCGGAAATGGGCGTCATGCCGCTGAACGAAGAATATGCGGTGCAGGCTGGGGACGCGCCTGCCCCTTCCAAACCCGTGCAGGCACACAGCATCCCTGTCCCGCAGAAGGGGCGCGGCGTCCTGTGCGCCCCGAAGACGGCGGAGGAGGCACGAATGTTGGTGACACACCTGCCGAAACAGGGCTTCAACCTGCTGTTTCTGGACGTGTTCACCGGCGGCAGAACGTACTTCGCGAACGACGCCCTGCCACCCGTTTCGGACGGGGCAGCGGGCGTTCTGCAAGCGGCTCTGGACGCCGCCAAGCCGCTGCATATTCCCGTTTATGCGGTCTTGGACACGCTCTGCTGGCGCAAGGACGGCGGCAGTCCGCACCCGCAGCCGTGGCCCGCCGGGTATGGCGAGGAGCTGACCGTGACCGGCGAAGCGTCCGACGTCGCCGTCCGGCGTCAGAGCGCGGCGGGAACCCGCCCATCAGGGCCGGAGTACGATTATCTCTTGGAACAACGCGCCAGCCAAAGCTGGGCCAGCCCGCTGGACCCCAACGTCCGCCGCCTGCTGCCGGCCCTGGTCCGAACCGTGGCCGGCACGAAAGGGCTGGCGGGCCTGGTGTTCCAAGACACTGCACCGCCCGGCTATCTCGGACAGGAAGCCGTCCCGTTCGGCAATGACCTGGGTTATACGCCGCTGAACAGGCTGGCCTACCTGCGGGCGCATCAGATTGATCCGGTGGACCTGGGACCCTACTCCGCTCTCCTGATCGCGTCCCTGCCCGGCGACACCTTCATGCTGAAGGCCGACATCCCGACGTTCCCTTTGGCTCCGGCGCGTGTCGGTTACGGTACATGGAGCAAGTTCCTGGCGGACGCGGATCAGACCTTGCTGGCGGACTGTTTCGCCGCCGCACGGAGGACCGCTCCTACCCTGCCGCTGTGGATGCGCGAGGAGCGGCTGGGCTTCTGGTTTGATCCCTGGCGGGACCCGAAAACGCCGGTTCTGATCGCCCCCGCAACTCCCGACGACGCCTTCCCGCAGATCAGCGCGGGGAGCATCGTCGGCGTTCCCTACGGCCCGGTCGAGCGCGCCAACGTGAACCGGTTTGTTGAGCTTGCCACGGACTTTCCCGACATAAACGGCCGCCGGGCGGGGGGCGTCGTCTTCGATCTGACGACGGGCGGCCCGCCGGACAGTCTGACCGACACGCTGGACCGGCTGGCCGCGCTGCTGAAAAAGCCGGACACGGCGGCAAAGGAGCCGGCGGCAAAGAACACGCCGAAACATTGAAAGGCAATCACCTCATGCGTCCCTTATTCCTCATGTTCGCCCTTTTTTCGCTGCTGCCGGCCTCGGCCCTAGCGCAGCAGCCTGCGTCCGGGCCGCCGGTTCCTTCTCTGGCCCAGGCGCTCCGGGTCATGCCGGTTGCCTCAGTCGGCGACGGCTCGGTCACGCTGACCGTGGGGGCGGAGCGGGTCATGCCGCCCCCGCCCCAAGACGCGCAGGACGCACCCCCGGATAACCCCATTTCGACGCCGCAGAGTATCGCCGCGCAGTACGGGCGGACGGGCCAGTGGTTCGGCCACGTCTACGCCCTCGCGCCGCCGACAATGACCATCCTCAACACCAGTCCCGCTCTGGCTGACCTGCCGCTGGGCGATCTGGCGGGACAGCATCCCGAGACGTATCTGCTGGGGTCGCTGACGCCGGAGCAATTGCGGCAAGCGGGGACGGGTGGCCTAGCCTACGCAGACATGACACCCGACCAGCAGAGCCTGATGCGAGCTCTGTTGCCCACCCCGCTGGAGATCATCCCCGTGACGGCGACTCTGCCGGATCGGAAATTCGGGACGCAAGAATGGAAGGACGCGCGGGCCACGTTCGACGCCCAAATAAAGAAAGTCAGCGGGGACGACCTATTCGGGTCGCTGCGCCTCCACGCTTATTTAACGTCGGATTTCTACGCCCACGCCCCGACCGGGTTTGGGATCGGCGACACGCGCGACACTTTGGAAACGACCGGGGCGTACAAGCTGCCGTTCGGCGGCTACGGCAACATGGAGTCACGCGGCAAGGCGACGGAAACTATTTTGCGGGCCGATGTGCCGAACGCACCGAAAGAGGGCGACTTCGATTGGAGACGGCAAGACCTGGAGCGCCCGGTCCCACTTCAAGGGCTGAAAACGGTAGATGATCTGGTCACGCGAATCGGCAGGACGGCGCATCTTGAGTTGTATGCCGATCTGCATTTCGGGCCGCTGCCGCTCTTGATGGTGGGTGATATGAAGAAGCCACAGCCAGCAGGGGACGTGATGCAGGCGCTGGCTCTGTGCGTCACCGGCGCCTGGCGGCAGGTCGGTCCGGCCTATGTGCTCACCGACGATGTGCAGGGGCTGGGCTTCCGCCAGCAGTTTCTCGCGGAGATCGGCCAGATTTGGAGCAACCGGCTTTCCCAGGGTGGCAAGGACGCCGGAAGCCACCTTCAGGGTCTGGACTGGCTTCACAGCCTTTCCTTCGCCCCCGGCGACATCGGCGCGCTGTCAGGTGATCAGATCAACGAAATCCAAAAAGAAGCGGGGACCAATAAGGGGACGCTGCTTTGGAAGGCGCTGCCGCCCGCGCTCCAACAACACCTGCGCGACCACTTCCTGCATTACGGCGACAACATGCCCAAGAATGAGATGCCGGAGATCATGAAGTTAGGCGAAGGCATGAAGGCCGCCGCCCAGTCCATCACGCCGGACACGCCCGTTGACACGACGCTGAACATCCGCCTCGCCGTGGAGCTTCCCGGCACCGGGGCCATGATGCTGTACGACGCCTACAAAGTGCAGGCACCCGAGCCTGCCTCGGACGACGCGCCGGCGAAAACCGACGCGCTGGCCCAGGCGAACAGCATCTCCCTCCCGCAGAAGCTGCGGGGCGTCCTGTGCGCGCCGAAGACGCCCGACGAGGCGCGAGAGGTCGTAGCCCGCCTGCCGAAGATGGGCTTGAACACGCTGTTGCTGGACGTGTTCACCAACGGGCGCACCTACTTTCCCAACACCGCCCTGCCGCCCGCCTCGGAAAAGGCGAGCGGGGTGCTGCAAGCCGCGCTGGACGCGGCCAAACCGCTGCATATCCCCGTGTATGCCGTCCTGGACACGCTCTGCTGGCGCAAGGACGGGCTGGCCCCCCATCCCCTCCCCTGGCCGAAAGGCTATGAAGAAGACCTGACCATCAGCGGCGAGACGCCGGATCGTGCTATCCAGCGGCGTTTTGCTTCCAACAGTCTTTCGACGGATTACAACCACCCGCGCTATGCGCTGGCGGGCGAGGGAACGCAAGCCTGGGCCAGCCCTCTTGACCCCAAGGTGCGCGTCCTGCTTCCCCCGCTGGTACGGACTTTGGCGGCGACGCCGGGGCTGGCCGGGTTAATCTTTCAGGATACCGTGCCGCCGGGTTATGGGGAAAAAGTTCTGGACGGAGACCAGATCGGGCTGGGCTACACACCGGAGAACCGTCTCGCCTATCTGCGCGAAAGTCATCGTGACCCGGTAGACCTTTCTTCCGGCTCGGACATGGTCAGCGTGTTCGTCGGCGGGGAAAATTTCTTTGGGCATTACGGGATCACCATCCCCAGCTTCGCCTCTTCGTCTAAAGATTACTTTCCCTGGGCAAAGTATCGCACAGACGTGAACTTATCCCTGCTCACAGACTGCTGGCGGTCGGCGCAAGCCGCCGCGCCGCCCCTGCCGCTGCTGCGGCGCGGGGGACTGTTCGGCGGCGAGTTCGATCCCTGGACCGACCCAAAACAGGTGGGAACGGAGGGTGTCATAGAGGAAGACGCTCCCCTAAATCACCAACTCTCCGCGCACAGCATTTTAAGCGTTGCCTACGATGCAGAGGATCAGGCCCATCCTGACAGGTTCATCCAAAGCGTCCGCTTCGGGTCTGAAAAAGGGGCAGGACAGCGCGCGGGCGGCATCGTCTTCGACCTGGTGACCGGCGGCTCGCCGGACAGCCTCGCCGACACGCTGGACCGGCTGACCGCGCTGCTGAAGAAGCCGGCCAAGTCATAAAGAAGAGGCCCCGGCAACTGCCGGGGCCTCTTCTTTATTGGCGGCTATCGCCCGCGACGCGGACGGTCTTCGTCCTCGTCGTCCTCATCGTCGTCGTCTTCGAACTGCTCATCATCCATATCGTCGAGGGCGCCGGACGAATCGGTGTAGTTAGAGATCTCTTCGCCCCGGAAGACGGTGACCAGGAAGTCCTCGCGCTCGAAGGAGGGCAGGTAGGAAGAGACGACATCGTCGTCAATCTGCGCCAGAAGCTCTTCCTCCACGGTGACAGGCAAGTCGGCTTCCAGGACGAGCGTCGCGTGGATCGTGCGGCTCTCGATGGCGTAATGCAGGTCGAGCTGGCCGATGCGCCGATCTTCCTCCCAGACCAGGAAGATCTCGGAGCTTTGGGTGCGGACAAGTCGGGAAAGACGATAGCGGTAAGTGGTGTCCATAGATTAACATAGGGGCGGGGCTTGTCCCCGCCCTCCTATTCAGCAAGAAAAGCAGACGGCAAGAAAAAGGGCGGGGACAAGCCCCGCCCCTACACGATCCGAGAGGCAGTTACGCCGGCTCGGGGCGCAGGTTCGGCAGCCGGCGCGGCTTCTCCGGGGCAGGCGAGGCGGGCGCGTTGCCTTCGGTCGGCGGGGCCTGGGGCGCGACGGGCGGGGCGGCGAGGGCGGGCGCTTTGGCGCCTTCCATCAGGGCCATGAAGTCCTCGCGCTCCAGCATCTCCTTTTCGAGCAGGACGCGCACGATCTCATCCATCTTGACCCGGTTCTCGGTCAGAATCTGGCGCGAGCGCTCGTAGCACTCGTCAATGATCGCGCGCACTTCCTTGTCGATCTCGACGGCGATGGTCTCGGAGTAGTTGCGCTCCTCGTTCCAGTCGCGGCCCAGGAACGGGCTGCCGTGGCGCGTGCCCAGCACGACCGGGCCGAGCCGCTCGCTCATGCCGTACTCGCAGACCATGGCGCGGGCGATGGCGGTGGCGCGCTCGAAGTCGTTGGACGCGCCCGTCGTGACCTCGTTGAAGACGGTCTCTTCAGCGACTCGGCCCGCGAGCAGGGCGCTGACGTCGTCCAGGAACTCCTGGCGCGTGGTCAGGTACTTGTCCTCCGTCGGGTACTGCATCGTGTAGCCCAGGGCGCGGCCACGCGGCAGGATCGAGACCTTGTGGACCGGGTTGGCGTTCGGCAGCAGCTCGCCGACGATGGCATGACCGACCTCATGGTAGGCGATGCGCTCGCGCGTCTGGTCGTTCATGATGCGCGACTTGCGCTGCGGGCCGGCCACGACACGATCCACGCTCTCGTTGAAGTCGTCCATGCCGATCTTGGTCTTGTCGTAGCGCGCGGCCAGCAGGGCCGCCTCGTTCACCAGGTTCGCCAGATCCGCCCCGCTGAAGCCGGGCGTCCGGCGGGCCAGAGCCGGAGCGCTGACTTCCTCGGCCAGCGGCTTGCCGCGCAGGTGGACGTTGAGGATCGCCTCGCGGCCCCGGACGTCGGGCGGGTCTACCGTCACCTGCCGGTCGAAGCGGCCCGGACGGAGCAAGGCCGGGTCCAGGACATCGGGCCGGTTGGTGGCGGCGATCATGATGACGCCCGCGTTCGGATCGAAGCCGTCCATCTCGACCAGAAGCTGATTCAGAGTCTGCTCGCGCTCGTCGTGCCCGCCGCCCAGGCCCGCGCCGCGCTGCCGGCCCACGGCGTCAATCTCGTCAATGAAGATGAGCGACGGGCGGTTGGCCTTGGCGGTGTCGAACAGGTCGCGGACGCGGGACGCGCCGACGCCGACGAACATCTCGACGAAGTCCGAGCCGGAGATGTGGAAGAACGGCACGCCTGCCTCGCCGGCGATGGCGCGGGCCAGCATGGTCTTGCCGCATCCAGGCGGGCCGAGCAGCAGAACGCCTTTGGGGATTTTGGCCCCAAGCGCCTGGAACTTCTTGGCATTCTTCAGGAACTCGACGACTTCCTGCAACTCCTGCTTGGCCTCGTCCACGCCGGCGACATCATCGAACGTCACTTTGGGGACGTTGTCGTTGAGCCGCTTGGCGCGGGAGCGCCCAAACGAGAGGGCCTGGTTGCCGCCGCTCTGCGCCTGGCGCAAAAAGAACATCCAGAAGAAGAAGATCACCACCAGCGGCAGCAGGACCGAGACGACCATCGCCATGACGCCGTCGGGAATTGGCGGCTGTGTGTAGCCGAAGTCCTTGACGCCGGTCGCGATAAGCCGTTCGTTCAGGTACTCGCGCTGCTGCGGGTTATCCGGCCCCAGGTAAGCGGTGAACGGCTGACGGTTCTTGGTCAAGTGGCCCTGGAAGGTGTCCTTGTCAAAGCTGCCGTCTAAAACATTGCTCTGGTTGATGTTGTCCACGAACTGTGAGTAGTTGAGGGCCTTCTGGCTCTCGCCGTGAAACATCCGCGTGTTGCTCGAGACGAAAAAATACGCCACGGCGAGCAGCAGAAGGACGGGGACCAGAATGCGAGCGACTATGCGATTTACGTTCAAACAAAAGCCTCCTTCCCCGCCCGGATTTCATTGTCCGTGGGACGCGGGAAGACTTCTAAACAAGCGTCGAAACAGCGTCGGCGACCGAAAGCGCCGGGAGAGGGTGAGTATACCACATTATTGCTTTATCGGCAACAATGCTACTGTTCTCTACGGAAACCATTCAGCGGGCGTTCCCTTTGAGGTTTCCGTGTCACAAGAACACGCGCCGGACTTTAGCCGTTCCTCATCAGGCGTCTGGGCCGCCGTCACTGGGCACAAGCGCCCATGCCTCCCCCGCCCGCACCTCCGGGACAATTTCTGTCAGCGTCCCCGCGCCCAGTTCCAGTGTGTGACGCGCGCGCGGCGCGCGGACCAGCCAGCGTCCCGGCGGCGTGCCCGGCGCAAGGCGCACCGTTTGGAAGCGTTCATCCAGGAACAGCAGGTCCAGCGGGAACCGCACAAAGACGGTGTGGACCGAGGCGACATTGGGCAGCCACAGCCCTTCCCCCGGCGGCAGCGCGCGCTTTCCCAGCACGCCCCACCCTTTCGCCCACCAGCCCTCGGCCCGCGCCACCGTCGCGACAGTCTTTCCGGTCGGCTGATGGATCAGGCGGTAGGCTGTCACGGCGCGTCATACCCCGACTCCGCTCGAACCTGCACCTGCCCTTTCCGATCCAGGCGGATGTTCAGGCGGTTCGGCGAGCCGCAGGCGGGACACTCCTCCACTCGCTCCTCCGGCCCGGCCTCGCGCACCGTCTCGGCGCTCACAGGAACGGACACGGCGACCTGGCAGCAGAAACAGGTGTAAGAGGCGAGTTCGGGCGGCAGGGCGACGGCTTTGGCGGCCTGAAGCCGCTCCCAGCGGAAGTGGACGAACAAGCGCCCCCAATTGTCGCCGTCTTTCTCGACCCGGTGGTAGCGCGCCTTGACGTCCGGCTGGTCGAGAAAGCGCAGCACGGCCTTTTTGAGCTGGCCGGAGCCTTTGCCGGTGATGATCTCGACTTCCGTCGTCCGTTTCTCCGTGGCCTCGTCCATAATGCCGTGCAGGGCGGCATCTATGGCGCGGCTGTCGTTATAGATCGGGTGCAGATCGAGCTTGAGTTTCATGGAGTTGCCGTTATTGTAGCACAAGAGCGCAGGGCAGGCAAGCATCTGGTAAAATAGGGGGGACATCATTTCTGAAAGGACTCCCGTATGCGCCCTCGCCTGTTCGTTCTGCTGTTTGCCCTGTTGACTTTGCCGTGCGCCGTCCATGCCCAGGTCGCGCCGTCCGCCGGGGCGGTGCGTGTCCTGCCGGCGCCGCTGACGCTGGCCGAGGCGGTCACCATCGCCCTGCGGCAGCAGCCGTCGGAGTTTATCGCACGGACGCAGATCACGTCCGCCAACGGCCAAAAGGCGCAGGCGCGGGCGCAGTATTTCCCGACGCTGACGCCGACCTTTCAGTATCAAGACACGCGCGATACGTTCTACGGCGTCACCGTCGGCGGCGGCACGACCAGCACCGTGACCACAGGGCCGTCCGGGGGCGGCACGGGAACAGGCACGGGGACCGGAGCCGGCGGAAGCGGGGGCACGGGGACCGAGACGGGCGGCGCCGGGACGACCGAGACCGGCACAGGGACCGGCGGCCAGACCACGCAGACCTTCACGGGCGGCAGCCAGAGCCTGGGCGGCGTTTCGGTCACGCGCGGCAGCGGGTCCACCCTGGTCCTCAAGCAGACGCTGTTCGACAGCGGCACGCGCGAGTCGGTCAATGCCCAAGCCCGGCGCAGCCTCGACGCCGCCCGCTTCGGCCGGACCGACACGCGCCAGCAGATCATTTTGAATGTCACCCGCAGCTTCTACGACCTCTTGCGGGCCAGCGACTTGGTGAAAGTCTCCCAGGCCCAGGTGACGCGCGCGGGTCAGACGGTCGCGCAGACGCAGGGCCAGATTGACGCCGGGGTGGCCGCCCGCGCCGACATCCTCCAGTCCCAGGCGGACCTCGCCAACGCCCAGGTCAGCCTGCTGCAAAACGAAAGCGCCGTCCGCTCGACCGAGGCCGCCCTGAAGAATGCGATGGCGATTGAAACCGGCGGCCCGCTCCAGCTCGCGACGCTGGCCGCCGGGGATGCCCTGCCGCCCCTGCCCAACGCCGGCCCGGAGCAGACGCTGGACGACTACGTCCGGCAGGCTTACGCCGCCCGCCCCGACCTGCGCCAGCAGCTTTCCGTCATCGAGGTCAGCAGGCAAAGCGTCAAGCAGGCGAAGATCGCCACCGGCCTGGCGCTGGCCGGCAACTACGTCCTGAGCTACCAGCCCACCAACGACATCGGCGCGAAGGGCGCCAACTCCCAGGTCTTGGTCACGGCCTCCTACCCCCTCTTCGATGCCGGCGGCGCGCGCGGCGCCCTCCGCGTCGCCGAGGCCGGGCGCGACGCCGACCTGGACCGCCTGGAACAGCTCCGCCAGAGCGTCCGGCTGGACGTGGAGCAAAGCTACTACGACCGCACGCTCGCGCTGGAGCGGACGCGGCTCGCCCAGGTCGCCATCCAAGCTGCCCAAGCCAGCTTCGACGCCGCCACCGCCCGCCGCCAGGCGGGCGTCGGCACCGTGCTGGACATCACGACCGCCCAGGTCAGTCTCACCCAGGCCCAGAACCAGTACGTCACCGCCGTCTACGACTTCTACACCGCTGACGCCCGCCTGCGCCGGGCGATCGGGCAGAATGACAGCGGCATCACCCCATGAAGGGACGACCATATGAAGGGACGACCATGAGCAAAGCGCGACGGCTGAGAAAGATGCGGCAGAAGACGCAAAGGCGACCGGAGTTCTTTGAAAGGCTTCAAACAGGGCTATTGGAAGCGCTTGCCTGGGCAAAGGGAGAAGTTCCTTTACGCACGACGGTGATGACAGAAACCAATAGGACGACCCGAATGCAGTATGTCTTGAAAGAAGAAGAGGAGGAAGCATGAACGGGCCTGTTGATTTGTACAAGATCACCACACCAGATCTACAGCGAGCGGTTGGGGATGGTGATCTGCATAGCGTCACGGCGGCCCTGATCAACTGTGCTGATCCGAATGCTCTCGCGGCATATGGCGACCCTATGTTAGTTGTCGCCTCATCTCGCGGCCACCTCAAGATTGTCGAAATACTGTTAGAATATGGCGCAGACCCTAATATGAGCACTCAGAACGGGTCGGCGCTGTTGCAGACAGTTACCTGTGGTCATCCTTGCATTGCCGATGCGCTGATAAGCGCTGGCGCAACTTTCTCCTGGCGTCATGCGGATCAGGCGGCTTTGTACAACCGTGTTAGCCTTCTCAACTTATTTCTTGCAGGCGGTGTGCCTGTCAATCAGGTAAATGGCAACGGAGACACACTACTCATGTCCGCAGCTTATGGCGGCCATGTTCATGCCGTACAAACACTGCTTGATGCGGGTGCCAATGTCAATGCGAGCAACGACAACGGCTGGACGGCTTTGCTTGCGGCTACCTCAAACGGCAAGGACGACGTCGTAAAGTTGCTGCTCCAGGCAGGGGCCGACCCCAGAGCGGCCGATAAAAGCGGCGATACTCCCCTGAAAATGGTGACTCAGGAAGGCCACACGAAAATAGCCGCTCTTTTGAAGGAAGCCGGAGCGAACAAATGATCACCGTCAAGGGCATCGTGAAGACGTACAAGACCGGCAGCATGGATTTGACCGTCTTGAAGGGCATCTCGCTGCATGTGGAGGCAGGGGAGATGGTGGCGATCATGGGGCCGTCGGGGTCGGGCAAGTCCACGCTGATGAACATCATCGGCTGCCTGGACCGGCCCACGTCCGGCTCGTACCGCCTGGACGGGGAGGAAGTGGCGCGGCTGGACGAGAACGCGCTGGCGCGCATCCGCAACCGCAAAATCGGGTTTGTCTTCCAGCAGTTCAACCTGCTGGCCCGGACGACGGCCCAACGCAACGTCGAGCTGCCGATGGTCTATTCGGGGCTGGCCGGGCGCGAGGGGCGGGCGCGAAAAGCCTTGATGCGAGTAGGACTAGCGGACCGGATGGACCACACGCCGAACCAGTTGTCCGGCGGGCAGCAGCAGCGGGTCGCCATCGCCCGCGCGCTGGTCAACGAGCCGGCCCTGCTGATGGCCGACGAGCCGACGGGGGCGCTGGACACCAAGACAGGCGAGGAGATCATGGCGCTGTTCCAGGACCTGCACCGGGAGGGGAAAACGCTGGTCGTGGTGACGCACGAGGACGACATCGCCCGGCACTGCGAGCGGATCGTGCGGTTCAAGGACGGCGAGATCGTCAGCGACGAGCCGGTGAAGAATCGCGTGATGGCGGGGTAAGAACCTAATCCCCCGGCCCCCTTCCCTGTTAAGGAAGGGGAGTAGGAGAGAATGCGCCCGTAGGGGCGCAGCAAGCAGCGCCCTCCTTTTCCTCGCCCTTCCCTAACAGGGAGGGGTCGGCGCTTGCGCCGGGGGTAGGCTCCGCACCTGACCGCCGCTACTCATACCGCAGCGCCGTGATCGGGTCCAATTTGGCGGCCCGGAAGGCGGGATAGATGCCGAAGAACAGGCCGACGCCGACGGCGAAGCCGAAGCCGAGTTCCGTGGCCCAGAAGGGGACGAACGTGGGCAGGACTTTGTGGGCGAATTGGTCTATGAGCTTCGCCAGGCCGTAGCCGCACGAGACGCCGATCAATCCGCCCAGGCCGGAAACCACCATCGCCTCAACCACGAATTGCAAAAGGATCGCCCCGCGCGTCGCCCCGACCGCTTTGCGGATGCCGATCTCGCGCGTCCGCTCCGTCACCGAGACCAGCATGATGTTCATGATCCCGATGCCGCCGGTCAGCAGGGCCAGCCCCCCCACTCCGCCCAGCACGAGTTGAATGCCGTTCAGCAGGGTATCGAGCTGCTTCAGGATGCCCTCCTGCGTGTCCACGACGAAGTCCTTGTAGTTCAGCGGGTGGCGCGACTTCAGGATGCTCCACACCTGGTCCGCCGCCGTTTCGACCTGTGGAATCTCCCTCGCGCGCGTCGAGAAGCTGTTGATCTTGTCGCTGCCGGTGAAGCGCTTCTGCACCGAGGTCAGCGGGGCGTATAAGGCGTTGTTGAAATCTTGTCCCCCGCCGCCCCGATCCTTCTCTTCCAACAAGCCGACTACAATCAAGGAGACGTCGGAGCCGTCGCCGGTCGTGCAGCGGATCTCCCTGCCCACGGGATCAACGCTGCCGAACAAGTCCTGTTTGATCTTATGGCCGATAACGCAGGCTTTTCCCCAGGTCGCCACATCGTCCGCGCTGATAAAGCGGCCCTCAGCCAGCGGCAGGTTCTGCGTCTGGTTGTAGGCGCTCATCACCCCGGTCAACGTCAGCGAGCGGCGGCTGCTTCCGACTTGCGCGACAACGGAAGATTCGGCGCTGGGGCTGACCGCGCCGACCATCGGGCAGCGCGCCTCGACCGCCTTCGCATCCTCCATGGTCAGTCCCGCAAAGCCGCCGCGCTGCACGGCGCCCAGCTTCGGCTGGTAGGAGGCGAAGATGAGGTTGGCCCCATTGCCGGCGAACTGGTCTAGAATCTGCTGCCGGATGCCCTGCACGATCGCGATCATCACGATGACGGAGGTGACGCCGATGATGACGCCGAGCATGGTGAGCAGGGCACGCAGCTTGTTCGCCCACAGCGCGGCGAGGGCGACCCGGATGGATTCAAAGAGGATCATGGGTTACGGTGTCTCGCCTGCCATCGTCTTCCGATACGCCGCCACCCGCGCCCACAGGTCGTCCGGCAGCGCGTAGCCGTTCAGCCGCCCCAGGATGCTCTCGACCTGCTCCTGGTACACTTCGGTCCGCAGGCTCTCCTCGAAGCGCATGGCTTCCAGCAGCAGCACAAGCGCTTTGTGCAAACTGGCCTGAGCGGCGACGGTGCGGCTCTGGGCCTCGTAGACGTCCGCCTGCGCGTCCAGCAGGCGGGCGGCGATGACGCACCGGGCGGGATCTAGGCCGCCGCCCATGCGGAACAGGTTCAGCAGCGTCTCGTCGGGCAGCATGGTCAGCGTCGCGAGGTTCAGCCCGGTCAGCCGCTTGCAGGCGTCGGCGGCCTCGGCCAGCGCGGCCTCGTAGTGCCCGCTCTCCTTGCCGGTCAGGATGCGGGCGAGGACCTCGGCCAGCATCTCAATCTGCTGCTCGACGTAGCCTTTTCGGGAGCGTTGGAACATGATTCTGCCTCACACGCGGAAGTCTATCTTCTCCGCGTCTATCCCCGCCTCGGCGTACTTCTGCTTCAGAAAGGCCGCGTCTTCAGGATAAAACGCCTCCCAGCCGCGCGTCTGGATAAAAGAGGCGTACTGGATCAATTTGTCCACCTGCCAACTCTCGTAGCCGTGATCACTCAGTCTTTGCGAGACGACGTGGTAGTCCAGAGGACTGCTTTCCGATAGCTCCCGCACCGCCTCCGTCGCCCGTTGACGCATGGCTTCCAGCACCGGGTTAGCCGCGCGGCGGGCATGAATGGCGGCCTCGGCTTGCTCGATGTATTTCAGGCGGGCGGTGTAATACTCTTCATCCAGATGCCGCTCTTGCAGGCACTTACGGCGCATTCGGTCGAGTTCCGCGAGGCGGTCATCCGTGTTTGGCGGTCCGCTCGGTTCCCAAACGACTTTTATCAAAGTATGGCCTCTGCTTAGTTGCCGAAGTCCGACTTGCGCCGGGCCGCGCCGTCAATCGCCGGCACGACCAGCTTTTCGCCGGTGTGCAGGCCCGACACAATCTCCACGTCGGTGTCATTGCGCAGGCCCGTGACGACGGTGCGCTTCCCCTGCGTGTTCGCCGCCGTTAGGGTCGTCACCTGCCCCTGCCTCCCCATAAACGAAACGGCCTCCAGGGGCGCGAGGACGACGTGGGCGCGCTTCTGGCTGATGATGGCGACGTTGGCGCTCATGCCGGACCGCAGGCGCGGGTCGTAGCGGGCAAAGGCCACTTTGACCGAGAACTTGGAGATCGAACTGGTACTGCTCGCGCCGCTGGTGTCGAAGGCATTGGTGGAGGCGGGAGCGATCTCCGTCACGACGCCGGGGAAAGTCGTGTCCGGCAGGGCGTCCACGGTGATGCTGGCCGGGGCGTGGGCGTGGACTTTGGAGATGTCCACCTCGTTGATGCCGACTTTGACCTCCAGGCGGCTGCCCAGCGTGGCAACGATGGCCTGGGCGTCGGAGAAGCCCGTCGTCGCGCTTTGGACGATTTCGTTCGGCTGTTTGTATTTCTTGAGGACGATGCCGGACGCGGGCGCGAGGATGCGCGTGTCGCTGATGTTGACCTGGAGCTGCTGGATGTTCCCGCTGATCTGGGCGACGCTGGCGCGGGCCTGGGCGATGTCGGACCGCTTGACGGTGTCCTGGCCGCTGTTCGCCCGCGCCGCATCGAGTTGGACCCGCGCGGCCTGAACCTGCGCTTTGGCGTCGGCGATATCCTGGACGCGCGGCCCGGCCTGGGTGAGCAGGAGGGCCTGTTTGGCCGTCGCGAGGCTGCTGGCGGCGGTATCCACGGCGACCTGGGAGGCGTCGTAGTCGGCCTGGGAGATGAAGCCCTTGCCGAGCAGGGTTTCGCGCCGCTTCTGGGTGCGAACGGCGTCGTCGTAAGCGATCCGGGCGCGCGAGACTGCTTCGTCCTGCTGGGCCAGCTCCTGCGGGCGCGCGCCCGCCGCGACGACGGCCAGATGCGCCTGGGCCGTGTTCAGCCCGGCCTGCGCCTGGGCGATGGCGGCGGCGGTCTGCTTGACTTGCAGCGCGTACTCGGCCTGGGTCTGGGCCAATCGCGCCTCAGCCTGGCGGAGCTGGGCCTGAAAGCCCGTCAGTTGGGGGTCTATCTGCGAGCGGTCCACGACGGCGATGAGCTGCCCGTGCGTGACGTACTGGCCTTCCTGGATGGGGATGGAAAGCAGGCGGCCTGCCGCTTTGCTTTTGACGTCCACCTTGTCCACCGGCTCGATGGCGCCGGTTTCGGAGACCTGGATCACGATGTCGCCGAGATGCGTCAGAACCGTTCGCGGCGGGGGCGGCGGCTTGTGCAGGGACTTGTTGACGCTGCGCCCGACGGTGACGCCCAGGCCGAGCAGGATGAGGACGATCAGGAGCGGTTTGACGAGACGCTTTCCCATGCGGTCAGTATACCTGATTCCGCCGAGCCAAGCGAGCGTCAGTGTTCGGCCAGCTTTTTCGGCGGGCGGGCCGCCGGCTTGTGGCGGCTCGCCAGGAGGAGGAAATGCGCCTTGCGGGCGGCCAGCGCCGTTTGGCAGCCGCGCTCGTAGGGCGAAAGGCTGGCAGGGCTGGCGGTCCGTATCGCCAGGGCACGCGCCTCGATGACCGCGCCGCGCTGCCGCCAGTTGCCGAAGCGGGACGCCTGGCAGCGCTTGAGCAGCGCCTCCCGGAACGTCCCGTCGGACCACTGCGAAGGGTCGTCGGTCTTCGAGACCGCACGGGCGGCCTGCGCGGCGTCGCCGATGTATTCCCGCGCATGGCGCGGGTTGTTGGTCCAGAGCGCAAAGACCAGCGCCTGCGCGTAAGGATCGCCCCCCGTCAGCCCCGCTACGGTCGCGGCCTTGCCGGGCGCGTGACACGGCACATTGGGCAAGGGCCGGGTCAGGACATCATCCACGACGCGCTGGGCGTACTCGCGCTGGAACTGCTGGATGGGCGGCTGCCGGCCCGCGCGGGCGAAGACGGTAGCCCAATAATTGACGACTTTCGGGTCGTAGTTGCCGACACGCTGTGAGCCGCGAAACGCCAGCCGCATATCGTCCGGCGTCGCCAGCGGCTTGCCGTAGACGATCAGCCCGCGCGCGTCGGCATCTATCCCCTGCGCGGCAAGCACCTTGTTCCAGACGCGCCCCTGCCCCGTTTGCATCAAGCGGCGTTTGATGTAGACCAGCACGGGGGGCAGGCTGTCGGTCGCCGCCGTCCACTGCATGACGCCCCAGGACAGCACGCCCTTGTCGTACAGGTTGACCGAGTCAAACCCACCTTCCAGCGACTGCGTGACGTCCAAGATGAACAGGTTCCGCGTCGTGACCTCTTCAGGCCGTATCCAGCGCGTGCTGCGGACCTCGACGCCGTTTTCCAGGTTCATCCGGCGCAGAAAGTTGAACCGCGCGGGGTCCTGCATCATGTCCGGCAGGACGTAAGGCTGCACCACCACCGGCGTCAGGTCCAGCACGATCTGCGGCGGCGCGCTCGGCCCGTGATGGTGATGATGCCGGTGATGCGCGGCCATCGCACCGGGGGCCATGCCTATGCCAAGAAGAAAAAGAGCCGTCGTTTTCCAGAATCGCTTCATCGTGATCCTAATTCACCATTTATCGTGACCGTAAACCCGTTCGGCCCCCCTTCGGCAGAAAGCGGCCTGCCTCTAGTTTACACTATGAGAGGGCGATTCGCTCCCTGCGGGAGTGTGACTTTTGACAGAAACCTCAGCCAAGACCATTTTTGCCGAGCGCCTCCCGCGCCGCCTCAGCCACATCCCGGTCCTCATCCTCCCGCAGCCGGAGCAGCGTTTCCCGCGCCTGCGGGTCGCCCAGCGCCCCCAGCGCCCAGGCGACCGCCCCGCGCACGGCGGCAGCCTCGTCCGCCGCCCGAGCCAGCAGGGGCGAGACAGCCCGCTCGTCCCCGATCTGCCCCAGAGCCACCGCCGCCGCCCCGCGCTCGTTCGTCTCGCCCGCCCCAAGCGCGGCCAGCAGCGGCCCCACCGCCTCCGCCGCCCGCAATTCGCCCAGCGCCAGAGTCGCGCTCACCCGTACAACACCCGACGGGTCTGCCAGCGCGCCCAGCAGCGCCTTGACAGCCCGCGCCCCGCTAAGTTCACCCAGAATTTCGGCGGCATCGGCCCGGAGGCTCTCATCCGCGTCCTGCCCCAGCAGGGTGATTAACTCCTCAAGCTCATTCATGGGTTCCCGCTTCTGTTGACAACGTGCCTCGTCCTCGTGTATAATAGCCGTGTAGAGGATACCCTACAACAAAGCTAACGGAACAGCAGGAAGCGCGCCGGATGCGCCGTGACTAGGGATTGTCACTCAACGAGATCGCGGCAAAGCTGCAAGTCTCGAAAAGCTCGGTGAGCCTGTGGGTGAGAGACACTACCCTCATGGGGCTGCCGCTCATGCGACAAAGACGCGGGGTTAGTTTAATGGTAAAACCGATGGCTTCCATCCATCTGTCGAGAGTTCGATTCTCTTACCCCGCTTAGGATACGATTATGATATGTGGAGCCTGCAAGGAAAGTAAACCCGAAGAAGAGTTCAGCTTCAAGAATGTAACCCTGAGCAAACGGCACACTCACTGCCGCCAATGCCAGCGTATATACAAGCGAAACCATTACGACCGGAACAAACAGGAGTACAAGTCACGATCCGCACTCGCGAAAATTCGCAGCATCAAGAGGAATCAGAAGTTTATTATCGCCTATCTGGCTGTTCATCCATGCGTTGGATGTGGAGATACCGATCCTCTTGTGCTGGAATTCGATCATAGAGACAACAAAATCAAAGCGGTTTCGCAACTCGCCCGTGACGGCTGTTCCATTCAAACCATTGTGAACGAGATCGCAAAGTGTGAGGTTCGGTGCGCGAACTGCCACCGCCGGAAAACGCGGATACAGTTCGGCTGGTTAGAGGGGGTTTAGCCTCGTCGCCCGCTTTCTTTCCGCCCCGCCGGTAATCCACACGCCCTCGTAGCTCAGTGGACTAGAGCATCCGCCTTCTAAGCGGAGGGCCGTAGGTTCGAATCCTACCGGGGGTGCTTTCACTCTGCTTACGATTTTCGCTTTTTAGCAAAGGGGAAGGGGCCGCTTCTTTAGGAAGCGGCCCCTTTTTGTTTCTACCTGTCCGGCGGGACGCAGTCAGGCTTTGGTAAGTAACCCCGTGGCTAAAGCCAGGGGCTTTGACAGTCACGAAAGGCTATGCCTCTAAGAACATCCCTGTCTCGTGCCATCCATAGGCTTGCTTACAGTCAAGCCCGTGCCATACCGCTAAAAGCCAGAATACTGGCTCACGCGGAGGCCATTTCTGTTGAAAACAGAACCTTCCGAAGACTTTACGCAGCAAAAAGGCGTGAGTTGCTGCCACCGTGGAGTCTTCGCTTATGTCCAGAACTGTTGTCTCCGAAGACGCTCTGAGCGCCCTTTGGGAGTGCCTTTGGACATATTTATATACCCTAAGAGGCAGACATTGAAACGAAAACAAGAGAATATCTTGCCTTCGGAACTAGTTCCTGCTTCGCAGGAAAGGCAAGGCGGCATTTCCTCCCCGTGGCTAAAGCCAGGGGCCTCCATGCCGCCCGGATTGGTGAAAGCGGGCGTTGTAGGCGGCGTGGTCGTCTTCCGGGTGCAGCCACTTGTCGGGCGACTCGTCCTGGTCCGGGCCGTACAGCTCCTTGCCGCCCGCGCCCGTGGTGATGTAGAGGATGCCGTCGGGGCGCGTGACGGTCTTGCCGTCAAAGGCGCGGTCTACGGTGATGTTAGAGCCTGAGCCTGCCGAATGGGGGAAGGGGCAGCCGGGGGGGTTATCAGAGTTAGTTCGGCGTCTTCTAAGAGAAACCTATGAGCGCGCGAAAAAGGAAAAAGAGGAGTCGGGGTAGTTCATGCCGAACAGCCCGGCATGAACAAGAGGCAGATTGTAGCAATGTGAATCGGTTTGGGGCTGGCGAGCGCCGCGCTGTTGTTCCCGCCAATACAGGCTGAGGATGACCGGAACGGGTTCTACGTCGGAACGAAGGTAGTCCACCCGTTTTTGTTCGGCGCTCGCACTGAGAAAATCATGGTAACTCGGCTGGCTCTGGAACTTTTGCCCCTAGCCCTTGTGACGTTCGGGGCGATTGCCTCATTGAAAGACAAGCCGAAAACGTAGCGCACTGCAAAAATCAAGAGACCGAGACCCGCCCCATATAGGGCAGGGCGGTGAAGCGGGGCAGCGAGCCGCCCGCGCCATCGGGCGCGGCAAACAGGCCGCGCCCGACCGGGACCAGGAGGAGGAAGATCAGGCCCCCGGCGGAATGCAGGAACTGGCGTCGCGTTAATTCAGACATAGGCGTTAAGATAGAGAGATAGTTAGGATAGAGAGATAGTCAACGGCTGAAGCCGTCGCTGCGCGGCGAAGCGCCGTTTCTCCGCCGGCGCGGAGACAAGACGTAATCGTCTCTCTGTGTGCGCCGGCGGACATGCGGCGTCCGCGCCACCGAGCGGCGAGTTCACTCGCCGGCCTCCTCTGGCCTCCCTGCCTTCTCTGTCCGTTACGGCCTATACTGCTGCAAATAACTGCCGGTGGCGTCGGTGTAGGAGATCCAAACGGCATGGGTGGCCGGGTCCACAGCCAGCGTGTGCGACTTTTTGTGCGTCGGGACGGTGCCCAGCAGGGTCACGCCCGCGGCCGTTTCGCCGACTACGGAGATGACTCCGGCATCGCCGCAGGCGCAGTATAAGCGCTTCTTGTCCGGGTCAAAGGCGATCTGGTCCACATAGCCGGGCGCGATGTCTACAGACGCCAGCGCCTTGCCCGTTTTCCCGTCCAGCACGACGACCTTGCCCTGCCCCGCCGCGAACACGCGGCGCATTTTGGCGTCTATCGCCAGGCCGTGGGGCGAGGTCATCGGCGCGGTCGGCCAGCTCGCCTCGACGGTGTTGGTGGCCGGGTTGATGACCTGGGTGACATTGGCCGGCTTGATGTTTTGGTAGAGCCGGTCGGTCGTTGGGTCGTAGGCGACGTATTCCGGCGCGCCGGCGATGGCGACCGAGCCGGTGAGGGCGTTGGTCTTGGCGTTAATGACCCAATCTTCCATGCCGTCGTCGTGGCAGACGTAGAGCGTGTCGGTCTTGGGGTCCAGCACGATGTCGTCGCCCGGCCCGGTCAGGGCGATCTCGCCGGTCTTGGCGAGGGTGGTGTTGTCGAAGACGACGACTTTCTCCCCGCTGCCCGCCGTGAACAGCTTGTTGTCGGCCTCGTCCACGGCAATGCCGTTGATCGCGACTTCGGTCGGCACTTGGGTCAAGGCGTTCGTCTTGAGGTCCAGCACGGCCAGCGTCTTGGTGCCGGGGTGCGAGGCCAGCAACCGATGCCGGGGTGCGTCCACCAGCATCCAATCCCAGCCGCCCGCGCCGCCCGGCACGACCATCGGCGTCTGCGGCGTCAGCAGGGGCTTGTCGGCGGCCGGCGCGGGCAAGGCAGCGAGGCCGGTTAATAGGGCCGCGCAGGCGGCGATTTTTGTCAAGTTCATTTGTACTTCTCCATGATGTTCTTCATGATATTCTTAATGAAACGCAACGTGTCCGGCCTCAGCTAAATCGCCAGGGCCGGACGCGACTGCGTTGCAATGGCGGCAAGGGACGTTAGGGGGTGACAGTCAAGTGTGAGTAGACGTCATCTACGGCAGCCGCACACGTCTCATTGTCCGCGCTTAACGGGTAATCGCCGATGCTGTTCTTACCAATTGCATAATTGCCTTGGAAGTTTGGATCAAAGCAGAATTTCAGCCCGTCCGCCTTGTTAATGGGGACGCCGACGGTGTGCCCATTTGACTGGCCGGCCTCAAATGGCATGGACTTGACGTGCCCATCTACGAAGCACATATTGTAGCGCCCATCGTGGCGCAGAGATTTGGTGCTGGGGTTGTTGCCCAGCGTACTTAGGATATTGTCTGAGGTCACCGAATAGCTCGGCGTGTCGTTGGTATCGCCGAATGCAACACACTCGGCGGGAGAGCCAATGGAGGCGATGCTGCGGCCAGGACGGAAAGACTGCCCAGGATTATTCACGTCGGGTTGGTCCGGCCCGACCAGTCCATAGCCGCCGTCACTCACCCAGCCCTGGTCGTAGCCATAGCCAAGGCACATTGCGAGGGGGTTGATGCCGTCCTCACAAATGGGGTTGCCGTTCTTCGCCACCGGCCACTCGTTGCGGTCAGGGCAGTAGAAAACGCCCACGTTCTTGACGAAGGGTTGGAGGATGATGTAGTAATCCTGACCCAAAAACTTCCGTGGATTGGTCGGGCCGCCGATACCCGCGCCGGGGATGCGGACGTGGTTAATAGCAGGCGTCATCTCGTCATAGTCCTGGTTATATTGGAGATAAGCCAGGCCGATTTGACGCAAGTTGCTGGCACAGGCCGTGCGGCGGGCGTTCTCGCGGACTTTCTGGAAGACGGGGAACAGGATGGCGGCGAGAATCGCGATGATGGCGATGACGACGAGGAGCTCGATCAGGGTAAAACCTTGGCGGCGCTGGTGCATGGGGTACGACTTCCTTCCCGGTAAAACTGCCTATAGGATACTCAGTACGGGCGAAGAAGTATGTTAAGAGAATATTAAGTTTAGGTTAAGTTGTTGTTAAGGACACGCAATAGGTGTAAATAGGACGGCACCAAATCACGTCCAGGTAGCCCACGAACTCCCCCGCCACAGGCGTTACCAGTGTCCACCGCGCCCCCGCCGCCTGCTCATTTAGGAAGCGGACGTATGACCGTATGATGAACACGCAGGCGGCGATGACAGGCGCGTCGGCGGCTTCCAAATCGCGGATTTTCAGATTCATGTCCCGTTCCGCGCCCTTTGGCATACATTATGCACAGTAGAGAAACAGTATTCGTAACAGGACTTCTCTTTGACCCAGGGCTTTTTCTCCATCATGGGCGACGCGACACCACTGCCACCCGATGAACGGGAACGACTTGAAGCGCTCCGCCGCTACGGCGCGTTTGGGCTGCTGCGCGCCGCCGTCTTTGACGACATCTCGCGGATGGCGGCCTTCATCTGCCGGACGCCCATTTCGCTGATCAGCCTGGTCGACGCCAACCGGCAATGGTTCCTGTCGTCGAGCGGCATCGGGGCTTGCGAGACCTCCCGCGAGGCGTCCTTCTGCGCCCACGCGGTTGTCGGGACGGAGATGCTGATCGTCGAGGATGCCCGGACCGACGCCCGCTTCGCGCGCAACGTCATGGTGACCGGCGAGCCGTTCATCCGCTTCTACGCGGGCGCCCCGCTGCTGACCCCGGACGGCTACGCCCTGGGCACCCTCTGCGTCGTAGACTGCGTCCCGCGCACCCTCACCCACGAGCAGAAAGAAGTCCTCCAGTCCCTCAGCCGCCTGGTGATGACGCAGCTCGAAATGGACCGGTTGAAGCGCGAGATGCGTATCCTGAAGCAGTCCTTCACCCCGCACCCCGTCCCAGGCTGATCAAGCGGCGTGTGGTTCCGCGAACAGCGGGGGGAACGTCTCCCCATTGGCGGCCCCTCTGCGCCCATCCATGTCGCAAACGCTGAACGCGCGGCGCGAGAGGTCCGTCGCGTTGACGTCGGCTTGGTGCAGAAGCCAGTTGTGCAGCAGGACGAGTTCCCCCAGCGCCAGTTTCAGGAAAGCCCGTTGCGCCGCTGGAGCGCAACCAGGTACTCGTCGCTCAGGACCTTCCCCAGCGGCAGGTAGCCGTTTTCCTCGTACCGCTCCCAATCTTCGTCTCGGATTTGCTGTCTCATGAGTGTTCCTCCCGTTCGCGGCGCGATACTTTTTATCCATTTCAAGGATGGAATGCGTTGACAGGTCTGCCAACAGGTCCGGCGGCAGCAGGGGGATGAACTTGTAGCAGATGCCGACTTTGCGCGTCCGCTCGACGAGCCGCGCGTGCAGGTCCGGCTCGGCCAGAACGTGCCGCAGGGTCCGCTCCGAGATTTGGAGATTGCGGGCGGCTTCGGGGATGGTCAGCAGAAGATGGGCAGACGGGAAAAAGATGGGCAGACGGGAAAACTGAGCCAGACACGCCTGAGCGAGCGCGTCCTGAGCATTCGCGTGTGCCTCGGCGGCCCTGGCTTGAAGGATGGCGGCCTGGCAGGACAGCCCGGCGGCAGGAAGCCGTTCCCGGTCCTCGGATTGGTTCTCTTCGGCCACTGCATATCCTACCAATGACAACCCCTTTTTCTTTGACTTGTGGGTTATGATGGGCGAATTATTTCTCCTTAAAGAAAAAAGAGGCGGACATGCTGTTAAAAATACGGGGAAAGAGGGTAGAAGAAGCTCAACGACGAAAACCCAAACACTGGAACGGCTTTGGGAACGACAAGGGGAGACATGAGCAAACACGTCTTGATCACCGGTGGCGCGGGCTTTATCGGCTCGCACCTCGCCCGTGAGCTGCTGCGGCAGGGGTACAGGGTCCGCGCGCTGGACAACCTTTCTCCACAGGTTCATGGGCCGGAACAGGGGCGGCCTGCGTATCTGGAACCGGATGTCGAATTGATGGTGGGCGACGTGCGTGACGCGGCCACGGTTCAGAAGGCCCTCAAGGGAGTGGACGCCGTTTACCATTTTGCCGCCCTGGTCGGCGTCGGCCAGAGTATGTACGAGATCGCGCGCTACACGGATGTCAACAACTCCGGCACGGCGACGCTGCTGGAAGCGCTGATCGAGAAGCCCGTCGAGAAGCTGGTCGTGGCGTCCAGCATGAGCATTTACGGCGAAGGTCTGTACCGGGCGTCGGACGGAACTCCGGTCTCCGGCACGGAGCGCGGTCTGGCGCAGTTGCAGCGTGGGGATTGGGAAGTCCGCGATGACGACGGGAACATCCTGACGCCGATGCCGACTCCCGAATCCAAAACGCCCTTGCTGGCGTCCGTGTACGCGCTTTCCAAGTACGACCAGGAGCGGATGTGCCTGATCGTGGGCCGCGCCTACCACATCCCGACCGTCGCCCTGCGCTTCTTCAACGTGTTCGGCACGGATCAGGCGCTTTCCAACCCCTATACCGGCGTCCTCGCCATTTTCGCGTCGCGTTACTTGAACGGGCGCCCGCCGATCATCTTTGAAGACGGATGCCAGCGGCGCGACTTCGTGAGCGTCCTCGATGTCGCCCGTGCCTGCCGCCTGGCATTGGAGACGCCCGCCGCATCGGGGCGCGTCTTCAACGTCGGCAGCGGCCAGTCTTACGCGGTCGAGGAGATCGCCGCGCGCATGGCCCGGACATTGGGAACGGAGCGCCTCCAGCCGGAAATCTCCGGCAAGTACCGGTCGGGCGACATCCGCCACTGCTTCGCCGACATCACCCAGGCCCGGCAGGTCTTGGGATACGCGCCGCAGGTCACGCTGGAGGACGGGCTGTGCGAGATCGCGGGCTGGCTGGAAGGGCAGGTCGCCCACGACCACGTCGCCGAGGCGGGCGCGGAACTGGCGAAAAGGGGGCTGACGGTATGAGTCATGTGAAAGGCCCCATTCTGATCACGGGCGGCGCGGGCTTCGTCGGGACGAATCTGGCCCACCGGTATCTGTCGCAGAACATTCCCGTCCGAGTGTACGACAACCTTTCGCGCGCCGGAGTGGAAGGCAATGCACGGTGGCTGCGGGAGACGCACGGCGACCTGGTGCAGATCGAAGCAGCCGACATTCGCGACGTTTCCCGTCTGCGGCAGGCCGTCCGGGGCGCATCGCAGGTTTTCCACCTGGCCGCGCAGGTTGCCGTGACGACGAGCCTGACCGATCCCCTCGGCGACTTCGAGGTCAACGCGCGCGGGACGCTGAACCTGCTGGAAGCCATCCGAAACTGCGACGTGCCGCCGCCCCTCGTTTTCACCAGCACCAACAAGGTCTACGGCGAGCTGGCGGACGTCGGGCTGCGGGTGCGGGGCGCGCGCTACGAGCCGGAAGACGCGGCGGTCCGCGCCCACGGGGTCGGCGAGACCCGGCCGCTGGACTTCCACAGCCCCTACGGCTGCTCCAAAGGCGCGGCGGATCAATATGTCCTGGACTACGCCCGGACGTATGGCCTGCCCGCCGTCGTGTTTCGGATGAGCTGCATCTACGGCCCGCACCAGTTCGGGACGGAAGATCAGGGCTGGGTCGCCCATTTTCTGATCCGCGCCCTGGAGGGCCTGCCGATCACCCTGTACGGGGACGGGATGCAGGTGCGGGACATTCTGTTTGTCGAAGACTTGGTGAACGCCTTCACGCTGGCGCAGGCGGACATGGAAACGCTGTCGGGTCAGGCGTTCAACATCGGAGGCGGCGAGGGGAACACGATCAGCCTGCTCAACCTGCTCGGCCTCATCGGCGAAACCTACGGACGTGAGCCGAAGGTGAGCTTTGACGATTGGCGGCCCGGCGACCAGCGCTATTATGTCTCCGACACGCGCAAGTTCCAAGACGCGACCGGATGGACGGCGAAGACGGACGTTATGCGAGGCATCGAGCGTCTGGCGCGCTGGCTGTGCGAGGCACGCGGGCTGTCCCGGCCTCAGAGCAGCCGTGAGGAGGCGTTGGTATGAGCGACACGATGCGCGCGGCCGTTCTCATGGCTCCCGGAGAGATGCGCGTGGCGGAAGCGCCGCTGCCGGGGCCGGGGCCGGGCGAAGTGCGCGTCCGACTGGAAGGCTGCGGCGTCTGCGCGTCGAACCTGCCTCCCTGGGAGGGCCGCGAGTGGTTTTCTTATCCGATGGAGCCGGGCGCGCTGGGCCATGAGGGCTGGGGCATCGTGGACCAAGTCGGCGCGGACGTTTCGGACATTGGGATCGGCGACCACGTCGCCATGCTGTCGGGCCATGCCTATGCCGAGTATGACGTCGCCGACCAGAGCGCCGTCGTGACGCTGCCAACGTCTCTCGACGGCCGGCCGTTCCCCGGCGAGCCGCTGGGCTGCGCCGTCAACATCTTCCGCCGCAGCGAGGTGAAGCCCGGTCAGACCGTCGCAGTCGTCGGCATCGGGTTTTTGGGCGCGCTGCTGACGCGGATGGCGACGGACGCGGGCGCGAGTGTCATCGCCATCGCCCGCCGCCCCTTCGCGCAGGAGACGGCGCGGCGGATGGGAGCGACCCATGTCCTGCCGATGGAGGACCACTGGCAGATCATCGAAGGGGTCAAGGCGCTGACGGATGGGACATTCTGCGACGTGGTGATCGAGGCCGTCGGCAAGCAGTGGCCGTTGGATTTGTCCGCCGAGCTGACCCGTGAGCGCGGACGCCTGATCATCGCGGGCTACCACCAGGACGGCCTGCGCACGGTCAACATGCAGCTTTGGAACTGGCGCGGCCTGGACGTCATCAACGCCCACGAGCGCGACCCGCAGATGTATACCGGCGGCATCCGTTTGGCTGTAGATGCGGTGGCGGGCGGCGTCCTGGACCCGACGCCTTTATACACGCACACGTTCCCGCTGGAGCGGCTGGGCGAGGCGTTGGACGCGACGCGGGACCGGCCGGCCGGCTTCCTGAAGGCTTTGGTGACGCTGTCGTGATGGAGAAGGCCCCCGGCCCGAAGATGGAGAAGGCCCCCGGCCCGAAAACGGCCCCCACCCCCGGCCCCTCCCCCGCAAGCGGGAGAGGGGAGCCAGAGAAGACACCAGAGAAGACAGCGGGAGCATTTTCCGACTTCTTACTCCCCTCTCTCGTTCCGACGGGGGAGGGGCTGGGGGTGGGGGCTATTCCGATGCGCCTCCTGATGACGGCGGACACGGTCGGCGGCGTCTGGACGTATGCCCTCGATCTGGCGCGCGCGCTGGCGCCGTACCAGGTCTCGGTCGCCCTTGCCACGATGGGCCGCTTCCCCACCCCGGCGCAGCGCGCGGAAGCGGCCGCCGTTCCCGGCCTGACCCTGCACCCGTCCGCGTTCGCCTTAGAGTGGATGGCCGACCCCTGGGACGAGGTAGCCCGCGCGGGCGACTGGCTGCGGGGCTTAGAAGCGGACGTTCAGCCCGACATCGTTCACTTGAACGGTTACGCACACGGCGGCCTGCCCTGGCGCGCGCCGGTCTTGATGGCTGGACATTCGTGCGTCCTGTCCTGGTGGCAGGCCGTCCACGGCGAAGACGCACCGCCCGCGTGGAGCCGCTACCAAGAGGAAGTCCGGCGCGGACTAGGGGCAGCGAATTTAGTAGCCGCCCCGACGCGGGCGATGCTGGACGCGCTCGACGCGCATTATGGCCCCTTTGCCGCCAGCCAAGTGATCCCGAATGGCCGCGATTTCAGCGCCTTTGCGCCGGGCAAAAAGCAGCCGGTCATCTTCAGCGCCGGGCGGCTCTGGGACGAGGCCAAAAACATTGGCGCGCTGGCGGAAGCGGCTCCGGGCCTGCCCTGGCCGGTCTGCGTTGCGGGGGAGATCGCCCCCCCCGCCCCCAATTCTGGGGGAGCCGGATCAGACCCCGGGGAAGCCTCCGCCAATCCCCTTCCGGCTCCCCCAGAATTGGGGGCGGGGGGGGCCTCCGGGCTGCACTTTCTGGGGCCGCTCCCCCCGCCGGAAATCGCCGGGTGGCTGGCCCGCGCCGCCATCTACGCCCTGCCCGCGCGCTACGAGCCGTTCGGGCTGTCCGCCCTGGAAGCGGGACTGTCCGGCTGCGCCCTCGTTCTGGGCGACATCCCCAGCCTGCGCGAAGTGTGGGGCGAGGCGGCCCTGTTCATCCCGCCGGACGATCCCGACGCCCTGCGCCGCGCCCTTTGCCGCCTGATTCAAGACGCAGGGCTGCGCGAGGAAATGGCACGAAGGGCACGAACACGCGCCCGGACGTATACGCCGGAGCGCATGGCGTCGGGCTATCTCGCGGCGTATCACTCACTGCTTCAGGAGAAGTCCGCTTGCGCGTAGTCTATTTCACCCACTCTCTGCGTTCGGACTGGAACCACGGCAACGCCCACTTCCTGCGCGGCGTCCTCACGGAGTTGCAGGCGCGCGGCCATGATGTCCGCGTTTACGAGCCGGAGAACGCTTGGAGCCTGCAAAACCTCATCGCGGATGCCGGGCCGTCCGCCGTCGCCGGCTTCCAAACCGCCTACCCGACGCTCCACAGCACGCGCTACGACTTGCGGACGATCCTGCTGGACAAGGCGCTGGACGGGGCAGATCTGGTTTTAGTCCACGAGTGGAACGAACACGCGCTGGTCCACCGGATCGGGGCGCATCGGGCGCGGACGCGCGACTACCGGCTGCTGTTCCACGACACGCACCACCGCGCCGTCACCGACCGCAAGGGCGTAGTTGCCTATGACCTGAGCCGCTATGACGGCGTCCTGGCCTTCGGCAATGTCATCCGCGACTTGTATCTCCGGGAAGGCTGGGCGAAGCGCGCCTGGACCTGGCACGAGGCGGCGGACACGCGCGTCTTTCACCCACTTCCGGGCGTCCTGAAAGAAGGCGATCTGGTGTGGATCGGCAACTGGGGCGACGGCGAGCGCACCCAGGAGCTGCACGAGTTTCTTTTGGGGCCTGTCCGTGCCCTGCACCTGAAGGCGCGCGTCCACGGCGTCCGCTACCCCGACGCGGCGAAAAAGGCGCTGGCCTCGGCGGGCATCCAGTACGCCGGCTGGCTGCCCAATTACCAGGCCCCGGAAGTCTTCGCCCGCTACCGGGTCACGGTCCATGTCCCGCGCCGCCCGTACACGCGCGTCCTGCCCGGCATCCCGACGATCCGCGTCTTCGAGGCGCTGGCCTGCGGCATCCCGCTGGTGTCCGCGCCCTGGGACGACGTGGAAGGGCTGTTCACGCCCGGCCAGGACTTCCTGGTGGCACGTGACGGCGCGGAGATGCGGGCGCAGTTGAAGGCCGTGCTGGCCGATGACGCGCTGGCGGCTTCGGTGGCCGCGCATGGATTGGAGACGATCCGGCGGCGGCACACCTGCGCGCATCGGGTGGACGAGTTGCTGGGGATTTGGGAGGAACTGGCGGGGGCGTGAGCAAGGGGGCGTGAGCAAGATCCCGGCACTGGAAGTGCCGGTCTATTCTGCGTGAAAGTCGCTCCGCGACTGAAGAAAGAGCAGGGACAAAGAAAGAGAGCAGGGACAAGCCCTGCCCTATGGGGGCTTCTCCTCAGTGCCGGAGGCGCTTCCACTTGCGAGGGGACCGGCACTTCCAGTGCGGGGGCACGCTTAGGGCTACACATCGTATGAATATCGCCTTTTTCGGCTCCAGCCTCGTGTCTGCCTATTGGAACGGGGCGGCCACCTACTACCGCGGCGTCATCCGCGCCATGCAGGAGCACGGGCATCGGGTCACGTTTTATGAGCCGGACGCTTACGAGCGCCAGCAGCACCGAGACATGGCCGACCCCCATTGGGCCAGAGTCGTGGTCTATGCGGGCGAAGGCACGGGCGGCGTCTTGGCCGCGCTGGAAGACGCGCGTGGGGCGGATTTGGTCGTCAAGGCCAGCGGTGTCGGCGTTTTTGACGAACTGCTGGAAGCCGCCGTGCTGGACCTCAAACGACCCGGCTCCCTGGTCGCCTTTTGGGACGTGGACGCGCCCGCAACGCTGGAGCGGGTGCAGAACGATCCCCGCGACCCGTTCCGCGCCCTGATCCCGCGCTATGACCTGGTGCTGACCTATGGCGGGGGCGATCCGGTCGTGGAGGCGTACCGGGCGCTGGGCGCACGCGGGTGCGTCCCGATCTACAACGCCCTGGACCCGCACACCCACCATCCCGTCCCGCCCGATCCGCGCTTTGCGGCCACACTGGGCTTTCTGGGGAACCGCCTGCCGGACCGGGAATCGCGCGTCGAGGAGTTCTTCCTGAAGGCAGCGGCGGAACTCCCCAACGAGAAGTTCCTGCTGGGCGGGAGCGGCTGGGGAGACAAGGCGATGCCGCCAAACGTCGCCTATGTCGGCCATGTTTACACGCAGGACCACAACGCCTTCAACGTCACGCCGCGCGCCGTGCTGAACGTCAGCCGCAGCTCGATGGCGCGGTACGGGTTTTCACCCGCGACGCGCGTCTTCGAGGCGGCGGGCGCGGGGGCGTGTCTGATTACCGATTTTTGGGAGGGGATCGAGATGTTCTTTGCGCCGGAGCGGGAAATACTCGTCGCGCATGACGGGGACGAGGTCGCCCGCATCGTCCGGGACCTGACGCCCAGCCGGGCGCGTGAGCTCGGGCAGGCCGCGTTGCGTCGGGTGCTGGCGGAACACACCTACGCCCATCGGGTCGCAGAGTTAGAGGCGGTACTGAGGCTATGAAGCCGCTTCGCATCGTCATCTTGGGCCTGTCCATCACGTCGTCGTGGGGCAACGGCCACGCAACCACGTTTCGCGGGCTGGTGCGCGAGCTGGCCGCGCGCGGGCATGACGTGTTGTTCTTGGAGCGGGACGTTCCCTGGTATGCCGACAACCGCGATCTCCCCCACCCGCCCTATGGCCGGACCGAGTTGTACGGCAGCCTGACGGAGCTTCCGGGGCGGTTCGCGCCCGAAGTACGCGACGCTGACGCCGTTGTCGTCGGCTCGTATGTCCCCGAAGGCGTCGCCGTCGGGCAGTGGGCGCAACGGACGGCGCGGGGCGTTAAAGCCTTTTACGACATAGACACGCCCGTCACTCTGGCGAAGCTGGCGCGGGGCGACTTTGAATACCTTTCGCCGGAACTGATCCCCGGCTATGACCTCTACCTGTCGTTCGCGGGCGGCCCGGCTCTGACGCGGCTGGAACGGGAGTACGGTTCGCCCCGCGCCCGGCCTTTTTACTGCTCCGTAGACCCGGCGCTTTACGCGCCACAGGACGCCCCGCCCGAATGGGACTTGGGGTACATGGGGACGTACAGCGACGACCGGCAGCCGCCGCTGGACCGACTACTTATCGAGCCGGCCCGGCAGTGGCCGGAAGGCCGATTCATCGTCGCCGGGCCGCAGTATCCCGACACCATCGCCTGGCCGACTAATGTCGCCCGGATCGAGCACCTGCCGCCCGCTGCGCACCAGGCGTTCTACAACCGGCAGCGGTGGACGCTGAACATCACGCGGGCGGACATGGTCGCGGTCGGCTATTCGCCGAGCGTCCGGCTCTTCGAGGCCGCCGCCTGCGGCGTCCCGATCCTCAGCGACTACTGGGACGGGCTGGAGACGTTCTTCGCCCTGGATACGGAAATCATGGTCACGCGGTCGCCCGAAGAGACGTTGCGCGCCCTGCGCGAAGTGCCGGAAGAGGAGCGACGCGCCATCGGCGCGCGGGCGCGGGCGCGCGTCCTGGCCGCGCATACGGCTGCGCACCGGGCGGCGGAACTGGAAAGTTATCTGAATGAAGCAAGGGAGACAACGCCCGCATGATGTCCGATGAAATCGCTGCGCTCGGCCCGTGGTTCCAAAACCTGCACCTGCCGGACGGGACGCAGACCTTTCCCGACCACTGGCTGGGGGATTTTCCGGCCTTTAAATGGCGGCAGATCGCGCCGCACCTGCCCGAAGACTTGACCGGCTGGCGCGCGCTCGAGATCGGCTGCAACGCAGGCTTTTATGCGTTCGAGCTGGCGAAGCGCGGGGCGCAGGTGACGGGGATTGACAGCGACCCGCACTTTCTGGCCCAGGCGCGCTGGGCGGCGGCACGGTTTGGGCTGGAATCACAGGTACAGTTCGAGCAGAAGCAGGTCTATGACCTGGCCTCGACATGGGAGACGTATGACCTGGTACTGTTCATGGGCGTCTTCTACCACCTGCGCTACCCGATGCTTGGCCTGGACATCGTCGCGCGGAAGGTGAAAAAGCGGCTGCTCTTCCAGACGCTGACGGTGCCGGGCGAGGAGGTGGCCGAGGACACCTGGGACCCTCCGTACACCGAGCGGGAGCGCCTGCTCGCGCCGGGCTGGCCGCGCATGGCGTTTTTGGAACATAAATTTGCCGGCGACCCGACCAATTGGTGGGCGCCGAACCGCGCGGGCGTCGAGGCCATGCTGCGGGCAAGCGGCCTGCGGGTCACCGGCCGTCCCGGAAGCGAGATTTACCTGTGCGAGCCGGACCCGGCGAATCCATCCAGCGTCCGCACCTGGGACGCCGGGCAGTTTCAGGCCGCGACGGGGCTGATCCCGCGCCTGACGAAGACGCTCCACTTCCGCCACTGCTGGGTGAACTCCTCGCCCGGCTACACCGAAACCTGCTTCCATGACGGCACGCGCGTCGAGGCCATGCCCGAGGACAGCGACGAGTATCGGGGCAAGGCCGCGCGGTTCGGCTACGGCGATGATCTGGAGGGCCTGTCTCGCGAGCATGAGATTCTGCACACGTTCCTGGCGGAAGCGCTCGGCTACGGCGCCTCCCCCACCCTCTGGGCCGTCGCCCACGGCCAGCAGGGCGTCGCCTCCTATTGGGAACAGGTGGAGGAAGAGGGTTGGACGCTGGCTTTCCAGACCTACCTGCACGGGGCGCCGGAAACGGAGCCGCTGCGGCGGCTCACCGACGCCGGGCTGGACCTGGTGACACTGCGCGAGGAAGCGCGGAAGCTGCTGCGCTAGACGTCCGTGTGAGAAGGAAGCCGCGCCATGACCGCGCCCCGCCTGTCTCCAATTCGCGTCGCCCCCGGCGGCCGGTACTTTGAGACGTTTGACGGCGACCCGTTCCTGTTTCTCGGCCCCAACGACGCGATCTCCTGGCCGGGCCTGGCCGGGCTGTACCGCCGCCGGGACCTGAGCGCCGCCGACGCTTACCTGGAAGCCATGGCGGCCGGCGGCGTCACTATTCTGCGCCTGATGCTGGAATACGCGCACCGCGACGGGTGGTATTTCGAGCGGCCTGCCGGGGCATTCAACCCGGTCCTGGTCCGGCTGTGGGACGACCTGTTCGCAGGCTGCGCACGGCACGGCATTCGCGTCCTGCTGACGCCCTGGGACACGTTCTGGATGGCGCGGCGCTGGCATCGGCACCCGTACAACGTCGCGAACGGCGGCCCGGCCCGGTCGCCTGCGGACTTCTTCACGCAGGAACCAGTCATTGAAGCGACGCTGAACCGGCTGCGTTTCGTGATCGAGCGCTGGGGCGGCGACGGCACGCTGGCCGCGTGGGACCTCTTCAACGAGATCCACCCCCATTGGGGCGGCACGGCGGCGCAGCAGTCGGCTGTAATCGCGCGGATTTCGGACGCGGTGCGGGAGATCGAACAGCGGACATGGGGCTTTTCCCGCCCGCAGACCATCTCGATCTTCGGCCCGGAGCCTTCGGAAGAGTACGAGACGCTGATCCTGCGCCACCCCAGCCTGGACTTCGCCACGACCCACATCTACCAGGGCGCGATTGATTTTCCCCAAGACACCATCATGCCCGCCCTCACGATGGCGGGCTGGGTCCGCCACGCCCTGGATCGGCTCGCGCCGGGGCGTCCCTTCACGGACACGGAGCATGGCCCCATTCACCTGTTCAACGACCACAAGCAAATGCTGCCGGAGCCGTTCGACGACGAGTACGAGCGTCACCTGATGTGGGCGCACCTGGCAAGCGGGGGCGCGGGGGGCGGGATGCGCTGGCCGGCCCGCCACCCGCACCTGCTGACGCCGGGGATGAGGCGGGCGCTGTCCAGCCTGGCGGGGTTCACGCGGCTGATAGACTGGCGGCAGTTCGCGCCGCGCGATGCGAGGCAGAATGTGACAGTCGAGCCGGGCTTTCACGTCTTCGGCTGCCGGGATGAGCGCCAAGCCGTCCTTTGGCTTTTGCGGGACACGCGCGGCGACGCCCCGGCGACGGCAAAGGCTGGCGAGTTCCAGCTGCGCGGGCTAGGGCCGGGCGCTTACCGGGTGACACTGTGGGACACGGCGGGCGGAGCCGTTCAGCGGACGCAGGAGACGCAGGTGGGCGAAGATAGGGAACTGAGGCTGACGCTGCCGGCGGCGGAAAATGACGTGGCGCTGGCAGTGGCCCTGCCGTGAACGGCAACGGCGGGGTAGGCTGCTTCGCGGCCTAGACGATGGGGTCGCCGCCGGTGACGCCGTAGATCATGCCCGTGATGTAGCTGGCCTCCTGCGAAGCCAGGAGGACATACACCGGGGCCAGTTCAGACGGCTGGGCAGGGCGCTCCAGCAGCGTGTCTTTGCCGAACGTCTTCACCTGCTCCGGCGGCATGGTGGACGGGATCAGCGGTGTCCAAACCGGGCCGGGCGCGACGGCGTTGACGCGCACCCCACTTTTGATGGCGTCCTGCGCCAGTGCTTTGGTGAAGTTGGCAATGGCTCCCTTCGAGGCGGCATACGCCAGCAGGAACGAGGCAGGCTGGTACGCCTGGATGGAAGTGGTATTGATGATGGACCCGCCGGATCGCATGAGCGGCAGGGCTGCCTTGCACAAGTAGAACATGGCGTAGATGTTCGTCTTGAACGTATAGTCCCACTCCTCGGACGGGATTTCGGCGATGCTCTCATGCGTCCGCTGGAAGGCGGCATTGTTGACCAGGATGTCGAGCTTCCCGAACTCATCCATCGCGCGCTGCACGAGCTTCCGGCAGTGCGCCTCCTGCGAGATGTCGCCCGGCATGACAACGGCCTTCCGGCCAGCGTCCGTGACGAGCCGCGCGGTCTCCTGGGCGTCCTCGTCTTCATTGAGGTAGGAGATCAGCACGTCCGCGCCCTCGCGGGCGAATGCGAGGGCCACGGCGCGGCCGATCCCTGAGTCCGCGCCGGTAATGAGGGCGACCCGGTCCCGGAGTTTCTCGCTGCCGACATAGGTGTCTTCGCCGTAGTTCGCCTTGATGTTCATGTCGGCTTCGTTGCCGGGGGGCGCAATCGGCTCCGCGCCTTCCGGCGGCCCTTGTTCCTGCGTCTTTGGGTCCTGCTGCTCTAAAAGTGTCATTGGTGTTCTCCTGTGAAGCCTCGGCGGCGGTATCGCCCGCCGCCTTCCTGGTGTGCCCCGCAGGAAAATCCGCTAAACCGGACGGGCGACAAGAGCAGGCGACAAGAAAACAGGCCGGGGAGACCCCGCCCCGACACGCATTCGCCTTGACGGCGCTTTACTTCTTCGGCACGAACTTCATCGCCACCGAATTCATGCAGTAGCGCAGGCCCGTCGGCGGCGGGCCGTCGTTGAAGACGTGGCCTAAGTGTGAGCCGCAGCGGGCGCAGACGACTTCGTCTCGGGTCATGCCCAGGCTGTTGTCCGTCTGGGTGAAAACGCTGGTCTTGGTCAGGGGCTTCCAGTAGCTCGGCCAGCCCGTACCCGAGTCGAACTGCGCGTCCGTGCTGAACAGCGGGTTGTGGCAGGCGGCGCACTCGTAAGCGCCCTTGCCCTTCGCCTCGTACTGGCCCGAAAAGGCCGACTCGGTGCCCGACTCGCGCAGGACGTGGTACTGGGTCGGGGTCAGAATCTTCTTCCATTCGGCGTCGGTCTTGACGACGGCGAAGCGGTGCGCGACGGCGGGTTTGGCGTCGGCGGCCCCCATCAGGCCGGCCCGGCCCAGGAGCAGCGCCCCGCCGGCGGCGACGCCCCCCAGCAGCGAGTTCTTCACGAAGTCTCGGCGTGTCATATTCATAAATTCATTACCCTCTCTTGGCGAATTGAAGGCCCCTTGATTCAGGATTTAATCTTTATCTATGGGGATGAAAATTCGCCGTGTCTTTCCGAAGTGAAGAATGAACGAAGACACGATATTCGCGCCTTTCGTGT
>JAABUO010000810.1_pt1 | contig 49089 bp, 44 predicted proteins | sample 5559291 | NCBI WGS metagenome assembly JAABUO01 (sample SAMN10711878, study PRJNA513372) | rock metagenome | isolation source: Antarctica rocks | place: Antarctica: Victoria Land, Finger Mt sud | reverse complement strand
TAGCTGAACATCCCGTCCTGGATCCGCTCATCTCCACGCATATTCCATAGACGAGCGCCACTTCATTCAAGTCGCAACGGGAACTTACTTCTTCAACAAGTTCCTAGGCGCTGACCTACGTGCTGCGTGCGATGGTTCTGAGCTGCGCTGGTTCCCGACCGCGATCGCGAAGCACTTTTTGATGCCGCTGGTGAGCAAACGCAACTGGCAAGATATGCAGGCGTGAATCATGGCGATCGGTATGTGATGTACGACCGGGCGGACCAGAAGGCTGCTTAGCTCATGTCGTTCCAGTACGTAGCCGTGTGCATGGTGAACCCGGTGTCATCCACAATGCCAATTTCTTTTCCGATACGAAAACAGAACTTAGTCCGGTACGGCTCATGCGGATGCGAGATGTCCGTGTAGGTGTACTGTCCCCAGACGTAGAACCGCAGCTTGCCATTTTGAAGGTCGCTGATCATCTGTGGAGTAAGCACGGGATTTCCTACCGAAATTGTCTCTCGATAGGTGCCTGTCGGTGGAACGGGGCCAGGAACCTGTCTCTTGACCACGTTGTTCGCGTCACCTGCTTTGAGGTGCTGTTCAGCGCGAAGGTCGTAGGAATCGCTGTCTTCGTCGCCCACCCGGTAGAGGCCCCGGAAACCCATTTCGAAGTGAACTCCAAGCGCCGGAGTTTTCCCAAAGTTCTGGATCTTGAGATGGAATGCGGGCTGTTGGCCCGCTTCAATCGTGTCTGTTTTGGACTCGACCACGCCCAGCCAGGGGCGCTCGTCGAGCTGTGCACTCTGCTGGGTAAAGCGGTACTGCTCGTAGGCTACTCCGCCGCTGAAGCAGGCAGCCAGGGCAGCGCTGATCGCACTGATTGCCATCATTTTGTTGGTCACAGTGGTCAGCTTCCATCTCGTCCACCAATGCATGAAGCGGTCCTCGACCAGTTTGATCTCACGTGTGGGGCTGAGACGCAGGATAACCCACTCGACCAGCCACCGCGACTCGCTGCCTCATACTCCACTGCCGGCAGCCATTTAGGCGGCCACGTCTGGATGGCTGGTCAACCCACACCTTAGAAGTTCTCCTGTAGCAGTTCGACCGAGATGGAGAGCATGCGCGCGGCTTGCTCCCGCGAGAATCCATTCGCAATGAGATATCTGGCTCGTCTGAGTTGCTCCGCTCTGTGTTCTTGCCCTGGAGCAAACGTCTCTGAGAGGAAGTCACTCTGTGCGCCCATCCCTCTCTGGTCAGGAGATCCACGTTGCTTCTTCATGCGTCCATACTCTCAGAGAGTGTAGAACTTCACACATCTCAGCTGGATTTTTCATTCAGCAGGTCGCGCAGCTCCTGCGCGTTGTGGATGGCTGCGCCGCTTGCGGTGTTATCGAAGATGCACCAGACCTCCGCCTTGGTGGAGTGGCTTCGCGTTTGTGCGGCCAAATCTTCTATGAACTCCCTGGTGTAGCGCGAGTAGTAGGTTCGCGGGGAGCCATGCAGGCGATAGTAGCGCAGCCCCGACCACCCGCCGGGCTTGGCTGCTTCCGGTACACGTGCGGGATCGGCGGCCACGCGTGCGACTTCAAAGTGGCGCAGCATGGCGGCGGCTTCCGAGGTAAACCAGGAGGCATTGCGCGGTTCGAGGGCGACGGGGCCGGAGTGCATTTCGCGCAGGGCGGTCAGGAACTCCTCCGCTACCGCCGGATCGAAGACCTGTTTTGGCGGAAGCTGAAACAGCAGAGGGCCTAGCTTGCCGGCGAGGTTTGCGGCTGAATGGATGAACTCGTGAAGCGCGGACGAACAGCGCCGCAGTGCGGCTTCGTGAGTGATTGCTTTGGGAGCTTTCAGAGCAAAGCGAAAATTCTGCGGCACGGAGGCGGCCCAGCGCTCGAGCGTCGACACACGCGGCAGACGATAGAACGTGCTGTTAATCTCGGTGCAGTTTATGGCAAGCGCGTAGCGCTCCAGATGCGTGCCCGGAGTGGCGAACGCGTGCGCGGCGTCCTTTGGCAGTGTCCAGCCGGCTGTTCCAATGTGAGTTGAAGTCATCTTTGCCGAGTGTTGTGGTTGTCATTCCCTGAGGGAATGACAACCAGTAGAACAATGCGAAAGCAAAAGCGGAAGCACGGAGTAAAAGCTTACTCTGCGTCCTCCGCGTTTTCCCTCGGCGTCCTCTGCGGTTAGGTTGTTGCCTTTAGGCTGCGGCCTCTTCGGACTTGGCCTTGGCGGGGGTTGCGTCTTCGGGTGAGTCGCTGACGATGGTGACCTTTATGTGCGCGGTGACATCCCGGTGCAGCTTGACAGGGACGTGGAACTCGCCGAGTGTCTTGAGCGGTTCTTCGAGGGCGATCTTGCGGCGGTCCACAGTAAAGCCTTTGGCCTCGAGCTGCTGTGCGATGTCGCCTGAGGTGACGGAGCCGAACAGGTGCTCGTTCTCGCCGACCTTGCGTTCGAAGGTGAGTTCGACGTCGCCCATCTGCCTGGACAGTTCTTCTGCCTGAACCTTTTCTTTGGCGGACTTGCGGATAGCCGAACCTTTCATCTGCTCGATAACAGCCTTGTTCGCCGAGGTGGCTTCGATGGCCAGCTTGCCGGGCAGCAGGTAGTTACGTCCGTAGCCGTCGGCGACCTTGATCACGTCGCCGCGATGGCCCAGCTTGAGGACATCTTCTTTTAGAATGACTTCCATTGCGATTTCTCCAGTTCTCTTGGTTGCCTGTGGGGCGAACCTGCCCGGCTTGGCTGTTTGGCTTAGAAGCGGGCGGCGAAGGCGAGCAGAGCGATGTTGCGCGACTGCTTAATGGCGAGCGAGAGGCGGCGCTGATGCGTGGTGCAGACGCCGCTGAGACGGCGCGGAACGATCTTGCCGCGCTCGGCGACAAAGCCCTGCAACAGGCGCACGTCGCGGTAGGAGATCTGGTCGATCTTCTCGGTGCAGAACTTGCAGACTTTCTTGCGCCGGAAGAACTTGCGTCCGCCGCCGCCGCCACCGGGGCCACCGGGGCCGCCGGGGCCGCCGGTGCGTGGGCCGCCGGGGCCGCCGGTGCGTGGGCCGCCGGGGCCGCCAGGACCACCACCGCCGGGACCGCCTGCGGGACGAGGTCCGCGCGGGGTGAAGGAAGAAGAGCCGGAGCCGGAGTGGGACCCGCCTGAAGCGGAGCCGGAAGTCTGGTGTGGTGCGGCGTTGCTGGTTTCGTCAGCCATGATGTGTTTCCTTTCGTTTGCTGCGGTGCTGGCCTGGGTCGCGCTCCAGACCCGCTGGGGAGTCTATGGATTTGTCCGGTGGGACAGAAGCGCGGCTGGGACGTGGTGCTGCGGGTCGCGGCCGTGGGTGGACGCGAAGACAAAGGCGCTGCTAGGCGTTGGCTGCTTCGGCGGTGGCTTCGACGGTAGGCTGGGCGGCATCCGCACTGACCGGCTCAGCCGAGGAGTGGATCTCGACATTCGCGCCGTCAGGCTGGGCTATGGGCGGCAGAGACGGGGTCTCGGGCGACGCGGCGGGAGCGGGTGGCTGGGGCTGCTGGACCGGGATGGCGCTGCGCTTGACGTGAGTTTCGCGGTGGGCCTTGATCTTGGCCAGACGCTTCTCTTCTTCGTCGATGCGGACGGTGATGAACTTGATGACCGGCTCCGAGACGCGCAGACGGCGCTCGACTTCGGCGATCAGGCCGCCTTCGGCTTCGATGGTCATCAGGACGTAGAAGCCGTCATTGAACTTTTTCACCGTGTAGGCGAGACGGCGGCGCCCCATCTTTTCAGTCGAGCGGATCGTTCCGCCGCCTTCGGTGACGTTCTTGCCGAAGTCTTCGATCAACTGGTCGAGAGCGGCTTCTTCCATATCCGGACGGACGATGTACATGACTTCATAAACGCGTTGCATAGATGCTTCTTTCTGCGAAGTTCTGCTTCGCACCGTGCCGGTTGGTTGCTTGCCGGCAAGCGGTTTGGAGGGATGGAGAGGGCCCAGGGATCAGGCCCAGACGACGGTGGTGCTTTACTGCGCCGCAGGGTCATCGGGATCGCCGGTGACCTTGCGGTTGAACTCGTTCATGGCGCGCTTGACGCCTTCCTTCAGGATCATCTCGAGCGCGCGTACGGCGTCGTCGAGGACAAAATCAAGTTCCTGCAACTGCATCTTCCGCATGGGCGAGAGCAGGTAATCGGAGCCGCCTGCCTTGATCTCGCGTCCGGTCATGGAGGGCGGTTTGCCTACCCCGATGCGGATGCGAACGAACTCGTCGGTGCCGAGCGAGCCCAGAATCGACTTCATTCCGTTGTGCCCTCCGGCCGAGCCGCGTTCGCGGATGCGAATCTGCCCGAGCGGAATGGCCAACTCGTCGTAGAGCACCAGCAGGCTGTGCTTGAAGTCGGCGGCTGGTGGACCCAGCTCTAGATCTTTCAACAGCGCGGAGATGGATTGCCCGCTGAGATTCATGAATGTTTCCGGCTTGGCGAGAAGGATTTCCTCACCGGCCAGTGTGGCCTTCGCGGTCAGAGCCCGGCCGCGACGGTTGTTGACGGAGACACCGCAAACCTCTGCGAGGCGGTCGATGGCGAGAAAGCCCGCGTTGTGCGGGGTGAACTGATATTCGATTCCAGGATTGCCTAAACCGACGATCAGTTTCATGGGCTCGCTTCGCTCGCCAGGGTTTCAGGGTCGGGTGTAGCTCGAATACAACTACACCCGGGCCCGAACGCACTACTTCTTCTTAGCGTCTGCGGCCGGGGCGGCGGCTTCGTCACCCTTTCCCTTCTTGGCTACTTCGGGCTCGGCTCCGGCAGCGGGTAAGGTGGCTTCCGGCAGAATCTCTTCCTTGACGATGGTGACGTGTGCGACCATCGCCTGCTCGTCGCCGAGGAACTTGATGGAACCGGAGTGCGGCAGGTCGGAGATGTGGATTGCGCCGTGGAGTTCGAGTGCGCTGACGTCCACGTCGAGGTGATCCGGAATGTCGCCGGGAAGGCACTCGATCTCGACTTCGCGCAGCACCTGGTCGAGAATGCCGCCGGAGTTTTTGACGCCCGCCGGAATGCCCGAAAGCTGCACGGGAACGGAGACGCGCATGGCCTTGTCCATCGCGATGCGCTTGAAGTCGGCGTGGAGCAGGCGGCCCTTAATGGGTTCGTGCTGCCAGTCAACAATCATGGCCTTAACGGCGGGCGAGCCTTCAACGGTAAGGTCGAAGATGGTGTTGTGGCCGGCTTCGGAGTGGAGGATTTTGGTGACCATTTTGGGGTCGACCGTAATGGCGATCGAACCCTGTCCCGCGCCATAGACAACGGCGGGAATCTTGCCTTCTACGCGAACGCGACGTGCGTGGTTCTTGTTGAACTTGCCAGTGCGCGGTGTTGCTACGAGTGCTTCGTTGCCTGCCATGTTTTTGTCCTTTCGGGCACGACGTAGGCGCGGGGTTGACGGAAGGTTTTAGAAACCTTCTCGATCCCGTTGGCCTGCTTCGCTCCGTTTGCGGATGGCTCCGCCGTTGAGTGCTGCGTGAGGGCTGAGTGTGTGAGATGGATCAGGAAACCTTACCCTGATCGCTGTCCCTACACCCTGCCGTTAGTTGAACAGCGTCGAAACGCTGGTCTCCATGTGAATGCTTTCGATGGCGCGGCCCAGGAGGCCGGCAATCGAGAGCACCTTGATCTTCGCCACCTTCTGCGCCTCTTCGCGCAGTGGGATGGTGTTGGTCACGACCACTTCTTCCAGCCGTGAGTTCGCGATGCGTTCGCCCGCCGCGCCCGAAAGCACGGCATGGGAGGCGCACGCGTAAACTTTGGTCGCACCCTGGTCGAGCAGCGTTTCGGCTGTCTTGACCAGCGTGCCCGCGGTGTCGATCATGTCGTCGATGATGAGGCAGGTCCGCCCGCGTACATCACCGATCACGTTCATCACCTCGGTCACATTCTTCTCGGTCCGCCGCTTGTCCACGATGGCGAGAGGAGTGTTCACGTCGAGCTTCTTGGCGAAGAATCTCGCCCTCTCCACGCCGCCTGCATCCGGGCTGACCACGGTCAGGTTTGGCAGGTTGAGATCCCGGAAATAACCCACCAGCACGGGGCTGGCAAACAGATGGTCGACCGGGATGTTGAAGAAGCCCTGAATCTGTGCGGCGTGCAGATCGACCAGCAGAGCGCGGTTGGCGCCGGCCGTCGTCAGCAGGTCCGCGACGAGTTTGCTGCTGATGGCTACACGCGGACGGTCCTTACGGTCCTGCCGGGCATAGCCGTAGTACGGGATCACGACGGTGATGCGCCCGGCCGAAGCCCGTTTGAGCGCATCCATCATGATGAGCAGCTCGACCAGATGCTGATCGACGGGAAAGCACGTGGGCTGGATGAGAAACACATCCGCACCGCGTACGTTTTCGAGCAGCTGGAAGAGCACTTCTCCGTCGGCAAACCGTTCCAGGCGGGTTTCGCCCAGCGGTACACCGACGAATTTGCAAACTTCTTCTGCGAGCGGGCGGTTAGCTTCGCCGCAGAAGATTTTGAAGCGTTTCGCCTCACCGGCCCGCGCCGAGCGTTTTTTCTCGGAGGCGGGCCGGACCTGGCCGGGCTGCGTTGCAGGTGCTTGCGACGCTTCGAAACTGAAGACGTTGGACTCCAATTCGAGCGCTGAATCAGGGGGAAGGACGGCAACCGGATCGTGTTGGCTCACGCTTTGAAACTCCTTGGGACTGGTTGGCCCCGGGTGGTTCCTGCTTGCTGGTCAGTCTTGTCTGCCGAAGCCGCTTTGCCCGGCCTGCGCTGTTTGCTCGACGCAGAAGACGTTTGCTTCCTTACAACTTGAACTGGCGCGAATGAATCCGCGAGAAGTGCAAATCCTGTATGTCTGCTTGTCCCGGCGGACGTATTGTTGGCAGCTGCCGGGCAAACGTCGATTTTCCTGATTCCTGCTGCCGGGCCGGGTTGCTCACCCTGATCGTGCTGACGGTGGGTTGCCAAGCCAGTGGTACTGGTTGGGCGACTAGGATTCGAACCTAGACAAAGAGATTCAAAGTCTCTTGACCTACCGTTAGTCGATCGCCCAGTAATGCGCCGGATACAGCTCCTATTGTAGAGCCATGCAGCCGGAAGATCACTCCGCGAACAGATTGCTCCAGAACAGAGGGCGCGGCAGAGTCGTCGTGACAATGGCCTGAACGCCGTGCTGCTGAAGCCTTTGTTGAGCTGCCTTTGCGCCGGCCTGGTCTCGATAGAGGCCAAACAACGCGGAGCCCGAACCCGACAGCGCTGCGTAGATCGCAGAGTCTGCGGAGTCCCGAGAAGATCCCATCAAATGTCGCTTGATTTCACGCAGGAGGGGATACTGAGGAAAGACGACTGTTTCAAAGTCGTTTCCGATCCCGGTGCGGACAAGCGCGAGAAGGGAGTTCTCGGCCAGATCATTCTCGAATCCGCCTCTGCCTTCTGGATCAAGGCGGGTGTGAAGGTTCTCACGGGAGGGCACCTGCAGGTTCTCAGGGCTAGTCTGTATCTTCATCTTCCTTGCGGACGATACAACTACGGGGTCGGGAACGATACCGGAGGCGCCGGACGAAGTGTTTGTGCTCTCTTCGTGAAGGCTTTGGCTTTCGGAAGAAAAGACAGACGCATACGTGTGGCTCAACTTACCTATGATATCGCGATTGCCTTGGCTGTGCAAATCGCGGCCGTTTTGGCCTTGAAGTGTGCGATCCCACTCGCGAAATGCCTGCGGGGTGGAGACGCCGATGCCCGGAAGCGCGACGACGCAGGGGATTTGATCGCTGCCGTTCAGAGTGAGCGCGGGAGCGGCTGAGACTAACTGGCCGCGATCCTGACCGAGGACCGCGCCGCCGATGAGGAACAGAGGCACGTCGGAACCGACTGTGGCGCCGAGAGAGAGGCGCTCGGCTGCGGGAAGTTGCAGGGAGAGTTCGCGCTCGAGGCCAAGCAGCGCGGCGGCTGCGTTGGCCGAACCCGCGCCCATGCCGCCCTGAATGGGCAGATTTTTTTGTATGTGAATCTCGACGGTGGCGTGGGTGCCGACGTGACGTAGCGTGGACTCGACCATCTTCCAGGCGGTGTTGCGCGCGTCAGTTGGGACGCGGGCGTCATTGGAGGTGAGCGTGAGCGTGGTCTCGGCGGACGGTGTGGCGCTGACGGCTACGACGTCGTGCAGCGCGAGGGTCTGGTAGAGCGTCAGCAGACTGTGGAACCCGTCCGCGCGCGGGGGACCGATCGCGAGCCCCAGGTTGATCTTCGAGTACGAACGCACGCGCGTGGGCATGCAGTTAGTTTAAAGCGGATTTTTAGATGGTGTGGAGAACCGAAACAGCAAGAACAAACGCAGATTCCCTTCGGGAATGACAACCAGATAATGGAAGTGGGAACGCAAGCACGCGATGTTTGCGTTCCCGCCTATGCTGCGAGTTAGTCAGCGATACCGGGGTTGGGTGGATCGATGTCAAGGGCGGTCGCGAGCGCGGTCAAGTGGTCCTGCTCGTCGAGCAGGATTTCGCGCAGGGTTTCTGAGATGGCGAATTCGTCAAGTGAGTCCGCCTGCTTCACGCGCCGGCGGTAGTTGCGGATGGTCTCGCGTTCGTTGTCGAGATCGAAGCGCAGCATGTCTTCGGCTTTCTCAGACGTCTTCACCTCTTTCGGGGTGACAGACGGCATTCCACCCAGGTAATCGATGGCGTTGGCAACCTTGAGGGCGTGGGCCAACTCCTCGTGGGCATGCTTTTCAAGCTCGGCGGCGATGTTCATGTATTGCGCGCCTCTGAGCACCTGCGAATAGTTCACGTAGGCGATGATGGCCTGGTATTCGCGCGATAGATCCTGATTCAGCGCGTCGATAAGTTGTTCGCGCGTGATGGGCGGCTGATTTGAATCCGGCATGGACTTTCTCTCCTGGGTGGTTGGATGCGCTGCGCAGGCCGAGGGCGCTGGTTGACACAAGGTAAACGCAAGCGGCGTCAGCCGGTGTTGCGCAGTCCGGCCGAGATGCCGTTGATGGTTGCGGTGATCGCACGGTCGAGCTCGGGCGAGCTTTCCCCTTTGCGCTTGCGGCGGATCAGCTCGACCTGTAGCAGACTGAGCGGATCCACGTAGGGATTGCGCAGGCGAATGGATTGCTCGAGCACCGCGTTGGTCGCAAGCAGGGAGTCCTGGTCGAGCACCAGCAGCACCATGCGGCGCGTACGCTCGAACTCGTGTTCGAGCATGGAGAAGACACGTTCGCGTATCTCCCGGTCTTCGACCAACTCGGCATAGACACGCGCGATTCCGAAGTCTGCCTTGGCCAATGCCATTTCGACGTTGCGCAGGGTGTCGATGAAGAGCGGAAAGCTGCGGGCAATGGCGCGGAGATGCTGGAGGTTGGCGGCTTGCGCGTCGGGCGATGTGTTCGCGTGGGCGAATTGTTCGAGCGCGAAACCTACGCCGAACCAGGCAGGGACCAGATGGCGGGACTGCATCCAGCCAAAGACCCAGGGGATAGCGCGCAGGTCTTCGATAGACCTTTGCTGCTGCCTGCCGGTGGCACTCGCATCGGTGCGTTTGGCCGGGCGCGAGCCGATGCGGGCATGTTCCAGTTCGGCCACCGGCGTGGCTTGTTCGAAGTAGAGCAGCGTTTCAGGGTTTTCGATGATGTGCTCGCGATAGAACGCGTACGAAGCAGCTGCGAGCTGGTCCAGCGTTTGTTCCCACTCCGGTTCAATGGCTCCGGTGAGGTGCGTGGATTCTGGCTTCGAGCGCAATGCCGGCCGGGCGAGCGCATCAAGAGAGGCCGCAATCATGAGTTCTAGATTGCGTTCAGCCAGCACCACGTCCGAGTACTTCCAGTTCAGCACCTCGCCTTGCTCTGTCAATCTCATCGAGCCGGAGAAGCTGTCGACCGGCTGGGCAAAGATGGCGCGGTGAGTCGGTCCGCCGCCGCGTCCTACCGTGCCTCCGCGACCGTGGAACAGGCTCAGCGCTACGCCACACTCACGGGCCACGACGTGGAGCGCGCGATGCGCTTTGAAGATCTCCCACGTGGAGGCGAACATGCCGCCGTCCTTATTTGAGTCGGAGTAGCCGAGCATGACTTCCTGCACGCCACCCCAGGCAGCGAGCAGAGGTTGATAGGCCGCGCTTTGCCAGAGTTCGCGGCAGATTGCGGGTGCGCGGCGCAGGTCCTCAATGGACTCGAACAGCGGGACTGGCTGCAACCCGGGATCGTTGACGGCGGCATCGCCTTCGACGGCGACTCCGCCGAGGCGAGCCAGGCGAATGACATTCCAGACGTCGTTGCCCGATTGCGCGCCGGAGATGACGAAGCGCAGGATCGACTCGGGCGGAAGCTCGCGTTTGAAGCGCGCGACGGCACGAAATGTATCGAGCACCTGCAAGGTTGGTTCGCTCAGTGGCGGAGCGCCTTCCACGCCATTGCCAAGCCGCGCCAGCTCAGCCAAGGCCGCGGTGTGGACGCGCGCATGCTGGCGCAGGTCGAGCGTCTGCAGATGAAGACCGTAGGTGCGTACTTCGAGGAGGATGGGATCGATCAGCAAGGCCGCGAGCCGTGCGCCACGGTTGCGCATGAGCGAAGACCGCAGGACGTTCAGGTCGTGGAGAAAGTTCTCAGCGCGGGGGTAGCGAGGGAGCCCGGGCGCTCTCGATGGGGAGTCGGCAGAAAAGACGATCGAGCGAATCGAGGCCTGGGCCGCACCACCCAGCCTGAGCATCATGCAGGCGACGAACAGCCGCACCGACTCACCGGCGAAGCGGGCAAACAACTCCGCTTCGGAGCCTCCATCCCCGAGGGCAAGCTGCTCGCGATAGGAGGCTAGCGCGCTCTCGAGCTCGGGCGTTACGGGCACCTGTTCGGTCGAAGCGGCGAGCTGCTCGAAGACATTTTGCAACCGTGCAAGATAGTGTTCGCGGAGCAGTTCGCGCGCCATGGCAAGCGCTTCTGCGGTCGTCTCCGGGGTGACATAGGGATTGCCGTCCGCATCGCCGCCGATCCAGGATCCGAAGCGCACCAGCACTGGAAGGTCAGCCAGGCTGGGTGCTTCGTCTGCCGGGAACTCGGCTGCGAACGCGGCCTGCACCTCGCCGTACAGGACGGGGAGCGTGTCGAACAGTGAAACCTGGTAGTAGTCGAGCGCCATGCGGATTTCGTCGCGCACTGTGGGCCGGGAGGCGCGTACATCGTCGGTCTGCCACAGTGCGGTGATCTCGGCCAGCAGCGTCGCCTCAAGGGTCTGCACGGCGGAGGCGGCGAGTGGAACGCGATCGAGTTGTTCAAGCAGGTCGGAGATGCGCCGCCGCTTGAACATGACCGACCGCCGGGCGACTTCCGTAGGGTGCGCAGTGAACACCGGCGTCACCTGCACGTCGGCCAGCAGAGCCAGCGCGTTAGTGCGATCAATGCCCGCAGACGTGAGGGCGCGCAGCGTGCCGCGCAGACTTCCGCGCTGGACTGAACCGTGCTGCATGGGGTTGGAGCCGCTCTCCTCAATCTGGTGGGCTACACGGCGGCGCTTGCGGTGGTTGGTCTCGGCCAGATTGATGAGCTCGAAGTAGAGCGAGAAGGCGCGCGCCAGTTGGTAGGCCAGCAGCGGATCGTCCGCTTTTAAAAGCTGAGCTGGTTCGGGCGACTTGGGCTGGCCGTTGGCTTCACGGCGTGCGATCGATTGCTGGCGCAGCGCTTCAACTGCCTCGTAGACGCCTGGCAGCGCCTGTTCGCGCAGCACCTGCCCCAGCAGCATACCGAGAGAGCGCACGTCGCGGCGCAGCGGCGCGGATTTCAGGTCGCCTGTCAAAGCAAGCAACTCGTCCAGACGTTCAGGCCAGGAAGAAGGGAGCCAAAGCGAAGGCATAGGTGATTATGGCACCGGGCGCGCGTGCGCCAACGTGGCGACGGGTGCCGAAAGGTGATTCCTGCCGTGTCAAACCGCTTCAACGACCGCTGACGAAGAAGGCGCTTTTTTTGTCTGCGCGGCGCGAGGCGTACCCTTCGCCAACGTTCTTACCTTCGCGGTCGATTCGCGCAGGATCAACTCGGGCTCGATGGTCACGACCTCGGGCAGCTTCTCGCGGGTCAGCTTTTTCAGCAGCAGTTCGGCGGCTGTCCGGCCCATCTGTAGCAGCGGCTGACGAATTGTCGTGAGGCTGGGAACGACGAAGCCTGCCGCTTGAATGTCGTCAAAACCCAGCACGGACACATCCTGCGGGACGCGCAGACCCGCGTCGTGCAGGGCGCGGATGCTGCCAATGGCCGAGATGTCGTTGAAGCAGAGCACCGCGGTAAAATCCCTGCGGCGCAGCAGCAGTTGATGAATGCCCGGATAGCCAAGCTCCGGTGAATGCGAATCCTTGTCCAGGCGAATGACCAGTTCGGGCGAAATCGCAAGTGACAGCGCACGCGCTACCTGGGTGATGGCCCGCCAGCGGCTCTGCGTATCGGAGGAGAACGGCTGCCCATGCATGTAGGCAATCTTGCGATGGCCCAGCCGGTAAAGGTGACCCAGCGCCAGTTCTGCCGCGCGGTGGTGATCGAGGATGACATTGGTCAGCCCGGGCAGAGAGGTGTGTCCGGCGACGCAGACGGCCGGCGTGGGCAAGGGCTGCTCCAGGTGCGTATCGATGGCCAGGATGCCTTCGACGCCACGCGAAAGCAGCAGGTGGGGATATTCGGCGATCAGGTCTTTCTTGTGGCGATGATGGGCGGTAAAGAAGAAATAGCCTTCCTGCATCAGCAGGTCGGCGGCGCCGCTGAGCACCTGCGAGTGGTAGCCGTCGCCGAGTTCGGGGAGAAGGATTCCGATGGTGCGGGTGTTGAATCCCTGGAGCGAACGCGCTACCTGGTTGGGCTGATAGCCGAATTTCTTGGCTGCGGCTTTGACGCGGTCGCGCGTGACGGTAGGGATGGAACGTCCGGGCGCGTTGTTCAGTACGAACGAGATGGTCGCCGGGCTCAGGTCGAGATACTCGGCCAGCATCTTGAGCCCGACGCGGCGTACACCGTCGGGGTTCGTCGCTGCTTTTCTTGGCATGGTGCTCCGTTAAAGTTCGGTTTGCTCGGCAGAGATTCCAGGGTTGACTTTGACACCCCAGTCTAGCCGTCCAATCTGCGACGTGTGCATGGATTTGCGCTGCGTAGACGATCTGGCGAATCAGACAAATTGTCAAACAACAGGCGCGAGCGAATTAGGCAACACGCGCGTGTCGGTGGATTGCGTATTTAACCCTGTAGGACGGACCAAGACAAAACCAGAAGCGTGCGCAAAGTTCGCAATGTAGAGGATGCAAAGTTCGCAAAGTACAGCGAGGCTCCCCATTGCGAAGCTGCGCAGAGCGTCTCAGTTTACCCCGCTAAAGCAGGTGCTTCACCCTCCATGCGCCACTGACGCAGCGGCAGCATCCAGGCCAGAACCAGCATCGACAAAGCGGCGGCACAAGGAACGCCAAGGCCGAATCGCAGAGACCCCTGCGCGCTGGACAGTACGCCCGTGAGCCATGGCAAGGAGGAAGAGCCTACGCCGGCGAGGAAGAAGATTGCGCCTCCACGCTGGAAGCGGAGCGCCCACGCGAGCAGCAGAGGATAGGTGGGCCCTAGCCCGAAGCCGAGCCCGAAAGCCGCAAGCAGCATGACCCCGGCGTTCCCGGTTGCCAATAACAGAACGGCGGAGGCGGCCATCAGGGCTACGCTCGCTCGCAGGACGTCGGAAGGCCGCTGACGCCGCACCCATAGCGACCAGACCAGACGGCTGAGCAGCAGACCCGCCCACAGGCAGGTGGGCGCGGCGATGGTTTCAGCCAGGTGGTGGCCGCCGCGCCGCGCGTAGGTCGCCAGCCAACCTCCGGCTGACGCCTCAATGCCAGTCGCGAGCGCAACCATAACGATCAGCCCAGCGGGAACGTTGCGGAAGACGGCCCACGGAGGAGCTTCGCCGCCCTTCTCTGCGCGGACTGAGAGAGTCTTTGGGATGGAGAGACTCCACAGCGCGAGCAACGCAAACACCGCTCCCAGCGCAAGGAACACGTGTTCTGCATTGCCGCCGGCCAGTGCTGTGGCGGCGAGCGAAGGGGCCAGCAGAGCACCCACGGCCCAGACCAGATTCAGACGCACAAACTCAGACGCGACATCCGTGGCCTGCACCTGCCGGATGAGGCTGATAGCGGTCATTGCCGCACCCAGACCGCAGCCGTACAGCAGCATCCATGCCCAGGCGAAGTGCCCGCTCGTCCACGTTAAAGCGATTGCAGCGACGGCGCACGCGATGCAGGCGAGCCCGAGCGTTCTGCGCAGGGAGCCATGCACCAGCAGTGCGCCCACGGAGGAGCCTATCCAGGCCATCAGGAACAGGCGTCCACTTACGGCATCGTTCATGTGCCACTGGGCGGCGAGCGCAGGCAGCACCGCACCCGGAAGTGCAACGCCAACGCCGGTAGCAGCGAAACCGAAGTAGAGCGGTGCGGACTGCACGAGGCGCAGCGAGTTCGCAGATGCTTCCCCGCTTGGAAACTGAGTCACGCGCTGAGCCAAGCAGCACCCCGACGCCATGATAGAGGGGCGGGCGAGCGCGGGTATATAAATGCATACAATTCCGGCATGAGCTTTGTGGTGAGCAAGACGGCTGAAGCGGGTGGACGGCGCGGGTGCCTCACTCTGCCGCATGGCGTGGTCGAGACGCCAGTGTTCATGCCTGTCGGGACTGCGGCCACCGTCAAGGCGGTCCCGCAGGAGACGCTCGAATCCCTGGGGCAGGATGGCGCGGGTGCGCAAATTATTCTCGCCAATACGTACCACCTCTATCTGCGGCCCGGGCACGACCTTATCCGGCGTATGGGCGGGGTTCACCGCTTTATGAGCTGGACGCGGCCCATGTTGACGGACTCGGGCGGATTCCAGGTCTTCTCGCTGGCGAAGCTGCGCAAAATAACTCCCGACGGCGTCGAGTTTCGTTCGCATCTGGATGGGTCAAAACATTTTTTTTCACCGGAGCATTCGATCGCCGTGCAGATTGCGCTGGGCGCGGACGTCATCATGGCGTTCGATGAATGCGTCGAGCACCCGGCGAGCTACGACCGCACGCGCGATTCGATGGCACTAACGCACGCGTGGGCGCGGCGTTCAGCGGATTATTTTCTGCAACACCGGGACGAGGTTCCGTGGGCCGCGGACTTTCCCGGTCAGAGCCAGAGCCTGTTCGGGATTGTGCAGGGCGGAATGTACCCGGACCTGCGCCGCCAATCCGCTGAGGCGCTGGTGGAGATGGATCTGCCGGGCTATGCGATCGGCGGTCTGGCGGTCGGAGAACCGCGTGAGGTGACGCGCGACATTATTGCGCAGACACTCGAATGGCTACCCAAAGATAAGCCGCGCTATGTGATGGGCGTTGGCTATCCGGATGAGATTGAGGTGTATGCGAAGCTGGGCGTCGACATGATGGACTGCGTGCTGCCTACGCGCGCCGGACGCCATGGGCTGGTCTTCGCACGTTTGGAGGGCGAGGTCATACGGCTCAACATCAAGAAGGTCGAGTTCGCCGGGGATGCCGGGCCGATCGATGCGAAGTGTGCCTGCACGGTGTGTGCACGCTACAGCCGGGCGTATTTGCGGCATCTGTTCAGCAGCGGAGAGCCGCTTGCGGCTACGCTGCTCTCGGTCCATAACCTGGCGTTTTATCTGGACACGATGGCGCGCGTTCGGCGCGAACTTGCTCCCAGTTTGTCATCGGTGAATGATTTGCATCCTACGGTTGGTTAGGCTGCAACCCCGAAAGGAACGCGCATGGAAAGCGAAGCCGCACGTCTGGAAAGTCTGTATCACGAGATGAGTGAGGAACATTTGATGGATCTGGCGCGCGACCCCGAAAGTCTGACGGGCGAAGCGCGTGCCGTGCTGAACCGCGAGCTGGCGAGCCGCGGCCTGAACGCTCCCGTCGTGCGCCGCTCGCCCATTGAGAATCATGCGGAGGTCGCGCCGGTCGCTGAGCCGGAGCTTGAGCAGGGCTTTACTCCGGGCATTCCGGGTGTTTTTCCTTCGAGTGCGGCCATCATGGAGCAGGCGCTTGAGCCCGCTGGTGAAGAGATCGACGGACGCGTCCGCCTGATCGCGCTGTTCGATGGGCACGAACTGACCCAGGCGTGTGAAACGCTGGAGGCGGCCGGGATTACGCCAGAGATTGAGCCGGTCGCGGGTGATGCGATGTCGGGTGCACCGCCGCGCTATGACATCTGGATCCCGGCCGATCAGCTGGAGCGCGCGGAATCGCTGCTGCGCGAAACGATGGGTCTGTTTCCTTTGGCCGAGGTGGAAGAGCGCACCGGGACAGACCATGTGCACAGCCTGGAAAGCGATGGATCAAGCGAGCTTTCTGACGACGAATCCATTACCGTGGCGGAGCTGGAGTCTGAAGCCGAGGCTGCGAACGTGCTGCATCTGCTGGAGCAACGGGGAATTGCGGCGCGGCTGGATGAACGCCGGCGCGCGGAAGAGTCTGTGTATGCCGTGCAGGTGGATGCTGCCGAGCAGGAGCGTGCTTTGTCGGTGGTTGCGTCCGCGCTGGGTGTGCGCTAGCCGGGACGGCACTGGTTTGGCCGCACACGCCTGCGGCCCACGTTTGACAGGGTTTGCACCGTGCCCCATGCTTTAATTCTGACGGCTGCGCCTCGTGCGCGGCCGCAGGAAGCGTATGCGGCTGGAAGGCTGCCCGGTTCCGACCCCACCTCGAGCAGCTCGCGCACTGCGGCCGGCTGCTCCATGAGAGTTTCCTTTGAACGTACCCGCACTTTGGATGCAAAGCATAGGCGGCTTCAGCCTTGGCAGTATGGGCGGACTCGCGCTGCCGCTGCTGTTTTTCGCCGCGATGTATTTTCTGTTGATCGCACCCAACCAGAAGAAGCAGAAGGCCTGGCAGCAGATGCTGGGCAGCATCAAGGCGGGCGACCAGGTGACCACATCTGGCGGTTTGCGCGGCCTGGTGCTGTCGGTGAAGGATGACATCGTGATGGTGCGTGTGGCCCCGGACAACCTGCGTATGGAGTTCGTCAAGAGCGCCATCGCGACGGTGGTTACGGCGGACCCGGCGGCCTGAAGTAAAAGCAAAGGAGCAACGCGCCACGAGCAATGCGCCAAGGGTGCTGAGCCTTACTCCGCGCCACCTGTGCGTGCTCTGCGCTTAAGTTCGGCGTTCCCCGGCAAAACGATAGACTCAAGAGTTAGAATCATCCCAACCCCGACGCACACGCTCTCTAACGGACAAACATGCGCAAGAATCAGGCCACCAAACTGGCCATCATCCTGGTAGTTCTGCTGTTCTTCATCTACGGCTTCGTTGGCATACCGCACGGCACAGGCAAGGGTCTGGGCGATTCGCTGAAGCAATCGATTGCGCGCCGCATCCACCTGGGGCTTGACCTCCAGGGTGGTATTCACCTGGTGCTTCAGGTGCATGTGGCCGAGGCGCTGAACTCGGCGACGGACCGCGACGTGGCCCGCATTGAAGCCGCTCTGCAGACCGCGGGCGTTACCGGCCCGACCGTCGCGAAGACCGATCTCGAGCACCCTGAGACCATCACCGTAGGTGGCGTTACGCCCGCGCAGAATCAGCAGGTCCGCTCGCTGCTGAACACGCCCGAGTACCAGGGCTACGATTTGTCGGGCCAGCCCGACGGCAACCTGAGGCTCACCATGAAGCCCTCGGCCATCACCAGCCTGGAGTCGCACGCGCTGGATACGTCGATTGAGACCATTCGCGACCGCATCGACAAGCTCGGAGTTTCCGAGCCGACCATCCAGAAGTACGGTCTGGGCGAAAATCAGATTCTGGTGGAACTGCCCGGTGTGGCAAATATCGACCAGGTGGAAAGCGCTATCCAGTCCACCTCGAAGCTGGCTATCTACGCCGTCGTGAGCGGACCGTATGAGAACGATCAGGCCGCAATGCAGGCTCTGAATAACGTGGTTCCAACCGACGATATGCTCGTCCACGGCAACGCTACGGCCAACTCCCCCGACCAGGTCTGGCTGCTGAAGCGCGCCAGCGAAGTGGAAGGCACAGACTTCCGCGATGCGCAGCCTTCGACCGACATCAACGGACGACCGAACATCAGCTTTACCCTGACCACCGAAGCCGGGGACCGCTTCTACAAATACACCGAGGCGCATCAATCCTCGGGCGCCGACCCGGGCCAGATGGCGATTGTGCTCAGCAACCGGGTGAAGGAAGTAGCGAGTATTCAGTCCGCCATTCGCGATCGCGGCGAGTTGACCGGCAGCTTCACTCAGGCCGACGTCGACAACCTTTCGTTGATGCTGCGCACGGGGGCGCTGCCTGCGTCGATCTCCTACCTAGAGACGCGCACGGTCGGTCCATCGCTGGGTGCGGCCAGCATTCGCGAAGGCGTCATTGCGGCCGTTGCGGGTATGGCAGCGGTCATGTTCTTCATGCTGATTTATTACAAGGGTGCAGGCATTAACGCCGACCTGGCGCTGATGCTGAATTTGCTCATCCTGCTCGGCTTTATGGGCTACACGCACGCGACCCTGACGCTCCCCGGCATTGCGGGTGTCATTCTGACGATCGGTATGGGCGTGGACTCGAACGTGCTGATCTTCGAGCGCATTCGCGAAGAGCTTCGGTCCGGCAAGACCGCTGCGGCTGCGGTGAAGGAAGGCTTCAGTCACGCCTGGGTAACGATTGTCGATACCCACGTGACGACCATCGTCTCGGCAGCTATCCTGTTCCTCTTTGGCACCGGTCCGGTTAAGGGATTTGCGGTAACACTGACCTTCGGCCTGCTGGCGAATCTGTTTACCGCCGTGTATGTTTCGCGCCTGATCTTTGACTCGCACCTGAAGGGTAAAGAGCGCACGGCAGCACTTTCGATTTAGCGTCGCGGCCATCTGCTGAGAGCTGAAGTCTTGACTACGTACCACGCATGACGCGGCGCACGTTGGCCGCAGAGGGTCTAAAGGAATCGCATGGAATTGTTTCGTCAACCGAACGTCGACTGGCTGGGGAAGAAGTGGTACTTCCTCGGCTTCTCGCTGATTTTTTCCGTGCTCGGCATCATGAGCATTCTTTTCTGGAATCATCTGCCGCTGGGCGTGGACTTCAGAGGCGGCACCCAGATTCGCACGCACTTCGACGCACCTCCGAATGAAGACCACGTGCGCCAGGCGATGGACCGCGCCGGGATTCACAATGCGCGCATTCAGCGCATCAGCAGCTCGGTGGGTGAGAACTCGAACGAGGAGATCATCGCGCTGCCTGAGGCCACGGCATCAGACGCGAACCATGACCAGGGCCGCGCCGCGGTCGAGAATGCTCTGCGCGCCAACTATAAAGACTCCGGATTTCAGGTGCTTCAGGTCGATATCGTCGGGCCCACGGCAGGACGCCAGTTGCAGAAACAAGCGTTGTGGGCGACCGTGTATTCGCTGATGGGAATGCTGACTTATCTTTGGATTCGCTTCGAGATGATCTACGGCATAGCGGCGGTGGTTGCGGTGTTTCACGACACGTTGATCACCGTGGGCGCGTTTTCGCTAACGAACCAGGAGATTACCCTGACGGTCATCGCGGCGATCCTGACGCTGATCGGCTACTCGATGAACGACACCGTGGTGGTCTTCGACCGCATCCGCGAGAACCTGGCGATGAGCAGGCGTGAGCCGCTGTCCGCGGTCGTGAACCGCTCGATCAATCAGACGCTGAGCCGGACAGTGTTGAGCTCGGGCCTGACGTTCCTGACTGTGCTCTCGCTGTATATTTTTGGCGGCGAGGTGCTGCATGGCTTCTCCTTCGCCCTGGTGATCGGTATCTTGATCGGAACGTATTCGTCCATTGCGGTGGCGGCACCGATGCTGGTGGCGTGGCAGGACTGGCGTTCAAAGCAGGGCAAGGCTCCGGCGTCATTGCCGGCCGGGCGTGTTCGGGCGTAGTCTTCGCGTGATGAGAAACAAACGCAGATTCCCTTCGGGAATGACAACGAATATGGATTCAGTTTTGGGAATGGCAGACGGAAGGTAGACGCGGCAGGCATACCGTAGCCAGACTCGAGGGGGTGCAGGAAGTTCCGCCGGGAACATTTCTCGACACCCCGGTGTCTAAGTGAAGTAGCTGGTCCGTCGGCCCTGGAATTTCATCAGGTCGCTGAACCAAGGTCTACTCGCTTTGTTGTTCACCGCTGTATTCCGCTGCACCGAAATTTTGCGAGGCTCCCATGTTTGAAGATTCCTTAGTCGAATCCGGCGGCCGGCTCAAGACCAAGTCCAAGTATTGGATGATCGGCACGTTTGTGCTGAACGTCGCAATCCTGGTGGTCATGATCATCATTCCGCTGATCAATCCCGAGGCAATGCCGAAGTCGTCGATGACGGCGATGTTGACGGCTCCGCCTCCGCCTCCGCCGCCACCTCCTCCGCCCCCGCCGCAGCAGATCGTCAAGCCGATCAAGATGGTCTCGGAGATTGACCAGGGCTTGCACGCGCCGACCAAGATCCCGAAGAAGATCGAAATGATCAAGGAAGACGCAGCGCCCCCTCCGCAGATGGCTGGCGTGGCTGGCATGAGCGGTATGACGGGCGGCGTCGCGGGCGGTGTTCTGGGTGGGATTTCGGGCGGGTCTGGAAACGCAGCGCCGGTCGTGGTGAAAGCCAAACCCAAGGGTCCGCAGCGGATTTCGGGCGGTGTGATCGCGGGTAATCTGCTGCAAAAGGTTACTCCGACGTATCCTCCGATCGCCAAGGCGGCGCACGTTCAAGGCAACGTGATCCTGCATGCGATCATTGGAAAGAATGGTCAAGTCCAAAATCTCCAGGTAATCAGTGGGCCCGAGATGTTGCGCGCAAGCGCACTCGATGCGGTCCGGCAGTGGCGGTATAAACCGTACCTGCTCAACGGTGAGCCCACCGAGGTGGATACCACCGTTACTGTAACCTTCAACTTCGGCGGCTGATCGCGGTCGGTGTTTCCGGGCGTACTCTTTCGAGGGTTCGTCTGGCGCTTTGGTTTGACTCCCGTAGCAGGCTTCGCCGTTTGCGCGATAGCAGGGGAGAAGCAGTCAGCCCCACGCGGGCAGAGCAACCGGCTCGCAGGTGAATTCCGGTTCCTCTGTTCACTTGAGTTCAACGTTTATATTTCCCCGGAGGAAAGATTCCAGTGATTCTCGCCAACTTCATCAATGCTGCATCCGCCCACTTAACGTCCCTGGCCATGTTCCAGGATGCTGCTGCCCCGACCGTCGGCTTTTCGCCTCTGCAGCTGTGGGGCAACATGAGCTGGATTCCCAGATTCATCGTGATCATTCTGTTCATCATGTCGATCTGGTCGCTGGCTGTGATGATCGACCGTGCGCTTTACTTCTCGGCCGCTCGCAAACAGTCGCGCGAGTTTGCCCCCAAGGTGGCCGGCGCTTTGAAGAACGGCAACCTGGACGAAGCGATCAAAGTCGCCGACCGCAGCAAGAAGTCGCACCTGGCTGAGGTTGTCACCTCTGGCTTGCAGGAATTCCGCAGCTTCGGTTCGGGCGGTGCGATCACAGTCGAGCAGGTTGAGAGCTCCAAGCGCGCCCTCGAGCGCTCGGAGGCAATCGTTCACTCCAAGCTGAAGCGCGGCCTGGGTGGCCTGGCGACGATCGGTTCCACCGCACCGTTCATCGGACTGCTGGGCACCGTCATCGGTATTTTGAACGCCTTCCAGCAGATCGCGACCCAGAAGACCTCAGGTATCGGTGCGGTAGCCGGTGGTATTTCAGAAGCCCTGGTAACGACCGCGTTCGGTCTTGTGGTCGCGATTCCCGCCGTTATGACGTTCAACTACTTCACAAACAAGGTCGAGGCGTTCGACGTCGAGATGGACAACAGCTCGTCTGAGCTGGTGGACTATTTCATCAAGCAGTCGCACCGCTAAACAGCCAGTACCCAGGCGAGCCCGGCGAGAGTTCCCTGCCGTAGACCGGCGGTTCCAGATTGCACCAGGAGCCGCCGGAGTACGAGAAACCGAGCCGCAGCGCCAGACGCAGATTCCCTTCGGGAATGACAGCAAAAGGAATTGTGATCCGTGTTGCGTCGGGATTGCAGGATACGGATTGCAGCACAGCAGCAGGTTGCAGCACAGAACGGCAAGCCAGGATTTATTCCGGATGGAGTTAGAGCATGGGTATCAATAAGCGCGACGAAGGCAAGAAGGTCAACAGCAACATCAACGTCACCCCGATGGTCGACGTCATGCTGGTTCTGTTGATCATCTTCATGGTCATTACGCCGATGCTGAATAACAAGGTCAATGTCGATTTGCCCAAGGCTCCCGACGCGGTGGTGATGGAAAACGCCAACAAGGAAGATGCGGTGACCGTGGCCGTAACGCGGGATGGTAAGGCCTTCCTGGGCGCCGACCAGATTCAGCCCGACGATATGGGTCCGAAGATCGCCGACAAGCTGCAGAACAAAAACGACAAGACTGTGTATCTTCGCGCCGACAATCGTGCCGCCTACGGCAAGGTGATGGATGCCATTGACGGCATTCGTGGAGCGGGCGTGAGCCAGCTTGGCATGTTGACCGAGCAGCCCACGCAGTAACCAACATCAACCGATTGCGTCCGCGATAAAGCAGGACTGCGCGGGCAACAACAACCAAATCGCAAGGAAGCAGATCGAGGAGAAGCGTTATGGGAATGGGTGGCGGAGGGGGTACAAATCGGGCGGTATCGGAGATCAACGTTACGCCGCTGATCGACGTGCTGCTGGTGTTGTTGATTATCTTTATGGTGATCGTGCCGGTGACGCCGCACGGTCTGGACGCGCTGGTTCCCCAGCCGCCCAAAAAGCAGCAGCAGGATAACCCCAACGACCGCACCATTGTGCTTTCGATTCAGGGGGATGCGAGTGCGCCACCTACCTACATGATCAACTCGGACAAGTTCGCCAAAGCCGATATCGAAGGCAAGCTGCAGGCCATTTACGCGGCTCGCCAAGAAAAAGTAATGTTCGTCAAGGGTGATCCGGGTCTGAACTATGGCAGCGTTGCCGAAGCGATCGACTGGGGCCATCAGGCGGGTGTCGATACCATTGGTATCATCACGCCGCGGGTTGCAGCGGGGCAGTAATGCCGCAGACCTTTATCTGCGGAACCTGCCGCTGATTTGTGCAGAATTTTGATCGGCCCAGCTTTGGCTGGGCCGACTGTATTTCAGTTTGCAACATACCAAATCAGGGGCCAAGGCAAACGATTAAGGCGGATTTGCAGATGGTTTAGAGAACCGGTACCAGCAAGACAAACGCAGATTCCCTTCGGGAATGACAACCAGGGCACGGAAGTGGCCTTTCTACTCCACTTACTACCTCGTGGAAAACGAAGGCAAACGCAGATTGCCTTCGGGAATGACAACAAGAAGGCGGAAAGCAAAGTGACGTGCCCAGAGTGGGACCGACACCGGCGCGGTTTGGTCCGTGTGTTCTTCGTGGGTCGCCCCAGCATGAGTTAACGCTTCAGGTGGGGCCGGACTAGAATGCAACTTCAGGAGATTACGGCATGAACGCTGGCTTGAAGTGGGGATTGGGTGCGGTGGCGGTGCTCGGGATTGCGGTGGGCGGAGAAGTGTTGTATCTGCATCATCGCAACGCGCAGGATGAGGCCGCGCCGGCCAAGCAGGCTGCCACCGTCAAGGAAGATCCGGACAACCTGGTCTTTCTGAAGCATGAGCATCCCATGTCGCTCAAGGATGAGAAGGACTTGAAGGGCAAGACACTCTGGGTCAGCGCGGGCGGGCAACTGGATTACTACCCCTACAACGGTCATACGGTCGAGTACGGCAAGAGTGCAGGGGTTCTGCTGGGGGCCGAAAAGATCGAGGTCAAGGACGCGGTCGAGCAGAAAGCGCCAAAAAGCGCAGCCTTCCGTATCCCACAAGGCGACAAGCAGGTCCTGCTGGTATTTACCAAGCCCGGCGACACGAAGGAGTATGCGGTTCCAGTAGGGGATGTGGAGGGTGGAAGCTACAGCCTGCTGACCGACGAGATCTTTTTCTACGACGATCCGCACCAGTTGTTCGCGTTCTGGGGACCGCAGATCTGGAACGCGATCGATGCGCACCAGGCGATTCCGGGAATGAGCGAACGTGAGGTGCAGATGGCGCTCGGCCAGGTAAGCGATCCGCACGGCGACACCATGGGCGACCGCATGGTGATCTACAGCAACGGTGGGCACCCGAAGCGGGTCACGTTCGTGAACGACAAGGCGACGAAAATCGAGGACACGACCGAATAAATCGCGTGTTAGTCAGGTACAGTCGGCTGCTCGCGTACATGCCCACCCACGCTGCACCGCCAAGGCAAACGCAGGTTTCCTTCGGGAATGCGACCAGGGAAGTTCTTCGGAACTTACGCGTGGGAAAGATCCCGGACCAGGTGAGCTTTGATCTGTTTGACAGGTACTATCGCTGATTTCCTGATGGTGTACAGCATTGGGACGTGCGGCGTAGTCTCGTTGTCATTCACGAAGGGGATCAGCGTTTGTTTTTGCTGTTCCCGGGCTTCTACATCAGCAGTAATCCGCTCTAAAAACGCGCTCTCGGCCGATTACGGCTGTCTACGGAATCACTTTAGGTGATGGAGCCGATGAGCGGAGTTGAACCGCTGACCTACTGATTACGAATCAGTTGCTCTACCAACTGAGCTACATCGGCGTACCTTCGCTATTCTATCGCAAAGTAAAGCGCTGCGAGTGCTGAGACCAGATGGTGCCAAGGCCACCTGTGAGGCGAATTCGCGCGATGCGCTTCCGGAGTTTGGCAGTGGTAATCGATGAGGCTTACTGCAAGAGATCGACCAAAGCTTAGGCGGCCGGAAAGGCGAAGAGGCCGCCCGGCAACAGGGCGACCTCTTCTTTAGGGAGAATAGCTCTGACAGAGGCAAAGCCATCAGAACTTTCTGGCGAAATCTTATGGGCGCTGAAAAGCCGTGTCAAGGTGAAAAGGAGACAAATGTAAGCCACTCATTGCGACTGACTTACCTGTTACCGACACGGTTAATAAAGCATCCCTATACTTCTCTGTTTGTCGCTTGGAAAATGCTAAATAGAGCAGCATTTCGCATTGGATGAACCAGTTATCCCAACTGGTGCCCCGGATTTGGTGCAAAGGTTGGTTCAGAGGGAGCAAAAGCTAAATCGGCTGATTCGGCGGGGTAGAATCGCCCCCGTCGAACAGGGATTTGGGCTTGTCTCGAAGGTTGATGGTGAGGAACTCAGGCTCACTGGCCGCAGGCTTGCCCTGAAGCACGCGGATGCCAGCGCGAGCGCCGCCAAGAAACAACCCGAGCAGGACGGCAGCGAGCACCAGAACGCCGGTGAGCACGGCGATGTTCTCGAGCAGACTGGCCGTCTTCTGAATTTCGGCGTGGAACTGTAGCGGCAGTTTTTTATCGTACGTGACAATCTGGTTCAGCGTGACGGACTCGACCAGCGTTTGGGCTCGCTCCGGCGTGAAGCTTCCAGACGACAGGATCAGCAGAGGCCCAAGGCGGCGGAACTTGACGGTACCAAAGTGAGCGGGGCCAATCTGGTTAATGGCCTGCTCGACGGCCCGGCCAGTATTTCCGGCGATCTGCGGCGTTGGGTAGAGCAGCAGCGTGAGGACGCCGCCGCCCGTGTAGCGCGCGGTGAGCGCCTCGGTGCTCTTGCTCCAGTCGAGCAGGTTGGCCGGAAGCACACCGCCCATGGACGCGTACGCGCGGGGCCCGAGGGCATAGCGGATGCTGGCGGGTTCCAGGCCAGTGGTGGGGAGCAGCGTGGGCAGCAACGGCGCGAGGCCGCGACGTCCGCCCACCTTGGGGAGCGCAACGTCGATCAGCCGGACAGTCGGGGCCAGCGCTTCCGGGCGCGCGGCAGAGAGGAAGCGCACGACAGTAACGCCGGAGAGCAGGACGAGCTCGCCCGTAGAAGTGCGGGCTTCCTGGCGGCCTAGTTTTGCTGCGGGATCTTTTGCGGCAATCGGGGTTCCGTTGACGCTCAGCGGCGTGCCCCCGGAGGCGAAGGACGTGAACGCCGAGTAGGCTCCGGTGGCGTCGCCAAACTGGTACGCAATTACTGAGCTTTTGGGAGCTGTAAGGACGCGCGCGTCGCGGCGCATGATTCCGTCTTCGTGGAGAATAGCCGTCACATCGGGAGAGTCGTCTGGCACAGCCGAGGCGGAAGCGGGCTGTAGTGTGGCGGTGATGGGAAGCAGCGGCGCAGGCGGCTCGATGAGCGTGGTCGAAGGCGGTGCCTGGGCGCAGGCAGCAGCTACGGCGAGCGGGCCGAGCAGAGCGCGGAGAAGCATGACCCGGGAGAGGCGCATCAGGTTGAGACTATCACCGGGCGGCGGTGGTGAGCGTATGCGGCGGCGGGTTGACGGCTTGTGATTACCTGCTTTGCTGGAGTGTGAAGGGCAAACGCAGATTCCCTGCCGGGAATGACAACTAAGAAGCGAAGACAGACGCAGATTCCCTGCGCAATAAAGCAAGCGGCAGAGTTAGCGGGTAGTGATCCGAGCTTCGGCGTTGGTTGGCGGGGGCGACTCGGCGAGGCCTTGCTCGTACTTGGCTACACCGCGGAAGAGGCTTTCGGCGACGCGTTCGCGGTAGTCGGGCTGGCGCAGCTGGGTGGCGTCGCGGGGGTTGGTGATGAAGGAAATTTCGGCGAGGATGGACGGCATGTTCGCGCCGATCAGCACGACGAAGGGAGCTTTCTTCACGCCGCGATCCTTGAGGCCGCCATTGCCCCGTTCGAGGCCCGTGTAGAGCGAGCCTTCCACGTCGGAGGCGAATTCGCGGCTTTCGTCAATCTTGTCCTTGAGGGCGATCTTTTTTACCAGGCTGGAGAGCTGGTGGATGCTTTCGCCCGAGACGGCGTTTTCGCGCGCGGCAACATCCAGGGCGGAAGGGTCGGAGGTGAAGTTGAGGTAATAGGTTTCGACACCACGCGCTGTCGAGTCAGACGAACTGTTCGCATGTATGGACAGGAACAGGTCCGCCTGGGCCTTGTTCGCAATGGCGGTGCGGGTTTCAAGCGGAATGAACGTGTCATCCGAGCGCGTGTAGATGATTTCGGCACCCAGGCGGTCGTGGAGCAGCTTGCCCAGGCGCAGAGCGACGTCCAGCACCACGTCCTTCTCTTCGATGCCATCGACCCCGAGGGTTCCGGAGTCGTGCCCTCCATGCCCGGCGTCGATGACGATGCGGCCGATGCCCAGGCCCAGCGCGCGGGTCAGGCTGGTCTCCCCTGACGCGGTGCGCGCGGCGGCACGGGCTGGAAGCGCTTCATCATCTGGTACGGGCGCGATTCGGGTACGGCTGAGGCGTGAATGCCCGGTGGGTGCGGAGGCGATAGGGTTCGACGTCGGGTGTGGGGTGGCTTCCTTGCGCCCTGGGGCGTGGCTTACCTCGGCCACCTCCTGGGTTGCGGCGGGAGATTGGGTAGCAACGGTGTTGGGAACTGGGCGTGCTGCTGTGGCTTTGGCCGCAACAGCGGTGCGGGGAGCGGGCACACGGTCGTTGCGTGCGGTGGTGGCATTACCGGGGTTCTCGGCGGCAGAAGCTGATTGGTCGGCGCGGGTTGGCGCGAAGGCTGGAAGTCCGGAGCTATCAGCGGCCGCGCTGGACTTCTGTACGGCGTTCGCAGGCACCGGCGGGTCGGGGTTGGGCACGTTCTTTGGCTCGACCTGTTCTGCTAATTCCGGAGCGGCGGGTTTAGCGCCGTGAATGTCGATGATCAGGCGGTAAGGATTGGGCAGGAGAAAGGCCGAGTAGTCGGCGACCTGGCTGACATCGAGCACGACGCGGGTGACTGTCGAAGAGTCCTGCGCGGCGCGGATGCGCTTGAGAAAGCCATCGTCCGTAACGTCGAAGGATTTGCCGGTGAGCTGGGAGGCGAGCTTCGCGCCGTGCAGGTCGAAGTAGATGCGGTCTGGGTGTGGGACGCGTGCGGCCTGGAAGGTGACCTCGCCGCCGAGGTCGATGGCGACTCGGGTGTAGGTGGGCGTGGACCAGTGGCGAATGCCGCTGACGAGCGCGAGCGGTGCGTGGGCGGGTTCGGCTTCCGCAGACGTTGGTTCCGGCGTGCGTGCGGGTTCAGGAGGTATGCGGGTGCGCGCGGTGCGGATCACCTCGGCCGGGGATTCGAGCTCGGCCGTCGCTTGGCGCATGGCTGGATTGTCGCTCTCGGGTGACGCCGTTGAGCTGCGGTGTCCGGGCGCTTGCTGAATCATGCGTGCCTGCTCGGCGAGGGCGACCCGGGCTTCGCCGGCTGCGGCACTGCGGGGAGCTTCCTTGAGGATCTGAGCGTATTTTGCGTGCGCGGATTTGGCGTCGTGCAGCTCGGCGTCTTCGATTTGCGCCTCCTCCAGCAGGGCTGCGGAACGCAACGAGCTGCCGGGGTATTGCTGGCGCAGGAATTCATATTGCGCGACGGCGTTCCGGAGCGACCTGGGATCGTCAAGGGTGCGGCCTTGCTCGGCGAGGAGTTGGGCCACATTGTTTACGGCTTCGGCGGCGTGCAGATCGCGCGGGTTGGAATGGTAGATGGCGCGGAAGTCGTCCAGGATAGCGGTGAAGCTGGCGCGAGACTTATCGGGCGCGGTTTCGAAGCTCACGCGCGCGGCTAAGACCTGCTGCCAGGGGCTGAGCGCAGGGTGTGGGGGCTTGCGCTGAGCGTGGACAGGATGGCACAGCAGGGCCGCACAGGCGAGGGTGCTGAGAGAAACGACTCGCGGCTGAACGGGGAAGCGCATGCTGGTTCAAGTTTAAGGTGGGGTTGGGCGGCGAGGATATGAAAAGGCGGGTGGTATACGTGCCGATACCCCTGGCGATCTGACGATGTGAACAGCAGATTGCTGCGCCGCGCTGGGAAAGGGTAATCTGGCACGCCAGTTCTGTAGGAAGCATTGAACTGTTGACCCGCTTTGATGGGCGGGATAAGATTGACAGATTAGAGGCTTACCCGCTTATTGAACAGGGTCAGGGCTTCGACCAATTGAAACCAGGAAGTACGCGCTGGGACACGGGTCTGAGGTGAAAGCCGAAACCGCTACCGCGTATGAGGGTTGTGCCATGTACGCAGTGATCCGCACAGGCGGAAAGCAATACCGCGTCGCCCCGGGCGATGTGTTGCAGGTCGAAAAGCTCGCGCATGAGAACGGCGCGGTCGAGTTCGGCGATGTGCTCGCGATTTCGGGCGAAGCGGGCAAGTTCGAAAGCTCTCTCGAAGGCGCCAAGGTGACCGGAACTGTCGTAGGCGAAGGCCGTGGCGCAAAGATTCTCGTCTTCAAGTTCAAGCGCAAGAAGCAGTACAAGCGCATGCAGGGGCACCGCCAGGCATTCACCGAGATCAAGATCGACGATGTTCTCGTCAACGGCAGAAGCTTCAAGGCCGACAAGCAGTAAGCGCAGCACACACCGCGCCCCGGCCCTGCGTGGGCAGCGCGTATGAGGATTCTGAAATGGCACATAAAAAAGGTTTAGGTTCGTCTAAAAACGGACGCGATTCGAATGCACAACGTCTGGGCGTCAAGCGCTTTGGCGGTGAAACCGTCACCGGCGGCTCCATCCTGGTTCGCCAGCGCGGCACACCGCTCAAGGCCGGCTTGAATGTCGGCCGCGGCAGCGATGACACCCTGTTTGCCAAGGTTTCCGGCGTGGTCAAGTTCCAGGATAAAGGCCAGAAAGGCCGCTTCGTCTCGATCATCGTCGCCGAAGCTGTGTCTCAGACCGCCGCAGCATAGCCGCCATCGATCAACGCGAATAGCCCTGCCAACCGGCGGGGCTGTTCTGTCTGCTGGCTGCACGTTTTATACTTCGGATGAATGACAAATGACCCTGCCCCCTACAAGCCGATCCAGAACGAATCGCAGCGATCTGCCGGGAACACCACGTCCGGCGGCTTTCGATGTTCGGTTCAGCTGTACGCAAGGATTTCGATGCCGCTCACAGCGACATCGACGTGGTAGTTGAGTTCGAGGATGTTCCGGTGTTTGGATACGCAACCAATTTCTTCGCGTTGGAGGAATCGCTGGTTCGGCTCTTCCAACGCCCTGTGGATCTATTGACGGACGGATCAATCAGAAATCCATTTCTTCGGAAGGCGATCGATCGCGATCGTGTGCTGCTCTATGCAGCATGACTTGGAAAAGCATCTATGGGACATTCACAAGGCCGGGATCGACGTTCTGGAGTACACACAAGGTAAGGATTTTGCCGCCTATCAGGGCGACAGCTTACTGCGGGCAGGAGTCGAGCGGAAGTTCAGCATTATCGGCGAAGCTGTTCGAAGACTACGGCACCAATTTCCTGAAGAATCCAAGCAGATACAGCATGCCGACGAAATCATTGCCTTCAGGAATACGTTGGCTCACGAGGACGACTCCGGCGAAGACAGGATTGTGTGGGATATCGTCGAGCGGGAACTTCCCATCCTGATCGCCGAAGTAACTGTTCTCCTGGATGAGTGGCATCAAGGCTAAGCTGCGCTTGCCCCTAGCGCTTATGGCTGATTTGTAAAAGTGGTCCAGTGTTGCAGCCTTCGACGAATACAGGGATCCTTCACTGCGTTCAGGATGACGACTCTACAGAAATTGCGAAGCTGGGGTCTAGCTGTCATTCCCGAAGGATCTGCGTTGCACTGGCCTCCGCATCAAGTATTGCTCGCAACCCAAGGATTGCTCGCGTTCTCCCGCCACGCTAACATCGGCTTGTGGATACCCCGCGCAAGCCGTCGCCCAAACCAGGCTCCAGCCCAGATCTGAATGCCGTTGAGAACGCGGACCGTCTCGTCTCCGCCGGCTCGCTCGGCACGGAGGACGACGACTTCGAGCTTAAGCTCCGCCCCACGTGGCTGCACGAGTTCATTGGCCAGACCAAGGCCAAAGAGCAGCTCGCCATCGCGCTCGAGGCCGCCAAATCGCGTGGAGAAGCGCTCGACCATGTCCTGCTCTTCGGTCCTCCAGGCTTGGGTAAAACCACGCTGGCGTCGATCATCGCGAACGAGATGGGCGTCGGCTTTCAGCAGACCAGCGGCCCGGCGCTGCAGATTCAGGGCGACCTGACCGCCATCCTCTCCGGGATCAAGGACAAGCAGGTGCTCTTTCTGGACGAGGTTCACAGGCTGCAGCCCGTCCTGCAGGAGAAGCTCTACACCGCGCTGGAAGACTATCGCCTGGACATCATCATCGGTTCCGGCCCTGCCGCCAAGACGTTCGAGCTGGACATCAAGCCGTTTACGTTCGTGGCCGCGACGACGCGTCCCGGCCTGCTGGCATCGCCCATGCGTGCGCGGTTCGGCATCCTGCTGCGTCTTGAGTTCTACACGGACGACGAGCTGCGCTTTATCGTTCAGCGCTCAGCCGAAGTCCTCGGTGTGCCGATTGACCGTGACGGCGCGGCGGAGATTGCGATGCGCTCCCGCGGCACACCCCGGATCGCCAACCGGCTGCTGCGTCGCGTCCGCGATTACGCCCAGGTTCGCGCGGCGGGCATAATTGACCGCGCCACCGCGTCCGCTGCGCTGACACTGCTGGAAGTCGATGCGCATGGGTTCGACGAGCTCGACCGGCGCCTGCTCCGCACCATCATCGAGAAGTATGACGGCGGACCGGTGGGCTTGAACACCCTGGCCGCCGCGCTGGCCGAAGAGCAGGACGCGCTCGAAGAAGTGTACGAGCCCTTCCTGATCCAGATTGGCTTTCTCGACCGTACCCCGCGCGGACGCGTCGCCACCAAGCTTGCGTATCAGCATCTGGGCATCGAACTCCCGCGCAAGTATGGTCTGTTTGGCTAACCCCTTGGGTCGGTTCGAACCGCACAGGTGGGGCTGCGGTGAGGAAGGCAAGTGCAGACGCAGATTCCCTTTAGGGAATGACAGCCGTTCGGGGCAAGAATAAGCAAGGGAAAGGCAAGCGTTCGCCACGGCCGTCTGGTCGGCTCTCAGCACGACCTTGGATTGCGGGCGCAGACCGAGCCGAGCGTGCCCTTTGGTACGATACAAAGAGACCCCCACATGAGAGACCTCCAGAGCTGATGACTCCTAAGAAGATTCGTAAGGCTGTTTTTCCTGCCGCAGGTATGGGCACACGCTTTTTGCCTGCCACCAAGGCCACTCCTAAGGAGATGCTCTGCCTCGTCGACAAGCCATTGATTCAGTATGGTGTTGAAGAAGCTGTGGCTGCTGGTTGCTCCGAGATCATTATTGTGACGAGCCGCGGCAAAGCCACCATGGAAGATCACTTTGACGCGAACCCGGAACTGGAGGCTGCGCTCGAAGCCAAGAATAAGACTGAGCTGCTGGAAATGGCACGTTCCATCACCAGGCTGGCGCGCATCGTCTTCGTTCGTCAACCTGAGCCTCTTGGTCTGGGACACGCCGTTCTGATGGCCAAGGAGCTCGTCGGCGATGAACCGTTCGCAGTCATCCTTCCCGATGACATCGTGGATGCCGAAGTTCCCTGCATGCGCCAGATGGTGGACGTCTTCGAGCAGCGGCAATGCTCGATTCTGGGCTCCGAGGTGGTGGAGGGAGCGGCGATCTCCGCCTACGGCTGTCTGGACTGCACACCCGATCCCAGGGACCCGCGTTTGTTGGATGTACGGAAACTTGTGGAGAAACCGAAGCCCGAGGAAGCTCCCAGCCAGAACGCCATCATTGGGCGTTACATTCTGACGCCGCGCATCTTCGAGATGATCGAGGCAATGAAGCCGGGTGCGGGTGGGGAACTGCAGCTCACCGATGCTATTCAGGCACTGCTCGCGTATGAAAAAGTCTACGGATACAGCTACGCCGGCAAGCGCTACGACGCGGGGGACAAGCAAGGCTTCCTGCGCGCTACCGTGGAGCTGGGCGTGAAGCATCCGGCCCTTGGACCCGCTTTCCGCGCATGGCTTGAGGACTTCAAGGTTCCGTCAGCTTAGAGCGGATTCATACTTGATGTAGAACCGGGAACAGCAAGAACAAACGCAGATTCCCTTCGGGAATGACAGGCAGACGATGGAAGAGCCTTCTGTATCGGGTTACTGCTCTGCTGATTGCGGAATAGCGGACAGCGTTGCGCCATCTGGCGAATACAGGGATCCCTTACAGGGCAGGCTCTTCACTGCGTTCAGGATGACGACTCTACTCAATGAAAATTGAGTTAAGCCTGACGAAGGCCCATCTCGGAGCAGCCTTTAAATCGGGTTCGCCATCAGGGATGGTGCAGCAGCGTGGTTCCGCGTGCGGCCGCTCCGTTCGGGATGTTATCGGTCGCAAACGTCTGTTCCGCCTCTGCGCCCAGCACGCGGTAGAGCGCAAATTGCCGCGTATCCTGCGCGCGCAGCTCAAACAGCAGAGAAGCGCGGTTGGAGGCTTTCGCATCCACCGCATCGACCAGCAGCATGCGGGGTGTGCGGTCGAGGTGGGTTGAGTCCGTGGCGCTGCTCAAAGCTACCTTGAGGTCGTTTTTCTGGTCTCCGTCTGCCTGACCATAGCTCGCCACGCGCTGCGCCACCACAGCCACGTACAGCGTTGTGCCCTTCTCTCCTGGACTTGCGGCGGTGTAGACGAACGTTGGATCGCCACCGTAACTTAGCGAAAATGCCGCCAAAGACTCCTGGTTGAGCGGAACCTTGTTCGCGGAGGTTGCAGCCGCGGCCGCTTTACTGCGCTCCACATGCTGAGGCATGTGCGTGCGCTTTACGGATGGTTTGGATTTGCTGGTGGCGACTGCTGCGGGCGCACCGAGGTCATGTGCTGCGTACTCCGCCAGACGGGCACGTGCCAGCGATTGCATCTGGCCCAACACCTGCGCCTGCTCCGCATCGTTGTCCCAAACCAGCCGGAAGTCGTGGCTAGGCCGATCCTTCGCGTCTGAAACCGCTACGGCATGTTGCATTCCTGCCGGAATTCCCAGGAGCGGCTGCAACTCTTCCTCAGGTGTTTTCTCCCGTCCACGGTGCAGAATTGGCCGGTCGGGATCGTCGTGCAGTGAGCCGACGCTGGTCACGGCTGCCTGTGCGCTTTTCTTCTGTGCCTCCTTTCGCTGCTCCGGCGTGCGGCGGCGCAGAGTTGGGCGGTCGGGATTGCCCTTGGCGCTGTCCGGATCGACGTCGGCGTGGTCGTCAGGATCGGTCACAACCTTTCCGGAAGCCGCATCACTGCGGTCCACCGGCTGGGCGGGTTTCAGTTCAGGCTTGCCTGCGGAAGCCTCGCTTTTGTCGGCTGACTCGTCGCCTTTACTGGAGAAGTGCGGCTTGTTGCCTCCGCTCACAATAACGGGCGAGATTGGACCGCTGTGCGCCTTGGTCGCCTTTGGCTTGACTTCCGGCTTGTACACGCCATAGCCAAACCAGCCGTCATCGTTTTCCTGATCGCTCGCAGACTTCAGGCTGCGGGCGAAGGCAAGCTCGAGCGTGCCTTCGTGCTCGCCCGCATGCTCCACCTCGAAGATGTTCCCGGTGTCGAGCGCCAGCGGCACTGGACGTGCCAAATAAATGCCTGCATCGCGCAGGCGTCCATCGACGAAGATGGACACCGGGATGATGCGGCTGGCCGTCGGCTTGTCCTGATCGCCCGTCCACTCGTACACCGCAATCGCTCGCACGACACTTTCGGGTTTCTCAACCGCATGGGTCTGACCGTGCCCCGCGATAGGCAGCAGCGCAGAGACACATAACGTGGAGAGCAGCGAATGAGAAAGCAGAGTCTTCATCTTGGGTTTTAGAACAGGCGCATGCGGTCGCAGCCACAGAGCACTAGCCCATTAGACGCACAAACCAAGAAACCTGTTTCGCTGTAAGCGCGGAAGGTGGTTCGCGTTACCCTTGAACCAGCATGGCACAGACCCCGCTGCTGGAAGCTCGCGACCTCTCGATCGCCTTTGGTGATCGCGTGGTGGTCGATCGCATTTCGTTCGCACTGGCGCCGGGCGAAACGCTTGGGCTTGTGGGGGAATCGGGCTCCGGCAAATCCGCCACCTCACTGGCTTTACTGCGACTCCTTCCGGCCTCTGCCCGCGTCTCAGGCTCACTTATATTTCAGGGTCAAGACCTGCTGGGGCGTCCGGAAGATGCAATGCGCAGGCTGCGCGGTTCGGCGATTTCGATGATTTTCCAGGAACCTATGACCGCACTCAATCCGGTCATGCGGGTGGGCGAGCAGATTGCAGAAGGCTTGCGCGCGCATCATCCCGGGCTACCGCGTACAACCGTCCGCGACCGTGTGATCGCCGCCATGCACGAGGTCGCACTGCCTGCGCCGGAGACGCGGCTGAACGATTATCCCCACCAGTTCTCGGGTGGACAGCGGCAGCGTCTGCTGATTGCGATGGCCTTGATCAACCGGCCGCAGTTGCTGATTGCGGATGAGCCGACGACCGCGCTCGACGTGACCGTGCAGGCGCAGATTCTTGCGCTCCTCAAGGAGTTACGCCACACTCATGGGCTTGCGATGCTCTTCATCTCGCATGATCTGGCTGTCGTGGGTCAGGTTGCCGATCGTATTGCGGTGATGCAGCGTGGGCACTTGGTGGAGCAGGCCTCCGCAGCCGATCTCTTCCGTTCGCCTCAGCACGAGTACACGCTGCGCCTGCTGGCCAGTGCGCCCACCATGCGCACGGACCGCGCTGCCCCGCTCGCAACGTTGCGCTGAAGGCGCGCGAACCCACCCGCGCCCTGCGATAATGATCCGGGCCTATGCGCGCGCTGATTCTCTCTGACATTCACGGAAACCTGGAAGCTCTGGAGGCTGTGCTGGCCGCTGCGGAAGGCCAGTGGGACGAGCTCTGGAATCTTGGCGACACGGTTGGTTACGGCGCGAGCCCTAACCAGGTGGTCGAGTGCATGCGCTCTCTGGGCACGGTGCATGTACGCGGCAATCACGATCGCGTCTGCTGCGGCCTGACCTCGCCAGAAGGCTTCAACCCAATCGCAAAGTCAGCGGCTTTATGGACCCGCAAACAGTTAACTCCGGATAACCTGGCCTGGATTCAGGCGATGCCCCAGGGTCCTGTTACCGCAGGGAACGGTACGGTCACCTGCGTCCACGGCTCTCCGCTCGATGAAGACGATTACCTGCTGTCGGTGCGGGACGCCATGGCCCCGGTGCAAAGCATGCGGACCGCCATTACGTTCTTCGGCCACACCCACGTTCAGGGCGGCTTTTCTTATGCTCGGAACCAATGGCACGAACTTACGCCGCAGTTCGGTGCAATCGAAACGAGACGCGGACACCTGCCGATGGAAGCGCAATCGCAGCAGATCGTTCTGGAGCAGGGCAGCAAAGCGCTCGTGAATCCCGGTTCCGTGGGCCAGCCGCGGGATCACGACTGGCGCGCTGCTTTCGCGATTTTCGACAGCGCCGCCAATGCGATTACGTTTCACCGCGTTGCTTATGATCTTGCGACCAGCCAGGCGAAGATTTTTAAGGCGAGGCTGCCTGAGCGGCTTGCATCGAGGCTGCGCGAAGGCCGCTGAGTGAGGCCTTCAGGTGCAAGTTCTAAAGGCCATTGCAAGAGACAAAGACAAACGCAAATTCCCTGCGGGAATGACAGCTAAAGAACGTGTTCTCTTGTGTTGAAGTTCTGCTGTAGTGCCCAAAACGCGGCTGCCGTGTCCCAGCCTCCTGGATGTCATTCCCGAAGGGAATCTGCGTCTGTACTTGATCAATCGCGCTGCTGCTCCAGTTGTGTTCCCAACTGCTCCCAATGAGCCAGCAACGCCGCGTGCTGCACGCGAAGAACACTCAGCTCCGCCGAGACTTTCTGCGCCTCTTCGGCCGAGGTAAACACTCCGAGTTTCGTCTCGGCCAGGGCAATCTTTCCTTCAAGTTCCGGAATTGCCTCTTCAGCCTGCTGCACTTCTTCTTCCAGAAGCTTCAACTTGATCGGATTCAGCTTCTTCACCGCGATTTTCTGGACGGAGCTTGGTGCGGCACTCACTGCGGGAGCGGCCACCGGGACGGGCGTAAGCGCGGCTAACACCTTTTCCGGTCCGCCTTGTTTGCGCCATAAATAATCTTCGTAGTTGCCGGGGTAAATGTGGACGCGCCGGTCCTCTACCTCGAACACTCGCGTGGCCAGGCCATCGATGAAATAGCGGTCGTGCGAGACAAACAACACTGTGCCGGAGAAATTGCGAATGGCGTCGAGCAAAACATCCTTGGCGCGAAGGTCGAGATGGTTGGTCGGCTCATCCAACAGCAGCATGTTGGCCGGGGAGACCAGCATCTTTGCCATGGCATAGCGATTGCGCTCACCGCCCGAGAGCACGCCCAGCGTCTTGAATACGTCGTCGCCTGAAAACATGAAGCAGCCGAGGAGACTGCGCAACTCGACCACCGGAACTTTCGGTGCGATACCCGCGATATCGTCGAGCATCTTGGCCGCGCCGTCGAGCACCTTGTACTGATCCTGTGCAAAGTAGTCGGCCAACACGTTATGGCCCAGCTTGATGCTTCCTGACGTAGGCTCTTCCTGCCCACTCAACATACGGATCAGCGTCGATTTACCCGCGCCGTTCGCGCCAACGAGCGCGATTCGGTCGCCGCGATCGATCTGGAACGTAACGTCTTCGAGGACTCGTTTGATTCCGCCATCCGGCATCGGGTAGGACTTCGACAAATTGGTAACTTCAATCACGGTGCGTCCGCTCGCCGGTGGCTGCGGAATTGAAAAGTGAATGGTCGCCTCTTCGTCGGGCACCTGGATGCGTTCGATCTTCTCCAGCTCCTTGATGCGCGACTGTACCTGCTTCGCCTTGGTCGCCTGATAACGGAAGCGGTTGATGAAGGTTTCGAGATCGTCGATGCGCTCGCGCTGGTTTTTATAGGCGTTCAGCAGCTGCGTCTTGCGCTCTTCCTTCTGCACAACATACTTCTCATAGCCGCCGGTGTAGAAGTGCGCGCGCTTGTTCCACACCTCCACAGTTTTGCCTACTGTCACATCCAGGAAATAGCGATCGTGCGAGATCAGGACGAACGCGTTCTCATAGTTGCGCAGGTAGTCTTCAAGCCAGTTACGCGTTTCCAGATCCAGATGATTGGTCGGTTCATCGAGCAACAGGAGACTCGGCTTTTCCAGCAGCAGCTTGGCTAACGCGATGCGCATCTGCCAACCGCCGGAGAACTCTTCCGTGCGCCGCTCCCAGTCTTCTTTCGCGAATCCGAGGCCGCCCAGCACGGTGCCCACCTGCGAATCGAGCGTGTAGATATCGTGCGCATGCAGCACGTTCATAATGTGCGAGTAGCGATCGGCAGCAGCCTCATAGTCCTTCGAGCCGGGCTTCAAGTCGGAGAGTTTACCAGTGAGATCTTCGGCTTCAATTTCCATGCCGCGCAGCTCGTCGAAGACGCTCAGGCACTCCTCGAAGACCGTCTTACCGCGCATCGCGAGGCCGTCCTGGGGCAGATAGCCCAAGGTCATTCCCTTGGTGCGCGAGACCACGCCATAGTCGAGCGACTCCAGCCCGGCGAGGATCTTCAGCAGGGTCGACTTTCCGGTGCCGTTGCCGCCGACGAGACCCGTGCGTTCGTCGGGCGTGATGAGCCAGTTCACCTCTTCGAAGAGAAGTTTGGTGCCAAATCGTTTGCCTGCGCCGGAGAGTTGTAGCATCTCTTCCATTTTCTCATCCGGACGATGCATGGTCTGAATGGCCACACGTCTGCCTGAGCACCTTTAAGTCGGCCTGCTCTGCTACCCTTCACCTGTGGAGTTTTAAGCACCCGGATGCAGGATCAGCCCAACTTATTTCCCGATCCGCCGCCGCGGGTAGAGCCCGATCGACAGACGCAGTCCTCGGCGGTAGCGCCGGTCTGGATGCAGCGGCTTTCACTGATGGTGCTGGTGTTGTTCTGCATTTATCTGGGCGCTGTGCTGGCGGCGCTTCCGTGGTGGCCGGCTGTGTGGGACCGCAACATCTACCTTACCTCGCACGTTCGCCTGTGGGCCATTCTGCGCCTGGGCTGGGTGCGCGGCGTTATCAGCGGGCTGGGTCTGCTCGACATCTGGATCGGCATCTCAGAAGCGGTGCACTATCGCGACGATCGCGGTTGAGGCCGGAGACGTGCAATCGCCGGCCGTAACGTATGCGCGTGGTTTAAATAGCAGATCGATGCAACAGCAGGAGAATTCTGAGCATGGCTTCGAACAAGTTTGTCCCCGCGCCTGAACCGTTGGGCGCCGCTCCGCTGGCGTATGAAAACCACGAATTTCTTGACTCCGACGATGGACGTCTACTGCGTATTCTCAGTGAATACCAGGAGCCGCTGGTGCGCTTCCGGCGCGAACGCATTGCCGATACGGTTGTGTTCTTCGGCTCCGCTCGTTTCCGCGCACTGGGCGCAGCCAATGATGCGCTGGAACTGCTCGAGAACACCGGGTCAGCCAGCGCCGCACCCGAGCAAGAGCAGCCGCGAGCCACCTTGGGCGCTTCCGAATTGCAAATCTCGCTCGCACACGCTGCCGTCGCGATGGCCCACTACTACGAGGATGCGCGCCGACTTGCCGGGATGGTAGCCAGTTGGTCGAAGTCTCTGCCAGGCCCGCTGCATCGTTTCGTCGTTACCTCAGGAGGAGGCCCTGGCATTATGGAAGCGGTCAACCGCGGCGCCTATGAAGCCGGTGCGAAAACGATCGGACTCAACATTCAACTGCCGTTTGAGCAGGCGCCGAATCAATACATCACGCCCGCGCTCAACTTCCAATTCCACTATTTCTTCATGCGCAAGTACTGGTTCGCCTATCTCGCAAAGGCGCTGGTCGTGTTTCCCGGTGGCTTTGGCACGATGGATGAGATGTTCGAGGTGCTCACCCTGGCTCAGACCAAAAAGCTCGAGCAGGCCATTCCGGTCATCCTCTACGGTTCGAAATACTGGAAGGGCGTGCTCAACCTTGAGGTGCTGGCGCAGAACGGAGCTATCGCAGCCAGGGATCTCGACCTGTTCCGTTTCGCCGACACACCTGAGGAGGCATTCGAGCTGCTGCGCACCGGGCTCGAAGTTTTTATTGAGCCACAGGACGCGACGCAGCCAACACAGGAGTGTCCCGAAGGTCCTCAGCCAACCGCGCAACAGGCGCTCGGCCCCAGGATGAACAAGACGCGCAAAGCCCGGCGCTAGACCTTCTGCACGCGCTGCACGTCGCGCACGCCCGGAACTTTGCGCAGATTCTGCGTCAGTTTGGTCAGGTGGCGCATATCTACTGTCTCGACTACGAAATCGACGACAAAGGATCCATCGCTGGCGGGCTTTGAATCCACCGACCGGATGTTGGTTCCATCATCCGAGATGATGGCCGTGAACTCCTTGAGCATCCCCGCTTTGTCTTCGCAGAAGATGGTCAGCTTCACCGGGTACGTGGTCTTGGGGGTGCCGCTCGTTCCCGGGTCGGCACCCCACTCGACCTGGATTCTCCGGTCGGATTCGTAGAGTAGATTCTGCACGTTCGGGCATACCCGCGCATGCACCGCTACGCCTTTGCCGCGGGTCACGTAGCCGATGATCTCTTCGCCGCGAATGGGATTGCAGCAGCGGGCGCGGTAGACCAGAAGATCATCCTGGCCTTCGACCTGGAGCGAATCCGAACCACGGCCGAAGAAGACACGCTTGACTGCGTCCGACATATGGGCAAGGGTGTTGCCTACGCCGGTGGCGGCTTCGGTCTTGTCAATCGCTGAGGCGTCAGCGGCGGTGGCTGCGCCGGGCTGCAACTTGTTCAACACCACGCGCGCGGAGTATTTGCCGAAGCCGACGCCGGCGAGCAGCTCCGCCTCGGTGCCCAGGCCGTAGTCGTTCGCGGCCCGCAGGAAATCCGCGCCGGTGATCTTCGACCACGCGACCTTCCACTTGCGGGCTTCGCGCTCGAGAAGCTTCTTGCCGATCTCGATGGCGCGCTCACGTTGATGTTCGTTGAGCCAGTGCTTGATCTTGTTGCGTGCACGCGAGCTTTTGGTGAACGAAAGCCAGTCGCGGCTGGGCGCGTGCCCTGCCTGGGTCGAGACCTCGACGATGTCGCCGTTGCGCAGCCTTGTCCTGAGCGGCACGATGCGCCCATTCACCTTGGCGCCGACGGTCGTATTGCCTACTTCAGTATGGATGGCATACGCGAAGTCAATCGGGCTCGCATCTTTTGGCAGGACAACCACCTTGCCCTTGGGGGTGAAGGTGTAGACCTCCTCGGGGTAAAGGTCCAGCTTCAGGGTCGACATGAACTCGTTCGGGTCGGACATCTCCCCGATCATGTCCACAATCGAACGTGCCCAGTTCAGTGTCTGATCAGACTTGTTCGCGTGCTGCACTTCACCTTCGCGCCGGGCGTCCACGACCTCGCCGGCTTTGTACTTCCAGTGAGCGGCGATACCTTGTTCCGCTACCCGATGCATCTCTTCGGTGCGGATCTGCACTTCAAACTGATGTCCGCCTGGAGCGATCAGGGTTGTGTGCAAGGACTGATACAGATTCGGGCGGGGCGTGGCGATAAAGTCCTTGAAGCGGCCGGGGACGGGCCGCCACTGATTTTGCAGCAGGCCAAAGATGGCGTAGCAGTGTGCTACAGAGTGGCAGATTACACGCACGGCGAGCAGATCGTACACCTGCTCGACCGGGATATTTTGTGCGGAGAGCTTTTGCTGAATCGAATACAGCCGCTTAATACGCGACTCCACGCGGGCTTCAATGCCGGCTTGCGCCAGCGTGGACTCGATCGTACGCACGATGGAGGCCAGGAACTCCGTGTTGGCGCCCTTCAGGCTTTCCACTTCCTGCGCGACCTGCAGGTAGGAGTACGGATCGGTATAGCGGAAGGCAAGGTCTTCGAGTTCGCCGCGCAACTTGCCCATGCCCAGCCGGTGCGCCAGAGGAGCGAAGATGTCGAGCGTCTCCTGGGCAATCTTCTGCTGCCGCTCTGGCTTCAGATATTCGAGCGTGCGCATGTTGTGCAGGCGGTCGGCCAGCTTGATGATGACGACGCGGACGTCGGTGACCATGGCCAGCAGCATCTTGCGAATGTTCTCGGCCTGATGGTCTTCGCGGTTGGCGAATTTGATCTTCTCGAGCTTGGTGACGCCTTCTACGATGTGCGCCACCTGCTCGTTAAACCGGCGCGCGATTTCAATTGAGGTCACGTCGGTGTCTTCGACTGCATCGTGCAGCAGCCCCGCGGCGATTGCTGTTGAATCCATCTTCAGGTCAGCCAGAATCTGACAGACCTCCAGCGGATGGATGATGTAAGGCTCGCCGGACGCGCGGCGCTGGCCGGAGTGCTGCTGAACGCAGAACTCCCAGGCGCGGCGGATGAGGTCGAGGTCGTCGTTGGGCCGGTTGCGGTGGACCGTTTCGAGGAGGTGGTCGAAGCGGGTGCGCAGGGCTTCCGCATCGGGATGCAATTGGGCTGGAGGTTCGGGCGGAAGAGAGGTGAGTTCCGCCGCAGGCTTCGTCAGCATGCCTTTGGGTTCTACTGTCTCGCTGACCGCAGCCGCTTCCTCGACCGGGAGATTAGCGGTCGCCGCAACTGCGGAAATCAAGCCCACCCCTGCCGATGACTCGGACGAGGGATCGGCCTCGAAAGGGTTCGGGTTAGCGGGCGGCACGCTTGCCATAGTGCATTATAGGCTGGCGCAGTCGTGCAAAAAGCTGAGGACACGTCAGCCCGTGAGTGCCGCTCCTCCAAAAAGTGATGGCGTTGAGAGGATGTATTGCATCTGGGGCTAGACCAGCGCGGGGGCGGGGAGGATTTCTTCTACGTCGATCATCTGGGTGGGGTAGACGCCGGTGTAGCAGGCGGTGCAGAAGCTGGCGGGGGAGAGGCCATCTGCTGGTTCGCCCGTTGTGCACGAGTGGGTGAGGCCGACCAGCGAGAGGTAGGCGAGGGAGTCGGCCTCGATGAACTGGCGGATTTGTTCGAGTGATTGATTGGCCGCGATGAGGTGTTCTTTGGAGGGCGTGTCGACGCCGTAGAAGCACGGCGAGATGGTAGGCGGGCAGGAGATGCGGAGGTGGACTTCGGTGGCTCCGGCGGCGCGAACCATGCGCACGATTTTGCGGGATGTCGTCCCGCGGATGATTGAGTCGTCGACCAGAATCACGCGCTTGCCTTCGAGCAGGGCGCGGCTGGGGTTCAGCTTCATGCGGACGCCGAAGTCGCGCACACGCTGGGTGGGTTCGATGAAGGTGCGGCCGACGTAGTGATTGCGGATGAGGCCGAAGTTGAAAGGGATGCCCGATTCCGCCGCATAGCCTATCGCCGCTGTCACTCCTGAGTCGGGGACCGGGACGACCAGGTCGGCCGGAACGCCGGATTCTCTTGCCAGTTGTCGCCCCATCTCTTCGCGGCTTTTCTGCACCCAGCGACCGAAGACCCGGGAGTCTGGGCGGGCGAAGTAAACATGCTCGAAGACGCACGAGGCAGGAGGGACGCTGCCTTTGGCGAAGTGGCGGCTGGTAAGCCCGTCCTCGCTGACCATGACGAGTTCGCCGGGTTCTACGTCGCGTTCGTATTTTGCGTGCAGCAGGTCGAGGGCACAGGTTTCGGACGCGAAGCAGAAGGTATCCGGCTCGCCGTTTTCGCCGGCGATTCGACCGATGCACAGGGGACGGAAGCCGTGGGGGTCGCGCGCTGCAAAGATGCGATTGCGCGTCAACATGACGATGGAAAATGCGCCGTCGACCTGTTGCAGCGCCTCGGCCATGCAGTCGATCAGGGTGTTGCAGGTGGAGTGCGCGATGAGTTGAATGATGATTTCGGAGTCGGAGGTGGTCTGGAAGATTGCGCCGTCGCGCTCGAGGCGGGCTTTGGCGGTGCCCAAGTTGATCAGGTTGCCGTTGTGCGCGATGGCGATGAGGCCCCGGGTGGATTCGACCGAGATGGGCTGCGCGTTGAGGAGGGCGGAGTCGCCTGTCGTCGAGTAGCGTGTATGGCCGATGGCGAGATGGCCGGGAAGTTTGGCGAGCACGTCGTCGGTAAAGATTTCGGAGACCAGGCCCATGCCCTTGATGTCGTGTACGTCGGTGCCGTCGGCTGACGCGATGCCGCCCGATTCCTGGCCACGGTGCTGGAGCGAGTAGAGACCCCAGTAGGTCAGGCGCGCGGCATCGGGGTGGTTGTAAACGGCCATGACGCCGCAATGTTCGCGGAGTTTGTCGAAGGGTGTGACGTCGTGAAGATCTTCCAACCCGGCATGCTCGGGGTTCATGGGAATTGCGGGATTGTTACTGGACATCAACGGCAGCAACTCGGGCTCGATTCGTTTTCGGAAACTTGCATCGATTGTGTTGAGATCGACGACGTCGACGAAGATGGGCAGGTCGGACTCCGAGAATTCATCCTTCAAATCTGCGTATTCGGAAAAGGTGAGCTTCTCTTTTCCGCCCACGGCAAGGTCAAGGTCGGAACGCCGCCGCGCCCTGCCCTTGGCGCGCGATCCAAAGACATAAACGGGCCGGCCGGGGGCGACGCGGCTCAGAATACCTTCGACGATCTCGCGATCCCCTTGTCGTAAATCCACCACTCGCTCAGCCATGATCGTCCAGTCTCCGGGCAAGATTGTCTAACAGAACGTGCGCCTCTTCAGAGAACTCGCTCAGCTGCGAAGTGATTGCGAGCGCAACGTCCTCGCGGTAGGCGTGTACGGTTCGTCCGCGGTTCTGGCGATACTGCTTCCATTCCGGCCAGCCGCTACGCAGAAGGCGCTCCTGATCCCCGAGGCGGATTACGTCGCGAAAGGGATAGCTCTGTACCTCAGTGCCCCCGACCGCGTTGTGAAGAAGATACTTCGTCAGTGTCTTCACAGCCATCTCGAATGTCAGCTCGAACGTTTTGATCAGGGAGTACCGGACGGCTATGTCGTTGGCTTCTGCTGGGTACCTTGTAAGGAGTGAGTCCATGTCGCGGAGACACGAGCGCAGGGCATGGAGGTCAGCTTGAGTGAAGTCTTCTTCAGCTTCGCTCATGCGAGGACCTCTTCGGCTAGTTGGAACTCGAGGGACTGGGCCCAGGGCTGGCGCAGGCTGGCGATGTCGGCTTCGATGAGTGTGAGGCCTGCGGCGTTGATCTCGATTTTATCGACGATGGTTTCGCCCCCGTCGAGCGGCCAGATTTCCCCGGTCTGGTCGAGCAGGGTTAAGATGGCGGCGTAGTGTTCGGGCGCGCAGGTGACGATCACCTCAGACGCGTTCTCGTTGAAGAGCGCGGCGGGGTAGTCCGGCTCGCGGAGTGCGCCAAGCGTGACGCGGACGCCGATGCCGCTGGCGAGTGACGACTTAGCCAGAGCGACGGCCAGGCCACCATCGGAGATGTCACTTGCGCTGCGGATCAGGCCAGCTTTGCTGAGTTGGGCTAGAGCGCGATGCAAGGCTGCTTCTGCGTGAACATCGAGGGCGGGAAGTTCGCCCCAGAAGCCGCCCAGGATCTGCTGTGCGTAAGCGGACGAGCCAATCTCATTCTCGCCGGCTGAATCGAAGCCTGCCGTGGATTGCAAGAGCAAGACCTTATCGCCTATGCCCTGAAAACTGCTGGGTACGGCCCTCCTTACGTCGTCAAGAATGCCTACGACGCCGATCACCGGGGTGGGGTAAATCCCTTCACCTTTAGTCTCGTTGTAGAGCGAAACATTGCCGCCCGTGATCGGGGTGCCGAGGACTTCGCAAGCTTCGGCGATGCCGTCGATGGTGGCGGAGAACTGGGCCATGATCTCGGGTTTTTCGGGATTGCCGAAGTTGAGGCAGTTGGTTGCAGCTACAGGGGTTGCGCCGGTGCAGGCGACTTTGCGGGCGGCTTCGGCTACGGCGTGCATCGCGCCGAGCTCGGGGTCGAGATAGCACCAGCGGCTATTGCCCGCAAGCGCCATGGCGAGGCCGCGTTCAGTCCCATGCGTTCCCGTTCTCTTGATGCGAATGACTCCGGCCTCACCGCCCGGACCCTGCACCGTATTGGTCTGCACCATCGAGTCGTACTGCTCATAGATCCAGCGCTTGGAACAGATATTTGGGCTGGCGAGGAGCTTCTTCAAATCCGCGGTGTAGTCGCGCGGCTTCTTCAATTCTTCGAGCACCCACGCTGGTGGATCCTTCGGGACCGGCGGGTTCCAGGTGCCAACTGGGCGTTTGTAGACGGGGGCTTCATCGGTCAGGGCTTTGTTGGGGATTTCGGCTTCGAGGACTCCCGCGTGATACACGCGCATGAAGTCGTCGGCGGTGACGACGCCCACTTCAGCGCAGTCGAGACCCCACTTGGTGAAGACGTCGATGACCTCCTGCTCGCGGCCTTTGGCGGCGACCAGCAGCATGCGCTCCTGCGACTCCGACAGCATGATTTCGTAGGTAGACATGCCGGACTCGCGCTGGGGCACGCGGTCGAGTTCGATGGTGACGCCCAGGTTGCCGCGTCCGCCCATCTCGCAGGTCGAGCAGGTCAGCCCGGCTGCTCCCATGTCCTGAATGCCGAGAACAGCGCCAGTCTGCATGGCTTCGAGGCAGGCTTCCAGCAGCAGCTTTTCGAGGAACGGATCGCCCATCTGCACGTTCGGCCGCTTCTGTTCCGAGCCCTCGGTAAATTCTTCCGAGGCCATTGTGGCTCCGTGAATTCCATCGCGCCCGGTCTTGGCGCCCACGTAGAACACGGGATTGCCCACGCCTTCAGCCTTGGCGTAGAAGATCTCGTCCGTGCGCACCAGGCCCAGTGCAAACGCGTTGAGCAGGGGATTGCCCGAATAGCAATCCTCGAACCGCGTCTCCCCGCCAAGGTTGGGCACGCCGAAACAATTGCCGTACCCGCCCACGCCATGCACTACGCCGGTCACGGTCTGGCGGTTGCGGGCGTAGTCGATAGGGGAACTCTGTGGCGGCGCGGGTGAAGCAGATTCCTCCGCTGCGCTGCGGGATGACAAGGATTTGGGTGAGGGTGACGGATCTGGAGGAGTGAGAGGGCCGAAGCGAAGAGAATCCATCACGGCCAGCGGCCTTGCGCCCATGGTGAAGATGTCGCGTAGGATGCCGCCTACCCCGGTGGCCGCACCCTGGTACGGCTCGATGTAGCTGGGGTGATTGTGGCTCTCGATTTTAAACGCGCAGGCCCAGCCTTCGCCCACGTCGATGATGCCGGCATTCTCGCCCGGACCCTGCACCACCGCGCCCGGGCCGCTCAGGCGCTTGCCCTTGGTTGGCAGCCGCTTCAGGTGCACGCGCGAACTCTTGTAGCTGCAATGTTCGCTCCACATAACCGAAAAGATCCCGAGCTCGGTGATGGAAGGCGTACGCCCCAGCTTCTGAACGATGGACGCATACTCGTCCGGCGTGATGGAATGCGTCTTCAGCAGCGCCGGCGTAATCTCGGCTGCGGTCGGGATTGCGCGTGACGAAACGGGGGCTTGGGCTTCAAGATTGGGCATGGCTTGCTGCCTCGATTGTCGCATGGAGACCACGTCTGCGGGCTACGCGAGCCCCCGTCCGGTAGAACCGAACCCACCCGCGGCCCGTTCTGTTTCGTCCAGCGATTCGGCAAAGGCAAACGTCGCTTGCAGCATGGGAATGATGCGCATTTGGGCGATGCGGTCGCCCGCGGAGATCTGGTGCGGAGTAGACGACAGATTGACCATTACCACCTTCACCTCGCCCCGGTAGCCGGGGTCGATCACGCCCGCCAGCGTGGTCAGCCCGCGCAGCGCCAGCCCGGAACGATCCTCAATCAGCGCACCAAATCCCGGCGGCATTCCCAGTGCTATCCCGGACGCAATGGCCAGCGTTGCGCCGGGTTGAACCGTACAGTCAGACACCGCGTAAAGGTCGGCCGCCAGGTCGCCGTGCGCGCCGGAATGGGCGTAGCTCGGAAGCTGCGCGTCGGGGTGCAGACGTTGAACCAGGATATGTGGCGCGGGCATCCCACTAGTCTAGCGGCGTAGGTGCTAGGCCGGAAGATCGTACCTGGAAGTGCAGAAAAACGTATTGCAGCGTAGGCAGTATTTTCTGCATCCGGCGACAGAACGCCTGGCGGTATAGGACAGATACACTCTATGCTCAGAGTGCCAGCGGTGCAGCGGCTGTGCTCTTTCATGGAAAATTAAAATTCTCTGCGCAATGCGTTCCGGACCAGGCCGTGTGGGCCAGCTTTCGCGATTTATCCCGCGAGCCTCGAAGAAAATGCTGGCTCAGAATTTAAGAAGGCTCGAGCGGATGGGATAGTTGTCAGACGTGACATGAACGAGATGGTTCTCCATATCGAATATGATTTCACCCAAGAAGGATTGCGCTAAGGAACGTTCACTTGCACTTGGACATGGACTCAAAACTGTGCGTAGATTAGAGCATGCATCGTTACTACGTTAATCTAACGGCCGCATTGTTAGCCGCTTTCTCCGCGATCTCAGCATGTGCCGCACGCAGTGCTTCAGTTCAGCAAGCCACCCAGGTGCCTCTCACTGCACAGAACTGGAGCGTGCTACAGGAGAGCACGAGCAGGGACAAACCGGACGTTAGGTTCATCGGTCACGAAGGCTTCCCGCAGGGGGCAATGGTGATCAAAAGCGGTGCGGCCCGGTTGAACGGTTTCATCTTCCGTGATGGCACCATCGAGTTCGACATGAAGAGCACCGACCAGGACATTCCGGGTATTCAATTCCGTGAGCAGGGGCAGCCAGGTCGCGAAAATGCCGAGGAGTTTTACGTTCGCACCTTTCCAGACTGTCGCGCCTCAAACGATTGCATCCAGTATGCACCTGTCATCAACGGCTTCATGCTTTGGAATGTTTATCCGCAGTACCAGACAAAGGCGCCCATTCTCGAGGGCTGGAACCATTTCAAACTTCTTGTATCTGGCCGGCGCCTGAATGTCTTTATCAATGGTTCAATGAACCTACGCTTACAGTCGCCAATCTTGAAAGCTCGTCAACAGAAGGTTCTCTCGAATTGCGTGGTCCTGCCGTCTTTGCCAACTTGACTATCGTGCCCGGCGCGACTGAGGGGCTTTCAACTGCACCCACTCCAGACCCAACGGCCCAGGACGTGGGCATGATCCGTGAATGGGAACTTGGCCCACAGACTCCTGCCCACTTCGGATCAGACCCGGTCTTCAGCGAGGCACCCGATGAGAATGCCGCATGGCGACCCATCAGCGCAGAACGCTTTGGTCTGGTGAACCTCAACCGTGCATACGAAGGTC